>Ga0193752_1001233_pt1 | contig 21649 bp, 22 predicted proteins | sample H1c1metaG_FD_144924 | JGI IMG/M metagenome (GOLD analysis project Ga0193752, IMG submission 144924) | Soil microbial communities from a riparian zone of the East river system, Colorado, United States - H1c1 | ecosystem: Environmental > Terrestrial > Soil > Riparian zone | place: USA: East River...
TAGGCGACGGCAGCCACCTCCATTCCATTCGCATGCCGTGACCTCGTCGCGATGGGCCGTCATGTAATAGGCAAGCACATGCCGGTCGGGGCTCGGCCTGAGGGTGCATCAGCTGGGCGCAGTTTTCGACATTCGGCGAAACGACTTAGTTGGCAGGGTCGTCGACGGTAAGTGCCGTCCGACGGGTTGGACACAAAATCAATAGGGGAGCAGGCTCGCAGGGTTTGCTGGCCGACGCACGAAGGTGCTCTCGGAAAGACGCCGCTCCAGTGAACGGGACGATCGCATAATGCGCATTGTGGATACACGCGAACGCGCAGCGCTTGCGTGGGCAGAAACCGTCACCCGCGTTGCCGACCAACCGTGCCGGACGCCGAGTTCAAGGCCGCCTCGGCCGTTTTCTCCGAGAAGGAACTCACCGACCTGACAATCGCGATCGGCATGATGAACACCTACAATCGGCTGGCAATTGCGTTTCGCACCCCTCCCGCTGCTGCAAAAGCGTGAAATATCCGACAAGCGAGTGCCACGGCTCATCGTACCTGGGGTGACATGTTCATCTCGGGTGCGAGGCCGGGGTTGATTTCGGCGGGCTTGAGAGGGGCGTCGGGGGCGGGTGTCGAAAGAGTCGCGGTCGCGCCATTCTCGTCGCCGATCCGCGGTATGCAGCCTGGCGACGGTCGCGAACCTTGGACAATGTCACGCAGGCGGTCCGTAAGACTGGCGAGACCCTGGGAGAGCCAATCGCTGGTTTCCCGTACCTTGGCCCTGCGGATTGTCACTGTGGCGGTCATACCGGAAACCAGCGGGACGCCTGCCGGGACATCGGTGATCCGGATGCGGACCGGCACGCGTTGCGCCAGCCGTACCCAGGTGTAGATCGGATCGACGCTCGGCAGGCCCTGGGTGCTCGGCGCGGCGTTCGAGACGCTGATGTCGCGGGTCACAGTCTGGACCCGACCCACGATTGGATCGCGATAGCCCATCAGCGCCGCCTCGGCGCGGTCGCCGATGCAAACATGGGCCATCTTGGTTTCCTCGAAATAGCCGTCGATCCAATAGCTGTCTGCATCGATCACAGAGATGTTGGTCGTGCCCGCGTGAGCAAAATCGCCTACCCGCATCAGAATATTGGTGATGTAGCCGTTCACGGGACTGTGCACCTGCGTTCGCTTGAGGTTGATGTCGGCCTGGGCGAGTTGCTGCTGGGCAACGTCGAAGGCGGCCTGCGCTTGGGTGGCGTTGCCAACGAAAAGTTGCTGCTCCTCCGGTGTCGTGGCGAGGTTGGAGAGGTGCTGCCGCCGCTTTGCCTGCATCCACTTGACCTGCAGGTCGGCCGCTTTCTGGCGCAACTGCGCCTTGCTTGTGTCGAGCGCCACCTGGAAGGCGGCGGCGACTCTGCTCATCCTCGCCCTTGCCGTGCTCTCGGTGCTGATCATCTGGGACTCCTATGTCACCGCGCCCTGGACACGCACGGCCGCCCGACGTGAGCGGTAGATGGGCGCATGAATACGACGCGAAGGGTGGCGGCGCTCTATCCGGCGCGGTTGGGTCGGCCGTCGATTGCGCCGGAGCGTCTGCTGCGAGTGTTGTTGCTACAGGCGTTCTACGGCATTCGATCGGAACGTCAGCTGATGGAACGGATGGAGTTCGACCTTCTGTTGCGTCGGTTCGTGGGGTTGGGTGGGGATGACCCGGCGTGGGACCATTCGAGCTTCTCGAAGAACCGCGATCGGCTGCTGGAGGGGGAGATCGCGGCGAAGTTCCTGGCGGCAGTGGTGGCGCAGCCGAAGGTGAAGCGCCTTCTGTCGAGCGACCACTTCTCGGTGGACGGGACGCTGCTGGAGGCATGGGCGTCGCTCAATAGCATCGGCGCACCGACGGCGGCGTACCTGTTCACCAGGTGCACACCATCTCGAGGACTAGAGCCACTTGGGCACACTGATACGGGCAGAGCTGCGAAGCTTGTCGATCAGGGTGCTCGCGTTGGCGTCCACGGATATCGAGTGGCGATGCGCCGCCGGCAGGAATTTCGTGGCGACCATATGGTCGATGAACCCCAGAAACGGCGCGAAGAAACCGGCGATGTTCAACAGGCCTACAGGTTTATCGATCTCCGAAAGTTGGTTCATGGTCCATACCTCCATGAGCTCTTCGATGGTCCCGATTCCTCCCGGCAGAGCGATGAATGCGTCTGCAATCTCAACCATGCGCTCCCTCCGGCTGCGCAAGGTCAGGGCGATTTCATGCCTGGTCAGACCTGAATGCGACTGCCCGCGTTGATGCAGGCCTTGAGTGATCACGCCATGTACCGTGCCGCCGACCTCCAAGGTGGCGTCGGCGACGACGCCCATCAGACCCTTTGTCGTTCCGCCATACACAGTGGTTATTCCCCGTCTTCCCAGGACCCGACCCAGCGCTCGCGCGCCGTCGGCGAATTCCTCCGATGCGCCGTGGTTCGATCCACAAAACACGGCAATGGCCTCGATCGAACGTATCGTCATTGGGGTGCTTTCTACTCGTTGGCCAGATCAACACGCTAGGTCAACGGCTGCCCCCTAGCCTATTGAGACGAAAGACGAGGACAGCCTCTACCGCTAGGGATCGTGCCTGCTGGCATTTGGGTTCGGATATCTCTGCGGGGTGTATCTGCACCAACCCTGTGGGCGAGGGTAACTGGACGCACGTCTATATTGTCGCCGGCCGCACACTGCGCAACATCCGTCTTCACAACATCAATCGCGCCGGCGGAGGGAGCCGGCCTGCTCAGCCGAAGAGGATCCTTGAAAATGGCTACCCGAATCCAGCCTCCATCGACAATGAAGCTCGTGGACCTCCAGTCCGCTCAAACGAATATCCGCAATTCAGCAGCTGTCAGCGGGTCGATTGTCCAAAGGAGGGCCATTCTGGTCGAGCACATACGTATCGACTCCAACAGGCGCTATGACGACGTACGGGCGGCGCTGGAGCTACTCCCGCAATTTGACAATCGCATTCGCGGACTTCTGCGGGATGGCGAGATCGATCGCGTCAGAAGCGAGTTGAAGGCCATTCAGGGCAACGCTCATCTCGTCATCTTCTCGATCGCGGCGCATGGCGACTGGTTGCAGATCGTCTCCGGGAAGCGCAAGGCGGCGCAGTATGTGATCGGCAATGTGCTGGTCTCGACCCAGATGACGCGGCACAGGCTGGCAGCTGGACTCTATGCGCCGCTCAGGGTCATGCTCTACGAGAACGACGAAGGCACGGCTACTATCGAATACGATCGACCATCCACGCTCTTCGGCCAGTATGGCAACGAAAGGGTGACTGCCGTGGCGAAAGAGCTCGATCGGGAAATCTACGACGTGTTGATCCATGCGGCAGGGTAAACGCGCGGGCAGCGCGACCTGTCCGACGACGAACACCGCAATTCTTTCCTCTCTCTCTCTCTCTCTCTCTCTCACGAAAGGGTTATCCGCCATGACCGTCATCAAGGCCGCCGCCGTACAGATAAGCCCGGTGCTCTATAGCCGCGAAGGTACGATTGAAAGGGTTGTCAGGAAGATCCTCGAGCTGGGTCGCGACGGCGTCCAGTTCGCTACTTTTCCCGAGACGATCGTGCCTTACTACCCATACTTTTCCTTTGTGACGCGCCCTTTCGAAATGGCCGCAGAGCACATCAGGCTGCTCGAACAGTCCGTGACCGTGCCGTCGGAGGCCACCCGCGCCATCGCCGAAGCCGCCAAGCAAGCCGGCATGGTGGTGGCCATTGGCGTCAACGAGCGCGACGGCGGCACCCTCTACAATGCCCAGTTGCTCTTCGATGCCGACGGCACCCTGATACAACGCCGTCGGAAAATTAGCCCGACACATCACGAACGTATGATTTGGGGACAGGGCGATGGGTCTAGCCTTCGTGCCGTTGACAGCGCAGTGGGCCGTGTTGGACAGCTCGCGTGCTGGGAACACTACAATCCCCTTGCTCGTTACGCGCTGATAGCGGATGGCGAGCAGATTCACGCGGCGATGTATCCTGGCTCGTTTGGCGGGCAGCTCTTCGCCGACCAGACGCAGATCAACATCCGTCAACACGCCCTGGAATCCGCCTGCTTCGTGGTCAACGCAACAGCCTGGCTGGACGCCGATCAGCAGGCCCGACTCATGCAGGACACGGGTTGCCCGATCGGCCCGATCTCCGGTGGCTGCTTTACCGCGATCGTCTCACCGCAGGGCGAATTGATGGGTGAGCCAATGCGTTCCGGCGAAGGGGCGGTGATTGCCGATCTTGACTTCAGCTTGATCGACAAGCGCAAGCGCCTTATGGACGCGCGCGGCCACTACAGTCGCCCGGAACTGCTCAGCCTGTTGGTCGATCGCACGCCCGCTGCCCATGTCCACGAGCGCGCCGTGACCGCCGACGAACAGGTCGGCGAGGCCCAGACTCATTGGGACGTGGCTGCGTGATCGGCTCCCGTCAGCTGATCGCGTGAAGAGAGTTTTGCAGCCATCGTGACAAGATCGGCGAGGGAACCCGCTTTCATTTTTCGCATGACCTTGCCCCGGTGGGCCTTGACGGTGATCTCGCTGATGCCGAGTTTGAAGCCGACCTGCTTGTTCAGTTGGCCGGTGACGACCAAAGCCATGACCTGACGCTCGCGGGGGCTGAGCGATGCGTAGCGGTCGTGGAGTGTCTGCCACTCGGTTTCATGGCTGAGCGCAATGCGGCTGCGCTCGATTGCGTGTCGGATCGCCTCCAGTATCACCTCGTCGCTGAAGGGCTTCGTCAGGAACTCGACGGCGCCGGCCTTCATCGCCTGGACTGAAACGGGCACGTCCCCATAGCCCGTAATGAAGATGATGGGCATCTCCATTCGGTCACCGGCGACGCGTTTCTGCAGATCGAGACCGTTGAGGTCCGGAAGATTGAGATCGAGGATCAGGCAGCTCGGAACCCGGGCGCGGGGCTCGGACAGGAATTCCTGCGCCGCCGCGAATGTCTTGGACTGCCAGCCTGCAAACCGGATCATCAGGTCCAGCGATTCGCGAACCGAGACGTCGTCGTCGACGACAAACACAATCGGTGTGGCCTGCGGCATGATTGCTGACCTCGATCCTTGGTCAAGCGCGTTGAATGAACTCAGGAAAGTCGACGATCAGTTCGACGTGCATTGTTCCGGGGCCGCACCGCTATGCAGCGGCGAGCCTCTGTCAACGGTGCGCTTGGTACCGCTCCAGGTCAACTCGTCTCGGAGAGCAGTGTAGCATTGCGAACGAGAGACCGCAGCGTGAGGCATCGCCTAGGCCGTGAACTCATAAACGGGCTTTACCCACACCAAAGCAACGTATGTCTGGTCCCGGGTTTGGAGCAGCTTGCTTTCACGCCCCTTGCCATTTCTCCGAACTGCCAAAACCGGAAGTCGCAACCACCCCTCGTACTACGAATTCGTCAGGCCGGAAGACGAAAATCGGGAGTCCAACCCAGCTCCACGCGTGCCTTTTCGGTCGCAACGTGTCTGTTGGATTGCGCGATATTATAGATGCCCGGGCCGCCGTGGTCGATAGCCAGCAGAGCGGCATAGGCTGCCGCATCGACGTGAATGGGCGCATGATTTGACGGCCGGTCCGAAGAGGTTCCGGGGCCATAAAGCTGGCCGTAACGAAGGACGACGCCCTCGAGCGGCGGCGATTTCAAAGTGAGATCTTCCAGCGTGATCAGTCCCTGCACGTTGATACGGCCATCGCCCTCGGCCGCGGCATCGAGCGGGTCCGTTTCCGCGTGCGGCTCGGCCCCCGGTGCATAGGCCCACGCGATGCTTTGCGCCACCAGCCGGCGGGCACCCGCCGCAATGGCGGCGGTGACAAGGTTCCGCGTTCCTTCCCCACGGACGCGGGCGGTGCGGATGATCGCTGCTCCCATCTCACGTGGATCAAGATCCTTCGGGAGGTCGGTGAGCTGATGGATCACGACGTCCGGGCGTGCCGATGCGATGGCACGGGACAGCGCCGTCATATCGAAGACGTCGACCACGACCGGGTCCGCCCCGAGCGAGCGCAGCGCGGCGGCGTTCGCTTTCGACCTGGTGCTGCCACAGACGTAGTGACCAGCGCCGTGGAGGAGCGGCGTCAGGCGCCTGCCGATAGCCCCGGATGCGCCGGCAAGGAAGATCCTGTGACCCATCATCGTTACTCCTTGTCACCATGCATCCCAACAGCTGCACTGCCAAATGCAGGCAAACGACCACGCGCAAATTGCTGCGTGACTCTCGCCACGCGCTCGCCGAGATGTTCGGCGGTCAGAAGATCGGATTCGGGCGGCGCAATGTCAGCCCCTTGGTCGGCATTCGACTGTGCCGCAGCGCCGAGCCAGAAGCCTAGCCGATTGAGGTCCTGCTCCGAGCCGTGCGTACTGTTGTTGCCTGCGGGCAGACCTAGATTGACCCAGTGCATGCCATGTTGTGCCGCGAGGATGGCAAATTGGGTCAATGTTGCGAGCTTGTCCCCAGACCGTGACGCCGAGTTTGTGAAGCCCGCCGCGATCTTGTCCTTCCAGGCGCCCGTGGCGTAGGTTTTTGACGTCGAATCCATGAAGGTTTTGAACGGTCCGGACACGCTTCCCATGTAAGTCGGGGCGCCGAAAATGATCGCGTCTGCAAGTTCGAGATCATCGAAGCGGCCTTGAGCCTCGTCTGACGTTAGATAGAGGACAGCGGTGCCCGCGACCCGTTCGATTCCACGCCGCACGGCTTCGGCCTGCCGCGCGGTGTGGCCAAAGCCGCTGTGAAATAGCACGGCAACCGTGATTGGAATGGCTGATATTTGGATTGCTTGCATGGGTTGAACTCCTGGAAATCTGTGCGGCTTGGGCTCTAAACAGCCGACACACGCCGCATCTTCGTTGTCTCCGCATTCTTGCCGGACAGAGATAACGTCGCGACGAAAGCAAATCTATTGCACCATGGTGTTGCCGATACATTGGTATCGATGGCGCGGCGAGCCGCGGGTGGATGACCGGTGCGACCTCAATGGCATCGTTTGGGTCTTGCGATCAGGTGCGCCGCGGCGCGATCTGCCGACGAGCTACGGCCCTCTACGACTTACTACAATCGCTTCGTTTGCTGGCGACGTGCTGGCATCTGCGACCGGATGGGCGCGCGTTGCGGAGAATGGAAAATAGTGAGCTGGGCCGCGCGCGAGGCTGACTTACCAGCAAAGTCCACGCCGTCGGTCTCGATCTCTACCGGTCACGTAACTTGGTCGAGCGGTTCTTTAACAAGATCAAACAATGCCGACGTATTGCCACCCGCTATGACAAGCCCGCCGCCAATTACCTCGCCTTTATCAGACTTGCTTCGATCCGTCTCCGGATACGGGCTTATGAGTTCACGCCCTGGCCAATTTGGAGGGCCGCATCGAGTGCCTTGCGCAGGGCGGCATCGCTGAAGGGCTTGAGAAGGCACTCCACGGCCCCCGCCGCGAGCACGCGTGGGCGGACGGTCTCGTCTCCGTGCGCCGTGATGAAGACGATCGGAATGGCCTGCCTGCGCAGCTTGAGCTCCTGTTGCAGTGCGGGCCCGGACATGCCCGGCATGGCGATATCAAGAATCAGGCACTTGGTCTGGCCAAGGGAATTGGACGCGAGAAACTCCTCGGCCGACGAGAAAGCCCGGACCGAAAAGCCAAACTCCCTGATCAAATCGGGCAGCGACTCGCGCACTGATTCATCGTCATCGACAATCGACACAAGTGAACGAACGACCATCATGAATGCCTCACGGCCTGCTCGCCGGCATCAGGCCTTCGCGTCGCACCAAATCCGTGAATGCCTTTCATATCGGCCGGTCTGCAGGGAATGGAAAACGAAACCGTGGCCCCGGGGCCGTCATTCGGCACTGCCCATAGGCGTCCATGATGCTTCTCGACAATGGAGCGGCTGACGGACAACCCGATGCCCATGCCGTCGTCTTTGGTCGTGTAGAAAGCGTCGAACAGCCTGTCGGCGTCTTGCGGCGGAAAGCCTACCCCCGCGTCTTGCACCATCACTCGTACGTGGTCGCCGTTATCGTGCTCGGTCTTGATCACCAATCGCCTTGGTCGGTCATCGACGCTGCTCATCGCGTCCGAGGCATTCTGCAGGAGGTTCAGGATCACCTGCTGAAGCTGGACCCGATCGCCCGTGACAGGTGGGAGCGCACTCGCAAGCTCCGCTTCCAGTATCACGCGATTCCTTTGGAGATCCCCCAGCGACAGGGCAAGCACCTCGCGCATGGCTTCATTAAGATCCAGCGATTCGGTCGTCGCCTTCCTCTTGCTGAAGAGTGCGCGCAATCGCTTGATGACATCAGATGCACGATGGCCATCGCGGATCGTGCGTTGTGCCGTTTCGCGTGCGCCGTCGACGTTTGGCGGATCGGCCGCGAGCATCCGCAGGCAAGTGCTGGCATTGGTTACGATGCCGGACAGCGGCTGGTTGACTTCGTGGGCGATCGACGCAGTCAATGTGCCAAGGCTTGCGACTCTGGCTACGCGCGCGAGTTCCGATCGGGCCTCTCCGAGTGCCTGTTCCGCAAGACGGCGCTGAGTCACATCCTGAACCGCGCCGATGTATTCAAGGCGCCCCTCCTTGTCTCGGGTCCCGTGTCCGATCAAATGCAAGTATTTGATCGAACCGTCCGGCATCTGCAGCCGATGGTCATATTCAAAGTCGCTGCCGTCGCCTCGCGCTCGCTCAATCATGTCAGCCATTAGCGGCATGTCATCGGGGTGGACACGACGACTGATGAGCTCGAGCGTCATTGGTGAAGACGGGTCAAACTCGAAAATGCGATAGACCTGCTCCGACCAGGTAATTTCACCTGCTGCTACCTTCCATGAAAAGGTCCCCGTCAAGCTGAGGCGCTGGCCTTCGGCGAGAAATGCCTCACTGCGCCGCAGCGCGTCCTCTTTCACCTTCCGCTCGGTGATGTCGCGTAGATAGCAAGTGAATGACGGCGGGCCCTCCAGGGCGATGCGGGAGATCGCGAGTTCGACAGGGAACTCGCTTCCGTCGGCGCGCACCGCCGTCATCTCCACGCGACGGCCGATGAGCCGCGGTTCTCCAGTGGCCAGGTATCGGGCCAATCCCTGCCGATGTTTCTCCCGAAGCGACGGCGGGATGATGGTATCGGCCAGCTGCCTTCCCACAACGTCCTCTTGGCGATAACCGAAAGTCCGTTCTGCCGCCGGATTAAATTCGGAGACGCGTCCTTCGTAATCGATTGTGATGATGCAATCGAGTGCTGCATCCAATATCGCTGCCTTACGCGCTTCGCTACGCACTAACGCACCATCGCTCTGCGCGCGGTCGATAGCGATGCTTGCGATGTGCGTGAACTGATCAATCAAGCCCAGTTCCTGAGGCGTAGGTGCTCGAGGCTCGCGGTAGTAGACGGCGAACGCGCCCAGGACTTTGCCGGCAGTGGACGAAACTGGTGTCGACCAGCATGCGTGGAGGCCGTGTGCCATCGCCATGGGGCTCCAAGCGTAGTCGGCCCAGCGCGTCTCTAATGCGAGGTCGGGAGCAATGACTTGTTCGTTCAGGGACGTAGCCATTGCGCAAGGACCCGAATCGACATTTACGGGCCGGCCGATGATCGAGGCGATGAAACTGGCCGGGAGGCTTGGCGCTGCTCCGTGTTCGAGGTGTGTGCAGGCTGGATCGACCAACACGACGCTGCAGTAGCATCCGCTCACTGTGTTTTCGACCAGCTGACAGAGTGCTTCGAGTATTACCGACATCGATTCGCGACGCGCGACCATCTCGAGCAGCCGCTTCTCGCCGGCGAGCAGTGTTTCAGCCCGCTTCCGGTCTTCGATGTCGGTGTTCACGACGTACCAGCGGAAGACACGACCTCGCGTATCCATGAGCGGCATCACGCGCCCATGGAACCAACGATAGACGCCGTCGGCACGGCGTATACGGTGGTCGATATCGCATGGTTCCGCTCCTCCTGTGGCGACCGCTCGCTCCGAGGCTGCGATCACCGACGGAAGATCGTCCGGATGGATCGCTTCGCTCGCTCTCCGGCCTTTCAGTTCTTCGAGCGTTGCGCCCAGGTACTCGAGGACATGGCGGTTGGCGTTCTCGATTTCTCCGGCCGGCGTCAGGAAAGCGATCATGGCCGGAATGATGTCGGCGACTGAGCGATGGTCATCCTCGCGGCCGTGCTGCCTGAGGTCGTCGATGTCTGTGCCTGTTCCACACCACTTGACGATCTGCCCGGAGGCTTCGGCCAGCGGCCTCGTGCAGAATTGGAACCAGCGATACTCTCCATCGAGGCGTCGCAAGCGTGCTTCCATGCTGCCCGGCTCGCCAGCCGCCAGGATGGATCGCCAGCGCTCGAGCAGGCCGGGCCGGTCGTCGGGATGGATGGCAAGCTGCCAGCCCGATCCATGGGCTTCGTCAACACTGAGGCCGGTATACGCGCACCAATGTTGATTGAGGAAGTCGACCTGCCCATCTGGCTGCGCAGTCCACACCAGTCCCTGAAGCGAATCGACGACGGAGCTGAGATCGTTCTCCATGCGAGTCCTTTCGCGACGGCCGTCACGACCGGACAATGCGCCAGTCTGCGGGTGGGCGTCGATCATACCTTGGTGTCGGTGTTCCGTGAGGCCGCTCCCCGGGGCGGCTCTCTCGAGCGATGCTATGTCCAGGGATGCTGGTCGGCAACTCGCCGGGCGGCATCGATTCCTGCGACGTGACCGACACGAAAGTATCGACGACACCATGGTCCAATAGCTTCGTCTTCGGTTCGGCACCATTCCTACACAGACAATCGTTGTCGAAAGCGGGGCAGCGAAGCGGCGCTCCCAAGCTGCCGTCGAAGGGAGGGAACATGACCGGTACGCAGCCAGCAACAAGATCGCAGGATGTCGGTCCGCAATTGGCCGGAGTGCCGAAACCCGGCGCGATTGCAGTCCCGCGGAATGTCGGCGGTACGGAGACGGTCTTCGTCATCGAGGACGACATTTCAGTACGGGAAGCGTTGTGCGGCTTGCTTCAGTCGGTTGGTCTGCAGGTGCAGGCGTTTGTCGCGCCGTTCGACCTGCTGGGCAATGGGCAATTCGGGGATGCGAGCTGCATGGTCGTCGACATACGCTTGCCGGGAATGAGCGGTCTCGACTTCCAGGCGACGCTCGTTCGGGCAAAGATCAACACGCCCGTCGTCTTCATGAGCGGGCACGGCGACGTGCCGATGACGGTAAGAGCCATGAAGGCAGGAGCTGTCGACTTTCTGGTCAAGCCGTTCCGGGACCAAGACATGCTGGATGCGGTAGCAGCTGCCATTGAGCGCAATCGACGGCGTCTAAACGTCGAGAAGGTGGCCGCCGAGCTGCGCGTACATTTGGGGACGTTGAGTAGGCGTGAGCGCGAGACAATGCTGCTCGTGACCACTGGCCTGATGAACAAGCAGGTGGCGGATCGCCTCAGCCTAAGGGAAGGCACGGTGAAGATGTACCGAGGCCAGGCCATGAGGAAGATGGGTGCAAGGTCCCTGGCTGAGCTCGCGAGGATGGCGGAAATCCTGGGCCTGCCTGCAGGCGACAATTGAACGGACAGCGCGACTGGAGCCAACCATGACAGTCTCTGAAAATATCGTCGTCAGCGGGGCATCTGGCCAATTGGGCTGGCTTGTCATCGCCGACCTTCTGAGGATCGTAACTGAGGCTTGTGGGATTGGCATTGTCCGCAATTCTCAATCCGTGGCGGCGGCCCTCGCGCAGGGTCCTTCAATTGCATAGAGGGTCGTCATGAACATGGCCTGGGCACTGCTTGGCATCGCCGGCATTCTCGAGATCGCGTTCGCCTACAGCATGAAGTCGTCCGAAGGCTTCACGCGACTGATACCCGGACTGCTGACGGTCGCCACCGGCATGTCGAGTGTTTTTCTTCTTTCGCTCTCGCTGCGGACGTTACCAGTGGGGACCGGCTACGCAGTCTGGACCGGCATCGGCGCTGCGGGCACGGCAATCCTGGGGATGGCGGTGCTGGGCGATTCCGTCGCGCCAATGAGAGTGCTCTGCATTGTTCTCATCCTGGGGGGCGTTGTGGGACTGAAGCTGGTCTCGGGAAACTGAGAACGCCGTGCACGGAATCCAGATCAACTAGAGGAGCCTTCAATGACCCAGCGCCTAGACTACACGACCATCGCACCAGCCGGCGTAAAGGCGCTCGGCGGCGTCTACGGTTACATCCTACAGTGTGGCCTGCCGGGTTCACTGGTGAACCTGGCCTATTTGCGCATCTCGCAGATAAACGGCTGTGCCTATTGCATCGACATGCACTCGCGCGACCTGATCAAGGGCGGCCTTACCATCGAAAAGCTCGTGCTGATCCAGGCTTGGCGCGAGGCTGGTGGCCTGTTCGATACACGCGAACGGGCAGCGCTGGCGTGGGCAGAAACCGTCACCCGCGTTGCCGACACAACCGTGCCTGACGCCGAGTTCCAAGCCGCCTCGGCCGTGTTCTCCGAGAAGGAACTCACCGACCTGACGATCGCGATCGGCCTGATGAACACCTACAATCGGTTGGCCATCGGATTTCGGATTCCGCCAGCGGCAAAGGGAGTCTGAGATGTTTTCGCCCCGCCCCTCGGTTACTCCTTTTCTCGCCGCGAATATTGGCCAATAGGCAACGTTGATTTCTCCATCTTGGCGCGAAGATTAGGAATCAAATTTTGGAAATGAACTCCAGAATCTGAACCCAATCTTCACGCCTCCGCTCGCGCTGCCGCTTAAAGATACTGAACGCCTCGGACACTCCTGACAGTCGTGCTTCGCGCAGGAGCGTGAATAAGCGCTGAAGCGGGACCGCACCCAAATCCCCCAGAACGTCGATATGCGTGCGGGGAGCCGTCAGGTACCGATCGGCGTCGAGATCTCCCGCCGTCCTCGACCCGTCGGCGTTAACTCTGATTAACTTTGCCCGCGTGGCGCGTGCGAAGAGCGGGCCCTCGCACGCCAGGCGAATGCCGAGCGCTACTTCGCCATGTTGATGATCCTGACCTGGGTGAATGCTTCGAGCCCATCCTGGCCCAATTCGGTGCCGATACCTGATTGCTTGGTGCCACCGAAAGAAATATCGGGTGACACGTCAAGAAACTTGTTGATCCAGACGGTACCGGTCTCGATCTTGGCTGCCACCTGGAACGCCCGATCGAGATCCTTCGCCCATACCGTTCCGGCGAGTCCATAGTCCGAGTCGTTGGCACGCGCGATCGCGTCGTCGACGTCGGAATAGCGCAGCACCGGAACGATCGGGGCGAACTGTTCCTCCGTCACCAGTCGCGCATCGTCGGAGATGTCTCGGACGATCGTTGGCTGAATGAAGTAACCCTTGCGGTTGAGCACCTCGCCGCCGGCAACGATCTTGCCGTTCCGCTTGGCATCCTCGAGGAAGCCCTTGACCTTCTCGAACTGCGCCTTGTTCTGCAGCGGGCCCATCTGCGTCCCATGCTTCAGCCCATCATCGACCACTGTCTCACGAGCCAGACGTCCCAGTTCCTCGCAAATCTGGTCATATTGCGATTCATGGACGTAGAGCCGCTTGGCCCCAAGGCAGAGCTGGCCGGCGTTCATCGTCGCCGCGACGAACAATTTTGGAGCAATCTCGATTGGATCGACGTCATCGAGCACGATCGCGGCATCGTTGCCGCCCAGCTCCAGAGTTAACCGCTTCAACGTGCCAGCTGCGCTGGCCATCACTTTCTTGCCGGTCGTAGTCGATCCCGTGAACGCGACCTTGGCCACGTCAGCGTGACTCGAGAGCGCATCGCCCAAATCATTGTGATCGACAATGATGTTGATCACGCCCGCAGGCAGGATCTCGCCACAGAGCTCCCCGAACCAGAGCGTCGTCAGCGGCGTCGTTGGCGCCGGCTTTGAGACCAGCGTGTCGCCGGCAAGCAGCGCCGGTGCAACCTTGATGACAAGCAGGATCATCGGGAAGTTCCACGGTACGATCGCCGCGACCACTCCGAGCGGGATGTGCTGCCGCACGATCCTTCGTGTGGCGTCTTCCTTCAGGACTTCGTCTGGCAGATCGAGCGTCGCGTAGTAACGGATAATGTCGATGGTAAAGTCGATCTCCCACTGAGCCTCTGAAAGCGGCTTGCCCTGTTCCCGGGTCAACAACCGCGCAAACTCGTCTCCTCTCGCTTCCAATGCGTTGGCCAGCCTGACCAGCAGCGCACCGCGCTCGCGAATCGGTTTGGCCGACCAGGCGGGCAACGCTGCCTTGGCGGCGGCGATCGCCTCGTCAAGCTGCGCGCGATCAGCTCGCGGCGCCTCCGCCAGCACTTCCTCAGTCGCGGGGTTGATGACATCGAGCCTTGCAGCGCCGGATACGAGCTTGCCGTTGATCAGCAATTTGAATTCTCTCATTGCTCTCTCCTCTCTGAGTTGTGACGGCGTCGAGCGGCAATGAAGCGCTACCGCGAGAGTCCATCATTCACACCAGAGATGACGCCAAGTTGTAGACAGAACTATCAGACCTAGGTGTCGCCGATACCTTGGTGTCGGTTGACGCGAACCCGCCGATGCTTCATCGCCGCGAACGGATCTGGCGCAGCCGATCGGCACAGTTGAGGCGGGCAAATCCCCTCGCGAAGGTCCCCGTGTCGCTGCGGTTCCGACACCAAAGGACAATGGACGTTTCTCGATGCACGACCATTTCACGGAAGCCGGATCATCCCCGCGACGGTTCGGCTCTGCGGCAGCAACCACAAAGTCCGGCAACGAGGGTTCGATGACGAGCACTTACGATCCCAAGATCACGGCACTGCTGTGCATCGACTTCTACAACGACTTCCTGAGTGTCGGCGGAAAACTCTGGCCGTGGGTCAAGGACATCGCCGAGGAGGTCAACCTGCTCGACAATCTTCGCACGATCGTGGGGATCGCTCGCAAGGCGGGCATCAAAGTTTATCATGTTCCGCATCATCGCTGGGAGCCGGGTGACTATGTGGACTGGAAATACCCCTCTCCTTATCAGCTTGGCGCAGCAGAGCGGCAGGCCTTTGCGAAGGACACTTGGGGTGGGACGTTCCACAACGACTTCCAGGTGCAGCCGGGCGACATCGTTGTAACCGAGCATTGGGCATCGAGCGGCTTTCCGAACACGGACCTCGAACACAAGCTCAAGCGGTACGGCAAGGAAAAGATCATCTGCATAGGTCTGCTGGCGAACACCTGCCTTGAAGCCACGGCACGCATTGGAATGGAACTCGGCTTTCACGTCACGCTGGTTCGAGATGGGACAGCAGCCCGTTCACATGAAGCTCTGCATGCCACGCTCAACATCGATGGCCCGACCTTTGCGCATGAGATATTGACGACAACTGAGCTGGTTTCAGCAATCAGACGCTCTGCGTCTGCTGACAAATCTGCGGCCTAGGCGGACCCAAACTGGGCGTCAGTTCCGGTCGCATCGCTGCGTTATGACCGAACCTCTCTACGCGGCGATGCGATTGGCCGCCGCCCTTGGTCGCCACCATGAAAGCCTCCATGCGACCCTTCATGGAACCCGTTATGGCCAGGCATCGCCCGCTTGACACCCTTGACGATAGTGGAGACCGGACTACCGTCGTTCTCAAATTGCTCTGCGCAGTACTGAACCGAAATCCCGGCGCGACGGCAAATATATTCGTAGTAGGCGCTTTCGTCGGCGTCCTGAAAGCGGCCCCAGCGGCTGACATCGTAGACCACGATGGTAGTGAAATCGGTCTTTCGTCTTGCACATCGTTAATCAGACGCTTGAGGCCGTCGCGGCCGTCTAGACGCAACCCACTGCGTCCTTCGTCGGCGTAGGTCCGAACGACTTCTAGACCACGGTGTTCGGCGTAGTGCCTAATCGCGTCTACCTGATTTTCCGTGGAATACCGCTGATGCTCCGTCGACATCCGTACGTACTGGGCCGCCCGTCTTCCCTGGGCGGCCTGAGCGCTCGGCTTTCCCCAAGAGCGCGCATTTGCCGGCCCGAAGCCCGCAAGGGCGATGGTTGGTACCGTGGGAGGAGGAGGCCCACCCGCGTCTGAGCGAGATGCAACACCCATAATGGACGCCCCTTGAATGAAGCGGACGCTACTTTTGGGGAGGCCCAATGTCTGTGACGCCGAGGGGCGAAGAGTTGCCCAATAAGGGCAAAGAGTTGCCCTCTGCAGGATCGCGCCGGGCGCGCGACCGCGACTATGCCCATGCGGTCGCTGATGCCCTGAAAGTCGACTTGGCGCGGGGGGCGATCAAAACCATCATGGCTTGGACCGGCGCCGGCCAGCGAACGGTCAAGGGGTGGGTAAGTGGATCCAACGGGCCAAGCGGCCAGCACTTAGAAAGCCTTTTGCGCTCATCGGAGCCCGAGCCCGTTTACGTGCGGGTCATGCTGCGAGCTGGGCGGAGGCTGGCAGCAAACAGGCAGAGCCTGGAAGCCCTCCGGCAGCTGGCGCGGCACAGGCAATTGACACTGTTCTCGTAGGAAGCCCGCCAAACGACTAGAAGCGCACCGGCAGCTCGGACGAGCCGCACCCTAAGGATGGGGGTAGCTCCGCCACAGGGAAGGCCAAATCCACCTTGGCCCGCAGGGCGATGCGTCTGGCCAGAAATCCCGGTTTACAGTTTGTCGGGGGTTGCCTTTGGCCCGCCAATCGTGATCGACCAACTATGTCTCTGGCAAATTCCCGGGCAGAATGAGCCAATAATCATGCGGTCTGATGGCGGTTCGTCTCTCTGCTGCACGCCTTTGCTGATGATCAGGAGAGCCTAGTCATTACGTGGCCCTCGAATTTCTAAGTTCCGATCCTTGAAGATCTCCCCGCGGATAGGCACCTTGGTGAGGCATCAAGAGGAAGGGCTGACGCCCTCGCCAACCTGCCCGACCTGGGCAAGGTGGTCTCCCGTAAGGGGATGCGGCCATTCGGCAACGAAACGGGTCGTAGCGAGCCATTTTCCCTCCTCGGTGCGCAACCGATGGAGGGTTTTTCATGCACAAACGCAATTTGGGCCTGTCAGTTCGGATTGATCGGAGCCTATCGGACCTGAGCGCGAGGAGCGTCTCATGACCGTGCTCGAAATGCTCAAGGAAATGCTGGCCAAGGAAATTGAGGAGCATGGGCCGGAAAGCGCCGTGGCGAAGGATTTGGCGCGCCAAATCGCTGAACCCGATGACGGCGATGACCATATCCACGTCGTGATGATCAAAGGTGACCGCCCTGAAATAGTGAGGCGGCGGCAGCTTGAGAATGCCGCACAAAATGACGCCGAGGCGCAGTTCGAGTTCGGGGTGATGTACGACACGGGAGAAGGGGCGCCGCAGAGCCATACCGAAGCCGCGAAATGGTATCGCAAAGCGGCCGAACAGGGTTGGGCCAAGGCCCAGCACAACCTCGGACACCTGTACGAGAACGGTGAAGGGGTGCCACAGGACTGCGCTGAGGCAGTGAAGTGGTACCGCATGGCTGCCGACCAAGGCGTGACCCGGTCCCAATACAACCTCGGGTTCATGTACGACTATGGTGAAGGCATCGCCCAGGACTTCACCGAGGCATTAAAATGGTATCGCAAAGCAGCCGATGGAGGCCACGCTGATGCCAAGAACAAGCTTGGAGTCATGTGCGCTCGCGGTCAGGGCGTGCCGCGGGATTACACTGAGGCCTTCAGATTGTTTCGTGAATCCGCCGATCAAGGCAACGCTCGGGCTTATGAGAGCCTGGGGGCCGGGTACCGGAAGGGTGAGGGTGTGCCGCAGGACTATGTGCAGGCATACAAGTGGTACAGCCTCGCGGTATCGGAATTCGCAGCGTCTGAAAGCATGTCCGTTGAACGGGCAACCACGCGCCTCAATACAGTCGCGGCCAAAATGACCGAGGCGCAAATCGTCGAGGCGCAGAGGCTTGCCCGTGAATGGAAACCTGGGATGCCGTAATAGCGGTGCCGGAGCAGTCGTTGTGAATGAATGCCATCATATGGTTCTGACCGGTTCCGCAGATCACTTCGGGTCGCGCTGCCCCTCTGTTTGCTGGCTCGGAATCGGCGGCGCCCATCGGCCGAATTCTGCAAAAAGGGAAGGGGCTCGTCTTGCGGCCATCACTGCAGGAGATAGATGCCTCGCCGGAGATCTCGCTCGGCTGGCCAATAAGGAGACTTTCTCGATTTCCATGGGAACTCCGCACTGACTTTACCTGCTCAGGAGATTGGTCTGTCCTCCAGGCACAGGGCAGATTGAGTGAGTGCCGGGCGGTAGTTGAAGTCCGGTAAAGCAAAAAAGCCCATAAACACAGCGGCTGGGCGGTGTTTCGAAATACGTCGACAACGGCTATCGTTTGCTGATGAGCAGCGCGTCTGGAGAACTGGGGACTCTGCCTCTGCCTGCCGTGGCCGAAGCAAAAGCTCGGAATGGCAGCAGCAGCGGACCACTGCGGCTGGGCTGGATACCAACATGGAAATAACCCGGTAGGGTGTTCTTCCAACAAGCCGGGGTCCCCGTCCACCGAGAGTCGAGAACGGCAGGCACCGGCATTTAAACGTCTTGCGTTTCTGCACGCCCGCACTGGGCCGTCGAAGGTAAGACACGTGAGGTATCGCCGTGATCAAGATAACAAAGGCCAAAGCCCCCAAGGCCGCCAACCAGAACCAGCCTGGCGCAATCGTCGTTGCCGAGACGGGTTCTATGTCCCTGAAGTTCAAGGCGTTGGCGAAATCGTTCGCTCCGGTGATCGAGCTCCGTGCTGTCAAGGGCCTGAAGAGCAACGTCCGCAACGCGCGCAGCCATAACAAGCGGCAGGTTGCGCAGATTGCCGCCAGCGTGAGCGAGTTCGGCTGGATGGCGCCGATCGTCGTCGACGAAGACAACACGGTCCTCGCCGGCCATGGACGCCTGGCGGCTGCACGTCTCCTTGATATGGCGGAGGTGCCAACCATCCCGGTCAAGCATCTGACGCCGGAGCGCAAGCGTGCCTACATGTTGGCGGACAACCGCTTGGCAGAGCTTGCCGAATGGGACGAGGACTTGCTGGCGATTGAGCTCAAGGAGCTGTCCAGCCTGGAGATCGATTTCGACTTCGAGGTTACCGGGTTCGGTGCATGCGACGTTGATCGACTGGAGGCGCCAGCGACCGCGAAGCCGGCTAAGGCTGAAGTCGTCCCCGAACTGGAGCGCGACCAGGCGCCGGTCAGCTCAGTCGGCGACTTGTGGAAGCTGGGTTCACACCTCTTGTACTGTGGCAACGCGCTCGAGGAGGCCTCCTACGACGCGGTCATGGGCGATGGCCGCGCCCAGATGGTATTCACCGATCCGCCCTACAACGTCAAGATCGACGGTCACGTCTGCGGTCTCGGGTCGGTGAGTCATCCGAACTTCGGAATGGCTTCCGGCGAAATGTCCGATGGCGAGTTCTGCGACTTTCTCAAGTCGGGCCTGGGCGTTGCTGCCCGCTACAGCATTGACGGCGCCATCCATTACATCTGTATGGACTGGCGTCATATGGGCGAGCTCACGGCCGCTGGTAAGGGCATCTACAGCGAGCAGAAGAACCTTTGCGTCTGGAACAAGACGAACGCAGGCATGGGCGCGTTCTATCGCTCCAAGCACGAGCTGATTCTCGTATTCAAGGTCGGTACTGCAACACACATCAACAATTTTGGTCTGGGCGGCGGCGGGCGCTACCGCACCAATGTGTGGGACTACGCGGGCGTCAACACCTTCAAGCGCGGCCGTATGGACGAGCTGCGAGCCCATCCTACAGTGAAGCCGTTGCCTATGGTCGTCGATGCCCTCAAGGACTGCTCGACCCGACGCGGCATCGTGCTCGATCCCTTCTGTGGCAGCGGCACCACGCTGCTGGCGGCGGAGAAGACCGGCCGTCTGGGCCGCGGGATTGAGCTCGACCCGTATTACGTGGATGCCGCCATTGGCCGCTGGCAGGCACTCACCGGGCAGGCAGCAATTCACATCGGGAGCGGGCGCACATTCGGCCAGATGCCGAACGCGCCGTTTTGCGAAGCCGACGCGGCATAAGGAGGGATGACCTTGGACAACGACAAGAAGGCCGGCTCTGCGAAACCGCGCAGCGATGCTTACGAGTGCGGCTATGGCAAGCCACCAAAGGCAAAGCAGTTCAAAAAGGGGAAGTCGGGCAATCCCGCTGGGCGGCCTAAGGCAGCGATTTCCCTCAATGCTCGTGATGCGTTCGAGCGCGTGTTGAGTCTTCCCGCTCGGGTTCGGCAGGGCGATAAGATGGTCAACATGACCTACTACGACGCAATCGTCGCAGGCATGTGCGCGGCAGCCGCGCGAGGCAATACCAAAGCATTCGAGCTCATCGGGAAAGTTCTGTCAGCGCCGATAACCTTGCAAGATGTGATGAAGGGGCGAAAAGTCTTCGAATGGACAGAGGAAGAGGAAGCACGATTCACGGAGGCCTGTCTGCTCGCCGGTCCGATAATAGACGAGGAAGTGGCTATATAGCTTGGGAGAGAAGCCGAGCGGGATGAAGTGCCAGCGATATAAGCATCCATGCGGCGGGATCTACGCAGCACAATGATCGGCTTGTCGACTTGAGAAGGTGACCGAAGGAAGCGTGCATGTGTTGCCGGCAATGAGTCGGTAGCATACGAATACCGCGTCTTCGGCGGCACGCCTTTACTGGGAAAACAAGCTCGCCTTCTTCAGTCCCAAGGGCGTCAAGGTCCCGACGGCCGTAAGCGTCTTCCCCGACGAGCTCTATCAGACGCCGCGTGGTTGGGCGGAGCGGGCCTTTCCCAAGCTCATCCACTACAACAAGATCGAGAAAGGTGGTCACTTTGCCGCTTGGGAGCAGCCGAAGCTCTTCACCGAAGAGCTTCGCGCTGGCTTCCGGTCCCTGCGTAAGTAGTTGACCCAGGATATCTGGCAGAACGGCGCGCGTGCGAACTGCGCGCCGTTCCCTTTCTCGATGAGCCATCTTTCCACGCACGGATGCGCCATGCGTCAGTTCGTAAAGGTCCTCCACACGGCTGCCATCCGTACCACGGGAGGTCGTGAACAGGGCGCCTCTCGCAGCCCCGATGGCGTTCTCGACATCAGATTTGCGGTCTCCGGGTCGTGGCGAACCGGTACGACACCGGAGCACCTGCTGGCCGCCGCGTGGTCAGCCAGCTTCGAAAGCGCATTGGGTCTGGTCGTCCGTGCACGAGGCATCTACCTTCCCGCCAACTTCGTCGTCGAGGCCGAAGTTGACCTGTGCGAGGAGGATGGCGGCTCGCTCTTTTTCCGGGTTCGCCTCAACGTCAGTCTGCCAAGGGTTGCGCGGAATTTAGCCCGAGCCATTGTCGACGAAGCTCAACTTGTATGTACGTATTCCAGGGCGATGGGCGAGAACACCGATGTCGCGATCGGCTTGGTCTGACGAGACCCGTTTTAGAGGAATCTCCTATGAGGCGTATTGTTTTTGCGGCATTTGCCGCGGCGGCGCTGACTAGCATCGTCGCCTACACGTTCGAGGCTTCCGGCCAGACAGACAGCGAGGCCGCACCGATCTTCGGGATCAAACTCCCTCCTGGGTATCGCACATGGAGCTTGATCTCCGTGGCACACGAGGAGGGCGCCCTCAACGACCTGCGCGCCATCCTGGGCAACGACATTGCGATGGAAGCAGCT
>Ga0193752_1001234_pt1 | contig 21630 bp, 16 predicted proteins | sample H1c1metaG_FD_144924 | JGI IMG/M metagenome (GOLD analysis project Ga0193752, IMG submission 144924) | Soil microbial communities from a riparian zone of the East river system, Colorado, United States - H1c1 | ecosystem: Environmental > Terrestrial > Soil > Riparian zone | place: USA: East River...
ACATCAAGAGATAGTGTAGAGCCTGTAAGTAATCCGGGGGAAGGGCCCAATCCACACAAACCCAGATTTCCGACAAAAGCGTTAATTATAGCGTTGATAGTTTTGGCTATTTGTACAACTGCAATCTTTATAACATGGACAAGTCGGGTAGAAATTCAGCCATTCACAATCATACCAAATGCCGGGTGCATGTATTGGGCGGAAGATCACTATGAAAGAATGCCATGTGAAGAAGACAAAAGAGACAAATTAAAATTGCCGATTGATGTGGTTAAGATGAGAAATTTTAGAAGGATTTTAAGAGAGGACACCATAACTGAAAAATCGATTGGAAAAGTATATTATCTGAGGATTGATGGGAGAATAGAATATTATACGACTTACGGCAATCACCCAATCGATAACACACGGGTTTTGCAAGTCCTTACGACTTACATATATGAAAAGCATCTGAAAGAGCGCAATTCATCAAAAAATAAAAATTCTTGAAGCTTTCAATACGAACTGGAAAATTGCCGCTATTTGCAGGCGAAGTCGAATCAACCTCGGGAACGGTACCGAAATAAGAGTCGTTTTGAAATGCCTGTGCCTGGTTTATGCCCCTGTTTTTAATAATGATTAATGTGATAATGAAATTGCACATTTTAATTTTCGCCTGCTTGCTGGTTCGCCTGACCGTGACTTCATCGCCTGTATTTGATATTTCAATCAGGGTTTGCTCATGGAATCTGAAGGATTTTGGCGTTTCCAAGAGCAATGAGACAATTCTGTTTATCGCTGAAACTTTAAGAGAGTTCGATATTATTCTGATTCAAGAGGTTGTTGCTGGCTATGGCGGACCACAAGCTGTGGCCAGGTTGAATGATGAATTAAATAGAAAAGGCGATAAATGGGATTATACAGTTAGTAACCCCACGATAAGTTCTGCATACAAAGCGGAACGATATGCAGTGCTCTGGAAGCCATCCAGAGTTAAAAAAATCGGCAAATCCTGGTTGGAAGAGACATTTCATGTGGAAATCGACAGGGAGCCGTTTTACTCAACTTTTTCAATTGATTCCAAAGAGTTTACTCTCGTAAATTTTCACGCTATAACAAAATCTAAGCAGCCCGAAACAGAGATTAAGTATTTTAAATTTTTACCAGCTCGGTATCCAAACTTGAAGTTGATTTTCTGTGGCGATTTTAATCTGCCTGAAAATCACTCAGTATTTAATCCACTTAAAAAAATGGGATATGTTGCTGCACTATCAAGCCAAAAGACAAGTTTAAAGCTGAAGAGCACAAATGGACAGATCTTGGCTTCTGAGTTTGATAATTTTTTTTATTTTTCTGCCAAAGTTCTAATGAAAAATTCTGGGGCAGTTCATTTCTACAAATTTTTCTCTGAGTTAAGCAACGCAAGAAAGATTTCTGATCATATCCCAATATTTTTTGAATTTTCAATGTTAAATTGACTTGTGAAACGATAGAGTTGCAGAGAAATCGCAGAAGTCAAATACCTGGATAATTATTCAGTTACAACCACCTGGCAGAAGATTCCGTCATGGAGCGTGGTGCTGAAAGCACGAAATTGTACTGGATTCCCGTTTTAATAGATTGCCCGGAACATTATACTATTGTTGAATTGCAGAAATATGATTAATAGCAAAACCAGGCATTTTTACAGATACTCTTTTTTTGATGGCAATTTTTTTAAAGATCCGTGTTGTGAGGATATCGCAAAAAATGCCGATAACTGGAATGTCTTCGGGAATCTTTCTGACTGACCTCAGAAAAACAAAGAGAAGATTTAAGGTAACAGGGTTCACTTATAAAGTTTGATAACGATTTAGACCATTTATGATTCGTTTTTAAAATGCCATATTTTTCATTGCCACTTATTACAACACCTCAAGCGGGAAGAGAGATCTTATTTAGCTATGAAGGCTGTACTTCGGACCCTTTCTTTAGCCAGCAGGTCCCAAAGGCAACTAATGCTATCACTTCTACGGCAAATACGAGTTTATGCAACGATAAGTAATGCCCATAATCATCAAGAAAGGTCATAGGTAGTAGCGTCAATATGCATAACCACATAACGAGCCCGCAACCCTTGTAAAAGTTTGCCGCTTTCGCACGGATTGGCGAACCTCCGTTGGTATTGGTTTTCCAAGGGAATTGGAAAAAAGCAACGATTCCCAAAATGATAAAGAAAGATCCAGCACAGGCCAGGTGAACTTTTGATACCCAGTCCTCGTGTTCAAACGAATATTTGGTGCACGCGTTATCTAGCTGATTATATCCTGTCGGGAAAAGTGCAATACCTAAAGCACATATACCAGCGCCGTTTGTCCAGAGGTCTTCCCATCTACCGTCTCCGGGATATAAGATCAGAAAAAAGGCAACTGCACAAAGAAGACCTACAAATACATCACCTGCAATGGTGTAGTAGTAGTGACTGATTGACTCTTGAATAAACGAACATTGCGATAGCAATCCTGTTAGGGCTGGCAACAATATGCCGATGCTTAGTCCTAAAATACCAACTACCAAGCGCATGAGCCGGAAAGACATGACCATGAGTTTAGTTTGTCGGTCTTTTGTTACAGGTTTCTTGGGATTAATATCAATAGTAGCCATGGGTTAAATTTGTTTTTTAAATTAGGCAACAATCAGTAACGCTTGCATTTTTTTTAGTTAGCCGTCCGGACAGGCGTAGCGCAAAAGTGCCGAATGAAAAGTGCGCAGTTCTCTACCCAAAGCCTTTTCCATTTTTTCCATATGAACATTCATAGCCAGGTTCGGACATAGCTCGTGCCGCTTCTTTCATGAAGCTGGAACAGCAACAGCATGCGATAGCCTCCTTCATTCAAAACCGCAAAGATTTCCTCTCGCTTTTGTTGCAGCATTGGCGTTTAGAATTGTAATCTGATGGATCTTTTCCACCTCCCTGTTATCTATCATTTTGTTGAAGGCCTCTCTGAGTTACGAATGAAACTGCAGCTTCGGCAGAACCAGCTTCGTCATCTACAGTTACGGTACATTTGTGTTCTCCCTCTGCAGGTGCTGTTATCCATCCGTCAATACCAGTTTGCATTTCATTGCCATCGATCAGCCACCTACATCTTTTTTGATCAATGCGCTGCAGGGTATCCGTAGTTATAGCACACCATAGGCGTAATGGTTGCCCCTCAAAAAAGACACCTCCATTTACCGGATGCATGATACTTACTATGGGTGTCCTTCGTGGTAGATTAACCGGTTTGGAAATAAATTTTGTAGTATAAAAACCATCATGTGCTAATAAGGCAAATACCAGTTCTCCACTTGGGAATCCTGATAGATCAAACTTATATTCCCGGCCTTTGATTCCGACTCCTGCACTATTCCAGGATCTTCCCTCATCCTTTGAAAACTGCATGGAGAAATCAAAATCATCCCGATGTGCTTCACCCATTTCCCATTTGGCGTATCCTTCATTACCGTGCGGGTATACTTCAAATCTTAATATTTGCGGTTTAGATGCAGGTGCCTCGCGGCTCCACACTTCCTGAACACCTGCACCACCTGCACCATCGACATCGCCTGTGCCATCTGCACCTTCTTTTGACTTTGTAATTGTAAGCTTCGCTCCATCTTCTACATCAGGTAATAGCGCTTGAAAAACAAATGGTCCACGCGAATCGTGCTCTCTGCCTGAACATCCGCAATCCTTATCTTTAGCTCTGCCACAACCACATCCATGCGATGCGAATCTCATAACGAGGCTTTTTGAAACAGCAGCTCCATTTGAATTGACAAGGTTGGCCGTGAAATTCGTCTCAAGCACATTCTCAATCTGAGGCAGCGCTAACACACGCATCACGCTTTGTATTTCAATTTTTCCTTCTTCATTCACTATTCCAATTATGGAAATCAGTGGTGCTGCTCTCAAAAATCTCCTGTTCCATGGTTCTTCCACTGGTCCTGGTTGTAATATTTCCCACGGCCAGAGCCACGGATCAACCAGGACAGGTGGCTTCCAGGTATTAACTCCAACAGTTTGAGGTTTAAACCGTGCAACATTTATCAACTTCTGATGGTGATACAATGAAATCCAATTCTGATTACAATACGACATGTAATCGTCATTATTTGCCGGATTTAAAATAGCGCCGGTGTTAATATTCAGGCCATATTCACCAATAGATGCCATTCTGTTGGCAACAGTGTCATAGGGTTCATAAGCCGGATAATTCGGATCGCCTGAAGTTGTTCCACAGGGGCCATGACTCAGGCCAGCCCCATGCCCTACTTCATGAGCCATCGTAACCTGTGCTCCGTTGGGTCCCGTACTAACCCCGCTTGATTCACAACCGCCAACATTTGCAATAGGCACACCATTTGGCAGAAGTCCATAATAGATTAAATCATTACGGTTTCCATCGTTTGTTCTTACCTGGGCTACTGCTGCATTAAGCTGAAGCCATTGAGTTGAACATCCTCCCGGCGCTGTCGCAACACCAGTTAGTGGAGTACTCCACGTTAAGCTTCCGGCACTTGTAAAAGAGCCGGTTGATTGAACAGGGTCTACCGTTAATGTGTATGCGGCAGTATTTTGTAAGTCTGCCAAAGTTGGTGCAGCCAGGTTAAGCGTTCCGGTACCTGCTGCATTCTGACCATTATAACTTATAAAAATTCCCCGTAGCCGTAGTGTCTGCAGTAATGTGGCATCGATATATTCAGTATGGGTAGCGATTTGCTGGTTTTCACTCTGGCGCCGGATCCGCACCTCTAATTGCAGATATCCAAACATATCGTCAGCAGGAATAACAAAGTTTAAAGTGGAATTTAATATGCCACGTTCAGTAACATAACTTATAGTATTGGTTGCAGAAGCTATACCCGGGGGTAGGGGAGTCAGTGTAGCAACAGGTAGCATCAAAGCATTATATGGTCCGGATCTCCTGGAAATAACAAGTTCGCCTGTTAAATTGGGTACCTGGAAATTCAGGAAAGTTCCGAGATAAACCCGGACCCAGGCTGGCTTGTATGCTACCAGGCGTGCCGAATTATTTGCTCCCCTGTCGTTAGGATCAGTAAGATGCTCATCAGCATTGTAATATTGAATGGCCTGGGTTACTTCGATTCCCTTGATATAGGGATTGAAAAGCCAGCTAATATCCAGGCCAATTTTGCCCATTGTTTGAACTTCCCTAAGGGTTAAGTCCAATATCCTTTCGCTTAATTTTAAATCAGGCATAAAGTTTATTTATTATGAACAAATGAAATAACATTCATGGTATTCGCAGCGCTGGTAGGTGTCCCTGTCAGTAGGGTACTAACGGGTATGGATGACCGCAATTTGCTGTATGCTAACTTGCTATTTTTTAAAAGCGATAACCACGAGGGATGTTACGAATTAAGGATACCTGAACACAGATTGAATTTAGCGGAAGTCTTCGAATCCTGGTTTTGGTATGGTCGGTTAGGCATCTAGAGATGATCTTTTCCAATTCTTAATTTAAGTTATCGAAAATGCCTTAAATCAGCGGTAAATTTATATAATTTATTTTTGAGATACTTAACCAGGGGTTCTGAATCAAGCCAGGCACCCAGGGAAAGATCTTGTCGCCTAATGTTGCAGCGCTTGCGAGTTCTCCTTACAGATTGTTATCCTACTGCGCCTGAGTACGTCAAATACATTGCCTTATCTACCCGGCGAATATTCCCGGGGGTACTACTGTTGTTTACGCATTTTTTCTGCTGGTCCCGATTCTGGGCATTTGGGTGATTCAGCCGATCAAAACAAGTAGTCTCGGAAGCCCTTGTATCATGAAAATGACAGTGCCGGAATCTAAAAGGGGTTGGTTTATCTTGCATTGATGGTTGTCAAATCTCTGTTTGATTATACAAGAGATATTTATTTTATTACATTTACCCTTTTATTACATTTACCCCCTGTCTTACCGGAAAGTAATGCCTATCCATAATTTCCCGATTTTTTTATAACTAATTAATTGCTTTTTATGAAAAACTTCTTTTTATTGTTCGTCAGCTTTTTACTCTTAATGGCTGATGTGGCCAATGCTCAACCTGGTAAATGGGAGACTTTATTTAATGGCGGCTCAACCGGCAAATTGCGGGGTTACAATATGGACTCTTTTCCAGGTCAAGCATGGCAGGTTGAGAATGGCGCCCTGGTTGCTCAAACAGGTGTTCCCAATATTGATCTTGTCACCAAAAAAACTTATAAAAACTTCGAGCTTGCTTTTGAATGGAAAGTACCCAAAGCCGGAAACAGCGGTATATTTTTTCATATGAAGGAATCATCGGCCCATGAATCAAATAATGGCAACAGCCCTAACTGGCTTGATAATTTTGAAATGCAGCTTTTGGATGATATAGGGTTTAACGACACAGCTGCTATACGTTCTGCAGGATCACTGTATGACCTTATTATTCCACAGCACAAAGAGCTGAAACCCGTTGGTGAATTTAATACAGCAAAGCTAATCGTGAAAGGCAGCCACGTAGAGCATTGGCTAAATGGCAACAAAGTTGTGGAATATGAAATGGGCTCACGGGAAATGACAGCGTTAATTGCAAAAAGCAAGTATAGTAAAAATCAAAAATTTGGCAAATCGTCTGATGGGTTTATCATGTTCCAGCATCATGGCCAAAAAGTTTGGTTTAAAAATATAAGAGTAAGGACTTTATGATTTGAATAGTAACTGAAATCCTCACAATAAATCACTACCCTGACTGAGTTTTTCAATGTCATCCAGATCTTTAAAACGGCCGGCTGCTTTTTTGGCCTCAATCAGATTATTTAAGTGAATAAACCGTATGAATAAACCATTCTCATCATATTGCATTGATTGGGCAAAAGCGTGATCAAATTCAACACCTTTTAGACTGGTAAGAATATCTATGCTTACCGGTGGTCGGCCAAAGGAAAAAACATCCGCTTCATCTGCATCAAGGAATTTTTTTTCGGTCATGTCAAAAACCGGCAAGCCGAATTGGGAAAATGCTTTAACCAACGCTGAATAATTTTCCGTTGTTCGGTTGACCCAAATATCCATATCGCCAGTGACTCTCCTATAACCATGAAGTATCACGGCATAGCCTCCCACGAGGATATAGTCAACCTTGTGATCATTCAATGCCTGAATAAAATCCCGGAAGTCGTCATTAAAGATCGTGGCCATCAGCAATTCAGTTTCCGACTGGAAAAATAGGTTCTGTCTAATCGGGGTTGGTCCGACATCGAAAAGCCGTAGGCCTGGGAAATTAGATAATACGCCTGGCGCAATCGCTCGGAATATGAAACATTTTTTTCAAATACATTGGCGCGATCTGCTTCTTTGAGGGTTTGCTTTTTAAATGCGGTTTTATCAAATCTGAAATCGTCCATAGATAGCGTTTTCTGTAAAAGTAATGATTACAACGCCTTCCTGATAAAAATCTCCTGTTCCAGCACTTTCTTATACTTATGAAATAAGCATTCCGACGGTTTGACGAGAAACAGTAATTTCTTTTAAATGTTTAATTCCGACTACGCAAATTATTTGCATAGTCGGAGTTCATTCAATGTCATATTGTGGTATAAACCAGGTATGTCGACTACAGGCAATGAAGTCTAAATTTCGATAAATAACATTTGAATGAATGCTGTTATGTTAACGGTCATCAGTGGATAGTTACCAGGTCTCCCTTACGTTATCTGAAATCTGGCGCCACTTTATTTTCTGAAACATTATTAAATTCCTCACTTTAATTTCCGCAAACTGTTGTCGTATACGAATGCTCCGATTTTTCTTCCCATGGCTTCCCCTTCCGTTATGGCGTTTCTATAATGGTAGCCTACATAAATGCGGGACAATGAAACTTCAGCCGCAGCTTGTGAAAAGCTTGTATAGTTGCGCGTTATCCCCGGAAGGAAACTGCTTGTTGTAGAAAAGCTTATATCGTCCTTTCCAAAATAGCGTTTCAATACTTCGGCTGCGGCGCCTCCGTCAGCAGCATGGTTTGATGGATAATCGGGAACCGGCGGGGTAGGCGGCGCTAACACATTCCATGCGGCATCACCTGCAGTGTTAGCATTGCCATCTGTTTCTGCCATACGAACAGCAGTAATGGGACGCCAGAAATTATAAAAATACTTAGCTTCAAAAACACCAATGTTAGCATCGGCTTCGGCAATTTGCACCAGGGCCAAAAGATGAGCGGCCTGCCAGCCGGACAGGTTATTTTGTGTAATTAATTTTCGGGTAATTGTATTCCAACTGTAGGGTACATTTTCCAGCCAGAACATCCCAATTTGAGTTTGTTCTGGGGTACGGGCAGGGCACGAGGTACAGCCAAGGCTTTTGATCTCGGTAAAGTCAGTTGTATAAGCTGTGCTGTTTACCACATACGGTGCAACCGGCCTGAACTGTGCTGAAGTGGTAAGTGCAAAAGGTGTTACTTTCCCCCATCCCGGTAGCGCAGCCATGCCAGATGCTTCAAATGGTGGCGTAGAGCGATACACGCCGGGTAACATGCCCTGCACAATGGGATACTGTGCTGTGGCGGCACCGTCGTTCAATCTTTTACTCAACATCGCTGTAGCCGCCGCTATGCCCAAAGCAATACCTTTATCCTTATTGGTGCCTGCCGGGATAGCAGCCAGGCTCACATTCAACAAACTATCTGCATAAACTTTTTGCGGTGGCAACAGGGAAACAATTATATCGTGTGCTGCCTGTGCCAGGGCGGCATCGGGATCTGCGCTATTATCTATAATGCCATCTAATGCATAAGTGTTGAATTTTTTTTCAATGTTGTTGAGAACATCATGCATAGCTACATTTACCATAGCATAAATCCTGGATTCAACCATTGGTGTAAGCCCGCCGGTGCGTGTAACGGCGATATTGGCGGCCTCGTTCCATTTCAGCACTGCGATATTATTGTAAGTGTCAGCCACTGCGGATGGGTCATCATTTTTTGTGCAGGCTGCATTAATGATCATTATAAAAACCAGCAACATGATGGGGTTTTTGTGTCTCATATAAAATTATTTTATAAGCACAAAGTAGCCGGCTATTCAAAGCGAATATTACAAAATAGGCAGGCAGGAAGATTATGAAATCAAACGACCGGATCTTACCGCTGAACTGCATTTGAACTGCATTTGAACACGATAGCACTGCATGTAAAATGCATTTGAACACGATTAGCACTGCATTTAAAATGCATTTGAGTTACGTTATGGAGTCCTGCATGTTGTTGGAGGGCTTTCAAACGTTGTTTGTCGCCGTTCTGTTGCCAAATAAGAGGATTGATGTATTTTAGTCAGAGATAAAAACATGAATCATCAACTGCATAGCGTTTCGACAAAAAAAATAGTGATCCGCATCGCAAGACATGTGGCATTCTGGATTGCGATTGTTTTTTATTTTGGCTGGGGTTTTGGTTTTAACGTGAATGTGAAAGCGTCACTAATCAATGCATTGTCCTACGTTCCCGGCCACATGATCATGGTGTATTTGCTGTTATACTTTTTAACGCCACGCTACCTGGTTAAAAAGAAATATCTGCAGTTTATGATCGGCCTGGTGGTTGTTACTTTCATCTGCGCCATTTACGCCAATTTGGCGAACTTAACGCTTTCGGCATTCAAGGAATCATTCAAAGGAGTCACGCTCGATACAGGCCGCAATGTGCTGCCTTTTATACATGTCGGGGGCCTTGCCTTTTCTATCAAATTTTTAGATTTCTGGCAGAAGCAAAAACAACAAACGCTTGAAGCGCAGCGCGAACAATTAACAACCGAATTAGAGTTATTGAAGTCGCAGATCCATCCCCATTTCCTGTTCAATACGCTCAATAACCTGTATGCGTACACGCTGGATCGATCGGACAAAGCGCCGGAAATTGTATTAAAGCTCTCCAACCTGTTGCGCTTTATGATCTATGAAAGTAAAGCGGCACAAATTCCGTTGAGCAAAGAAATTTCGCTGTTGCAGGCTTACATCGATCTGGAACAATTGCGTTATGGTGACCGGCTCGATGTGTCATTTTCCTGTCGCGGTGATATTGAAGGCAAGCAAATAGCGCCATTGCTATTATTGCCATTTCTGGAAAATGCATTTAAGCATGGTACCAGTAAGCAAATAGATCAGTGCTGGCTTAGTTTCGACCTGAATGTTGAAGGGCCGGTGATGCAGTTCAAGCTGGTGAACAGTATTGACAAAGAAGAAGAAAAGATGAATGCAATAACCGGCGGACTTGGATTACAGAACGTGCGTCGCCGGCTCGACCTCTTATTCAAAGGAAAATATCAGCTTGATGTGCAGCAGGAAGAAGAGGTGTTTATTGTGAGCCTGCAGTTGCAGTTAGCCGTGGTACAGGAGAAGGTACAGGAGAAGGTACAGGAGCAGGATACTCAAACGTCACTCAATATTCAAACAATCGGCAAGAAGTATGATTTGGAAATGCCTGATCGTAGATGACGAACCACCTGCGATAAAAATTATTGAAACATATATAGGTTTAGCTGAAGGCTTGCAGCTGGCGGGCTCATGTCAAAATGCATTCGAGGCTATCAGGCTTTTAAAAACAGAATCCATCGACCTTATTTTTCTCGATATTCAAATGCCCAAGCTTTTAGGCACAAGCTTTTTAAAAACATTGTCGCACCCACCCAAAGTTATTTTTACCACTGCGTATAAAGAATATGCAACCGATGCCTTTGACCTTGACGCCGTGGATTATTTATTAAAGCCTATCTCTTTGGAGCGCTTTTTAAAAGCCATCAACAAACTAAACAACCGCGAGGCGCTGCCTTTGGAAAAAGCAACAAATCAGGAACAAAACGGCTTTCTATACTTCCGTGCCCAACGAAAAATGATCAAAGTTTTCCTTGATGATATTTTGTATGTGGAGAGTGTTAAGGATTACATCAGAATCTATCGACAGGGTGATAAGCCGCTGTTAGTTAAGCAGGGTATGACCACCTTAGAGGCAATGCTGCCCTTATCTTCCTTTGTGCGAATTCACCGGTCTTTTATTGTAGCTATTAATAAGATTACCGCTTTTACCGCGCAGGACGTAGAAATAGGTCAGATAGAACTACCCGTAGGCAGATTGTATGGAGGAGCGTTGAAGAAACTCGATAAAAAACCTTAACGACTTCTATGATTGAGTAATTCCGGAATGCCCTATTTCTTCACCAGTTCAACGCGTCGGTTTTTCGCTTTGCCATCATCCGTAGCGTTGTCCGCCAGGGGATTGTTTGCGCCAAATCCCTCAGCGCTTAGCCGGCTCTTGTCAACACCTGCCGATGCCACAGCATTCATCACCGATGCTGCGCGTTCTTTCGACAATTGCAGGTTACGGGCTTCCGTACCAGAGTTGTCGGTATGACCGTTGATCGCAATTTTCAGGTTTTTATCAGCGCTTAACACCTTAGCGATTTCAGTTACAGCTTTTTCGCCTTCCGGCTTTAGCGTTGCTTTGTCAGTATCAAACTGGATATACAATACAGCCTTGCCGGCTGCATCGAGTTGCTTTTTGATCTCAGTAGCCGGAATGATGGCGGCCGTTGGTTTCATCTCACCTTTCTGAACAACAATGATATTCCCGGCAGCATTATGGAAACTGAGCTGCACCCAGATTTCTCCGTCTACCCGCCGGATGGCATAAGTTTTTACCGCCTCATTGTAAATATCCGCAACGCTGTGATATTTAAACAATTCGTCTTTTCCAACTCTTTCTATTTCTTCGGGCTCTATCTTTTGGTTGCTGACCAATATACCACCGACACTTTTTATAAGATTATCATAATTATTTTCAAAAGCCAGGGGTTCAAACTCGGAACTGCTTCGGCTTTTAGCGAATACATAGGCCGCGAAGGTCCGGCCCTCAACCGGCACCAGTTTGCCGTTCACACCTAAATAACTTCTGTGAAATTTTTTGTTTTGCTCTTCCTGATACACCATGTTTTCAGGCACGCCGAAATAAGGGAACTGACCCAGTTCCTTATCAGAAACTGGCACAGTAGAAATGTCAAACGGTTTTGTTGTCGATACGGATTGATTGCCTTCAGCACCACCTGCGGCTTTTGCAGTATCCCGGGAGGCGGATGCGGTAACAGCATCCCCGTCCTTTTCTTTTGTAGTTTCTTTGCATGCAGTGGTTAAAAGCAGGGCCGAAATAATAACTATCGGAGTCTTCATCTGGTTTGTATCTTTTTAAGAAGTAATTTTTATAAAAGAAATTAATAATTGCATATATAGAAATATATATGACAAAATAATAAAATCGAATGTAATATAACAATCCTGTAGTTTCTATCTTCAACGCGGCTAGACATTAATGAATAGTAACATGTAATTTCAGCGGTCGTTATGCAGGACTTGCTTTTGGCAGATTAGGTGGTTATGTCGCCATGGACTACGGTTGGCGCATGGCCCGGTTTATCTGCATCTGCTTGTTTTGGGTGAAAACAAAAAGGAATTAATGGGCTTTACCACCACCATCCTACTCTGCCCTTAAATTATCAACCGGGTTACTATTAGCTGCTTTCATGGTTTGTGAGAAAATGGTAGTAAGGCCCAAAATCATCACGATTACCAGGCTAATTCCGATTTCAAAGATGCAGATCTGAATATTGTAAGACTGAATCGTCGACAAGAGATAATCAAACATAAAATAAACAAGTGGTACAGTGATGAAGGTAGCGATCACCAACAGGATTAAGAAATCTTTTGATAATAATAGTACCAGGTTTTTGGATGATGCTCCCATCACCTTACGGATGCTGATTTCCTTGAAACGCTTCCTGGTTGTGAAAGACACCGAACCCAATAAACCCAGGCATGCCACGGTAATTGCCAACACACCCAGGAATCCCCATAACTTCATGATCGTAACATAAAAACTATAGGCATCTTTAATTTCATCAGAAAAAAGCTGCGATGTGAATTTGCCATCACCCCCAATCTTTTTCCAGGTCGTTTCCATAGCAGGTAGCATGCTGGCCAGATCGGTTGATTGCAATTTCAGATTCGCATATTTGAATTTATCAGTGTTGTATTCAAAAAAGAAAGGTCTGATTAATTCTTTAAGTCCTGAATAATGGAAGTTCTTCAGCACACCGACGATTCTTACCTCCCGGCCATCAGGTAAGATTAAGGCTCTGTCGAGAGCAGCAAAAGGATCTTTGGGATTCAACATTTTTGCCAGCTCTTCATTGATAATGATGTGCCGCGAATTTTCTGAAAAGTTCGTATTAATATTACTGAAGTCGCTCCCCGCCAGCAACTCTAATTTCATATTCGAAATAAAACCCTCATTTATCGAGATTGATGAAGTCTTTAGCGAATCAACACCATGAGATACTTTCACATATTGCTCAGGCGCAGCCCCAATCCCCAAAACATGTGATGATAAGGATACTTTCTTTACTGGCGAAAGTTTAGCATATTCGTTTGCAAAAATCTGCGGATCGATGTTTTGCAGATCAACATCGAGGACATTCTCCTGTTCAAATCCAAAATCATAATTAACCGAATAATTATACTGACGGATCATTATCAGTACAGCCATTGTAAAGCCAAGAGAAAGTATAAACTGGGTGGTTAAAATAATTTTTCGAAACCAGGAGCGACCACTTGACTTTAATTCTTTCCCTTTCAAAGCATTGAGTGGCGTGACCTTGAGAAAGTAAAGTGCTGGTACTACCCCCGCTGTAACGCCAACAAGTATGGCGAATAATATAAAACCAATTACAGTGATCAATGTGGGAGATAAATCTATTGGCGAGGTTTCCACCAACTGAAAGAGAAAATCTTTTCGTATTAATTCAAAGATCAGATATGAAAAAACGAGTGCCAGCAGTGCGACCACAGTTGATTCAACGATGAACATCAACATAATATGTTTCCTTCGCCCGCCCAGCACCTTTCTCACACCTATTTCGCGCATCCGCTCCAGCGATTGTGAAATAGATAGATTGATATAATTGGAACATGCCGGGATAAGGATGATTAATGTTATAGTACCTATAATGAATATTGAAAGGTAATCCCATGTTGGTCCAATGGCATTTGATATTTGCGGGCCAGGTACAATTTTATCCAGGCGCTGAAGTTTAAACGAAGCCTTAAAATCCTTCCGTGTATAGTGTTGTTTGGCAATCTTATTCAGTGACTGCTGGATGTTGACCGGCGCAGCATTTTTGAAAAGCTGAATATATATGTAAGAATCCATGTATGCCCTCCGGCTATCCTGTTCGGTCGGCGTTAAAGTTTTCAGGTGCGATAAGAAGGTTGCGTAGGAAGCAATCGCGCCGAACTGCATATGCGAGTTTAGCGGAACATCTTTGAAGATGCCGGTAACCATAAGGTCTCCGTATGGCCCTGCCTTAATCATTTCGCCCATAGGCTCCTTCGTACCAAAAAATTTAATCGCTTCCGTTTCAGAAATCACTATGGAGTTTGGTTGGCTTAGCGCCGTTGCCTTATCACCTTTAAGCAAAGGGAAATTGAAAACCTGGAAAAATGACGTATCGGCGAAATAGCCGTCAACGAAAATCTTTTTATCTCCGTTTATCATCTCACCTCCGAGAAATGTATTTATGCGGACAACTTTTTCCACCCCGGTAATATCCTTTTCGAGGTTGGTTGCAAGATCAACCGGGGCCGAGGCGTAGAATGGATTCTCCTCATTGTTTTGCAATAGGGTAGTAACTCTATAGATCCGGTCCTTATTGGGATGGAAGTTGTCGTATTTGAATATGAAAACGAGCCAGGCGATGTATAGTAAACACAACGACATCCCAAGCGCCAGGCCAAATACATGTAATACCGTAAATAATTTATTCTTGTATAGATTTCGCCAGGCGGTCAGGAAGAAGTTCTTAAACATAGCAGTATGTTTTGGTTTGATGAAAGTGGATAATATATACTCCCTCGTGTGCCTGGCCAGGTGCGTCGATGCGGTGCATTCCGGACTGAATTATTATTATGTCGTCGATTTTAAGCAAATATTACAGGAATTTAAGCAGCATCTAAAAAACTGGTGACAGGTAAGAGCCAAATGAGTGCGTTTGCGGGTGCTCAATCATATAAAACGGGAGACAGAAGGCAATTGAATAATATCAGGGAAAATTGTATTTTACCTGGCAGAATTACCTATAAACCGAAACCTATGTGTTTTTCGCGGTTGTGTCAAGTACTGCTGGTTGTTATGCTGTTTGCCTGCGCAAAATCTCATAATAATCAGCCGGAAGATGAAAATGAAATCATTAAAAATAATGATGCAATCAAAACAATTTTCATCACTTACCCAATTTACAGTCCGGGTGGTTTTACTGCTATATACTATATCGCTGCTTATGATGTCTCAGGTAACTTAAAATGGAAAAAAGACAGCACACGTGCAGCTGTTGATCTGACCTATGCAAAAGGTGTTTTAGCTATTGTTACCGATAGCAGTTTCAATACTCCAAATGGGACACAATATCGCTATTCGTTACATGGACTGAATGCAGAAACAGGAAATATAATGTGGTCAAATCAGTCTTCTCCTTATATACATTCTAATACTATTGCCCGGAACGATACTTTGTTTGCGAGTTGTCAACTAATCACATCACCCTATACACCCTTTATTATTGGTTTTAATTTGAAAACAGGCGCTGAGCTTTTCAAAATACCGGTTCGTGACAGTCTTGCCCCTCGTTTTTTTATGCTTGATGGCAGGATGATCTATTATATTGCCCGTACACAACATGGACATTCAAGCATCGTTGCTTATGACTTTAAATCTAACCAGGAAAAGTGGCAGGTCGCTGTAGGTGTAACCAGTAATGGTCTTCTCATCTCCTCCGAAATAGTTCAAAATGACAATTGTCTGTTTGTAACGAACGGAGTTGGGGTATTAATGGCAATTGAAAAATCTACCGGTTCTGTCAGGTGGAGCAAAAATGGTGGTTACCTGCAACCAAGGTTTGGAAATAACCTCATTTTTTCCGGAGAAACACGAGTCGGAATGCACGCCTTAGATGCAAAAACCGGTGACCCTGCCTGGAAGTGGGAAACCAAAGATGGTAACGGGCTTATAGAAAGTGTATTCTATGGCTCCGGCCATGTCTTCTTTAATTATTCAGGGCCTGGCTGGATTCTTACCACACTAAATGCAAAAACAGGTAAAGCGGGGTGGGAACGTCCGGTTCGTTATGGTCCAGGGCAGCCCCTGCTTGTTGGTGACAAGCTGTATTTCGCAGAGCGGCTCACACCATCCGGTGAGTTATTGTGTCTCGATGCAAATACAGGAGCATTACTTAAATCTTTCCCCTTACCAGGCGATCCTCATTTTGATACCAGGAAGATGTACATTGTCACCGAGTCCGGAAAATTTTTAGCACCCGACCGTTTATATTGATAATTTGTATTTAACGTGTACGTGGATGACAGGTGCACGATATACTTCTTAAACCCACGAAATCTAATCACAACCGCACAACTATTGTGCGAAACCGAACACCGCAAACATAGGTGCTAATCCCTAAATTATTGGTTACGATCATCTTCTCTCACTGGCACGTGTTCTGCGAGTTAAACCGAAACTGCAGCCGTGTTTAAAAACTACATCAAAATTGCCTGGAGAAACCTGGCCCGCACTCCGGGTTACAGTACGCTAAACATACTTGGACTCGGTATCGGGATGGCCGTCGCCCTGCTGATCGGGTTATGGGTGCACCATCAATTCAGCTACGATAAGTTTTTACCAGACACTGACCGGCTATACCGCGTGCAGCGGAACTTCAATGCCAATGGCGATACGCTTACCTTTCAAACCACCTCTCTTAGACTCGCGGAAGAACTCCGGAACAACATCACCGGCGTGGAATATGTAGCTGAATCAGACTGGATGGGCTCGCACAGTCTCATGATCGGCGACAAAAAGATCTTCCAGCGCGGCGGTATTGTTGGTGGCGATTTTCTCAGGATGTTTCAATTTAAATTGACCAAAGGCAATGCAGCAACGGTTTTTAATGATGCTTATTCAATCGTACTCACGCAATCCACTGCCACGGCACTTTATGGCGCGGCAGATCCGATCGGTCAAACCGTTCGCTTTGATAATGCCAATAACCTGAAGGTGACAGGCATTATGGAAGATCTTCCGGCCAACTCCTCTTTTGAATTCAAATATCTTGTACCATATAGTTACCTCGATCAGACACAACCAAACATTAAAAAAGGAAGAACGGGTTCCTTCGGTTCAAATGGGCTCCAGATCTTTGTAAAACTCAAACCCGGTGTTTCCTATGCCCAGGTTTTCCCGAAGATCTGGAAGATGGAACATACCGAAACAACCAACACCAACGCCATGAATTCGTTCGTGACGCTTCAGCCGATCAAACGCTGGCACCTGTACTCAAACTATGTAAATGGTAAGGACACGGAAGGCTTCATGGAATATGTCCGGATGTTTGCTATAATCGGCGTACTGGTGCTGCTCATCGCCTGTATCAATTTTATCAATCTCACCACGGCCCGCTCCGAAAGAAGAGCCAGGGAAGTGGGCGTTCGTAAAGTGATTGGCTCGCTCCGGTCAGATCTCATCACCCAGTTTTTGATGGAGTCATTTATTCAAACATTGCTGGCTTTTGGTGTGGCGATCCTGCTGGTCAGGCTCATACTCAATCCGTTTAACCAGCTGGCGGGAACAGCTATCGACATCCCGGTTGATAATATTTATTTCTGGCTGATATTGGCGGCTGGCGTGGCGATCACTGCGTTGATTGCCGGCAGCAGACCAGCTTTTGTGCTGTCATCCTTCAAGCCAATAACTGTTTTGAAAGGTATGCGCAATCTGGCCGGTGGTGGTGGTGCGATGCCACGCAAAATTATGTTTGTGTTCCAGTTCACTGCTTCGATCGCGCTTATCATCAGTACGTTTATTATATATCAGCAGATCCAGCATGCAAAAAACAGGAACACCGGCTATGATCTGAACAGTCTTGTTACATCAGAAATGTCGGATGATCTCACTAAAAATTTTACTGCGCTCAAACGCGACATGCAGCAAATGGGATTGATTCAAAACGTTACTACATCAAGCAGTCCCGCAACAAATATTTACTGGCATACGGATCTTGATAATTTTCCTGGCAAACAGGGAAATGAAACGGTTGAGTTAGGAATGATCGTTGTAAATGAAGACTACTTCAAAACGTTGGGCATGAGTTTTAAAGAAGGACGCGATTTTACATCTGCTGATGATTCAACAAGCGTGATCTTTAATGAAGCGGCTATCAAACGGTTGAGATTAAAAAATCCAATCAGCCAGGTGATAAAATGGGACGGAACCGATCGCCGGATAACCGGTGTGGTACACGATGCGCTGATGCTATCACCATTTGCCGCGGCTGATCCCACCATGTTCATCATCACGCGCGAACCGATGGGCAATATGATTTATCGTTTGGCACCTTCAAAGGATCCGCAAACAACGCTGGCATCGCTTACGGTTTTATTCAATAAATACAATCCTGCCTATCCATATCAATATAGTTTCGAGGATCAGAATTATGCGAATAAGTTAAAGGTGGAATCTTTGATCGGCCGGCTCTCAGGGATCTTTGCGTTTCTTGCGATCTTTATTTCCTGTCTTGGTTTGTTGGGACTTTCCGCTTTTGTTGCGGCTTCAAAAACCAAAGAGATCGGCATACGAAAAGTATTAGGAGCTACGGTATCACAGGTGTGGGTATTGCTCTCACGTGATTTTATCGAGTTAGTGATGTTGAGTTGCGTGATTGCTGCTCCGATCACTTATTACCTGCTACACTACTGGTTGCAGAAATATGATTATCGTATTACGATTGGTCCCTGGATTTTTATCGGTGCGAGTTTATTGTCGATTCTGATTGCGATTATTACGGTAAGTTTTGAAGGGATCAGGGCAGCGATGGCAAACCCGGTGAAGAGTATCAAAGCTGAGTGAGTGGTGGAAGGAGAACAGCCACTATTTGACTGAGATACCGGTCACTTTTTAAAAGTCGGAAATCATATGTATGACCGTGGTTACATCCGGATTTTAAAGCGTCTAAGTATAAAAACACCAAAGACTAAGCGAAAGCTATAAGTTTATGAGCAGTTTGTCCAACGCTTTTTTATCCAGCCGTTAGTTGATACAGACATGAAGGCTGAAGTACCGAACTATAGAAATGAGTATTATCAGTGGATAGGGCAATATGATTAAATGAGTTTCGTTTGTCAAACTAACAATCAACATTGTTTTAACGGACCCGACTTTTAGAACATTGGAAATTTATTTGGACCTGCTATCGGGCTAATATACAAGAATGATAAACTCGTTAGCTTTGCATAATATGTTTGACCGGGATTGGTCGAAACTGCACGACAACATACGGGCGCACATTGATTTGCAACAGCGCGTGAGTTACAATATTGCGTCAATCTCGAACTATACTTCCCACCATGAGAACTTTCACAGTGATGTCTGGGGTTTCTTGCTCGACCCAACTGGTTCGCATAAACAAAATGACCTTTTCCTAAAGCTGTTTCTGAGATACCTGAGTTCTCTCAATATTATTACCTCAGACGATGAGGCGAAGTTTATTGGTGCCAGAATACTTAGGGAGAAAGGTCGAATTGATATTTCCATCGTTGATAAAGCAAACTCAGCTTGTATTATAATCGAAAATAAGATAAACAACGCCAGAGATCAGAAGGATCAAATGTTGCGATACTATCGGTATGCCAAAAAGCAAGATCTGACTGTTGTTGCTATGTTATATGTCAGTGCTCAGGGTGAAAGACAGGCTGTACTTATTGATGGTCCTGTTATAACTCCCATTGCGGTATCGAACGGAAGTCCAAACGATTTGATCAACGGTTGGATAAGTGTATGCAGAAGTTCAATTTCTTATGATGGCAGTGAAGCGTTTGAAGATATCCGATCCTTAATTCATCAATACTATTTACTCTTAAAACACCTAACGATTTCTAGCATGAAAGTTCAAACAGCCAAAACCTTATATGAGTATTTGAATAAAAGCGAGGATTTTAATACGGCAATAGCTATATCTGAGCAGTTAGACAATTTGAAATATTATCGGCACCAGTTGTTCATAGAACAAATGGGAAATAACTATTTTAAGCCATTTGGGAGCCAGACAATTTATTCAAAGGAGTATCCTAACCACATGATTTTTAAATATTGGAAACATCATAATGATACAAATTTCCAATTGGATATTGCTCACTATAAGGATAGAACAGAGTTTACTTTCTATGAAAAAGATAATAAACTAACGGGTAATCAAATGATGTATCTGCTCTCTGAATTGCAGGAAGCAACTAATTATCATTTAAAAGAAGATATGTTGAATGTGCAACATTACAAATTTGTCATGGGCATGGTAGATGGTTATAAAACATTACAGGAACTGGATGAACATGTTGTTAAATACGCTATACTTCTTTTCAATAAAATTCAGTGTTTAAATGCTGACAATGAATTTAGAATTCCTCAGTAATCCTATGACTAATATTCAATTTTTGTATATTCTATGAAATCTTATGATTTGACAGATAAGGAGTATGAAATCATTCGTGAAGTTCTCCGCGCTGATATCAATTTTATCACTGCGGATCCGGGATTTTTGGAGCAATTGGAATATGAGCCCAGGCAATATATTGATGAAAGAAAGGCTTTGGCAGCCAAATTTAACCTCGATTTTTGGCAGATTGCTGAAGAAGACGGTACTTACCGGGCATGGAAATGTTTAGAGGCGCTATATGACGGTAAGACCTGGAAAGAGTTCGATTCAACCTTCAGGGAGCCTACAAACAAAGAGTATGAGCTGATGTTTCTAAAAAATTTATACGAAAGAAGGAAAAAGAAATAAGGTGGCAACTCTATTGTAACTATGAAGGATTACAGCATAATGACATGCGACAGCATGTAAAAAATACATCTCTCAACCTCGTCCGGAAGAAGGCTCTACTTCAAAACGCCGGATATGCCATTGATAAACCTGATCGTCCAGGAACGACCCGGGCCCGTACCAATCGGAGGTATTTACTCATCCGGAATTAAAGGATTATTAATCCAGTCTTGAATTTAGCCATTTCACCCATTTTGTGTAATTTCCTCAGGACTAACATCTACCTCTAAACTGCCTTATGAGATTTGCACTGCTGTTTGTAACCTGCCTGCTTGCCCTGCATGGTATCGCGCAACGCGACCTTTCAGGAAGCCGCCATTCCAGCGCTTATACATATGTATACAGGATCAGCACCACACAGGCTCTAAAACTCAATCAAACGAAAACAAATGTTGTCGGATCCGGATATCTCAAACAGAAAATAGATTCTTTCGCTACCGGAGGCAAAATGCCATCGCTAAAAAATGGCAACTACCTGTTCGTGAGAGCGGTAGAAAATAAAATCCATTACGAGGTTAAAACTGTCGGCGACCTGCAGATAAAGATTATCAAAAACAATTATGACCTGGCTGTTTTCATCCACGCTAAAAACGGAACTCCCGTTACAGATGCTGTGGCGCATATCGGAAATAGCAAACTTACCTATGATCCGGCTACCAGGTATTATTCAATTAAGCAAACAAGGAAGAAAGGAT
>Ga0193752_1001235_pt1 | contig 21628 bp, 22 predicted proteins | sample H1c1metaG_FD_144924 | JGI IMG/M metagenome (GOLD analysis project Ga0193752, IMG submission 144924) | Soil microbial communities from a riparian zone of the East river system, Colorado, United States - H1c1 | ecosystem: Environmental > Terrestrial > Soil > Riparian zone | place: USA: East River...
GCTCGGGTACAGCGTGGATCAGGTGGTTCATCACTATGGGGATGTGTGCCAATCCGTCACGGAACTGGCCGTCAAGAAGAAGGCGCGCATAACGACTGACGAGTTCCGCACACTCAACCGATGCCTCGACGAAGCCATCGCCGACGCGGTGACGGCTTTCACCGATGCGCGCGAGGACGCGCTCCTCGACCGGGCAACAGACATGCATCAGCGGCTGGGTGCCCTGGCGGCAGAACAAGGCCGATTGGTCAAGATTGCGCTGCAGACGCTCGCAGCCATTCAGACAGGCAACGTAGGAGCGAGCGGGGCCACCGCCACGGCTCTGGTCGCCACCCTGAACGAGCTGCGCGGACTTATCGAGCGGACCATGCCGGAGATTCGCTTGACTACCGGGGTAACCAAAACTCCCGCTGACGGCTAGCATGGCTGGGGGTCTTCCCACGCCGGGTTTCAGCTGTAGTCCGGCCGGATCAACCCGGTCACGGGCGTGTCGCCATCCGGCGCCAGTATGGTTCCAGGCAGCAAAAGGAGACCAAGTCATGAAAAGCATCCTGGACCGGTCGTTCAAGTACGTCCCCGCCGCCGCAACCGATGTGCGCAAGACCTTCGAGCGCGCCCGCCAGCAGCTCGAGGCCAAGTCCTCGTCGAGCAAGGTGACGCCGCTGAACCAGGCAAGAAAGAGCCTGCAGACCGCCTAGTCGCTAGTCGATAGGCCAGGGCACGGACTTCGGCAGCGTCGCCTCAACGGGCGCGGCCGAAGCCTCGACCGCCCGCCACCAGGGCTCCACCTTTCCCGCGTGCGCCGGCTCGATCGCCTCGCCGAGCCGCGGCATCACCAGTTGCGCGCCCGCACTGGGAGCGAGCTCGAGCAGAGCTTCCGCCGGCTGGTCCCACGCGTGCATCGCCAGGCTGAAGGTGCCCCAGTGGATCGGCAGGAAGACGCCGCCGCCGAGCAGCGACAGCGCTTTCAGCGCGTTTTCCGGCCCGAGGTGCATGTCGCCCCATGACGGGTGCAGCCCGCCGACCTCGAGCATCACGAGGTCGAACGGCCCGAGCCGCTCGCGGATGACCTGATATTCGGTCGTGAGCCCGGTGTCGCCGCTGAAGAACACGGCGTGCCGCGGCGAGCGGAGGACGAGCGAGGACCACAACGTCGAGTTGCGGTTGCTCAGTCCGCGCCCCGAAAAGTGCTGCGAGGGCGCGGCGCTCACCGAGAGCCCGCTAGCCGGCAGCCTGTAGGTCTCCCACCAGTCGAGCTCCGTGATGCGCTCCGGCGATACGCCCCAGCGCTCGAGATGCGCGCCGACGCCGAGCGAGGTGACGAACGGGACCTTGGTCCTGGCGAGCTCGCGGATGGTTGGGTAGTCGAGGTGGTCGTAGTGGTCGTGCGAGATGACCACCAGGTCCACCGGCGGCATCGCGCGAAGCGTGACCGGCACCGGCTGGAAGCGCTTCGGGCCGGCGAGGCTTGAAGGCGACGCCCGCTTGCCCCAGACCGGATCGGTGAGCACGCGCACGCCGTCGATCTCGATCAGCACCGTCGAGTGGCCGAGCCAGGTGGCGCGCAGCCCGCTCGCCGGCGGCCTGCGCCAGGCTTCGAGCGGACTGATCGACGGCAGCGGCCTGCCCGGGTAGCGGCGCTCGCCGCCGCACAGGAATTCCGTGATGGTCGGCATCGGCACGCCCGGGTCGCGCAGCCCGGGAATGACTGGATGCACATTGCGGAAGCGCTCGCCCGCCCACAGCGGCGACGCCTTCATCCGCTCGAGCCGCGCGCCTGCCGGCGTTCCGCCGAACGATTTCATGACACGACGATACGCGATAGTCTCCGGCAGATGAAGGTCTTCCACTGCGATCACTGCGACGCGCTGGTGTTCTTCGAGAACGTGAGCTGCGTGAGTTGCGGGCACGCGCTCGCCTACTTTCCCGACCTGGAGAAAGTCGGCTCGCTCGACAAGACCGACAAGCACCGGCCGTGCGAGAACTACAGCAGCCACGAGGTGTGCAACTGGGCGGTGCCGGCGGACGATCCGAACCCGTTGTGCCGCTCATGCCGCCTGACGCGCGTCATCCCCGACCTCGGCGTGCCGGGGAACAAGGCGGCGTGGTTCAGGCTGGAGGCGGCCAAGCGCCGCCTGGTCTACAGCCTGCTGCACCTGGGCTGCCCGCTCGAGAGCAAGGCCGAGCAGCCCGAGCGCGGCCTGGCCTTCGAGCTCCTCGCCAATGTGCCCGGCGCGCCGAAGATCACCACCGGCCACGCCGACGGCCTCATCACCATCAACATCGCCGAAGCCGACGATGCCGAGCGCGAGAAGCGGCGCGTGCAGCTGCACGAGCCCTACCGCACCCTCCTCGGCCACATGCGCCACGAAGTCGGCCACTACTACTGGGATAGGCTGGTGCGCGATGGGCCGCGCCTCGCACGTTTCCGCGAGCTGTTCGGCGATGAACGCGAAGACTATGCGCAGGCGCTGCAGGCGCACTACAAGGAGGGACCGCCCGCGGACTGGCAGGAGCGCTTCGTCAGCGCCTACGCCGCCTCGCACCCGTGGGAAGACTGGGCCGAGACCTGGGCGCATTACCTGCACAGCACCGACACGCTCGAGATCGCCGCCGCCTGCGGCCTCACGCTGCGCCCGCGGCGCGCCGAGGAGCCCAGCCTGAAGAAGATCACCGTGCCCGAAGGCGAAGGCCGCGAGCCGTACGACAAAATCGTGGCCGACTGGCATGCCCTCACCTACGTGCTGAACAACCTGAACCGCAGCCTCGGCCAGGGCGACGCCTATCCCTTCGTCCTGTCGGCGCCGGCTGTCGAGAAGCTGCGCTTCGTGCACCAGACGATCGCCGCCGCCTAGAAAATCTGTAGTCAAGGCGCGACTCGCGCCGAGGGCCGGCGACGGGCAATGTCCTAATCCGCGCAGCGCAGCCGGCCGCGATCGTGCCGCCACTCACCGGCGGTATGGTTCGTCGCAAGAACTCTTATGCGCTCGCTCCTCACCCGCTTCAAAGCCCGCCTGATCCACAGGCTGGCGATGTACGTCGGCCCGCTCGAGGAAGGTCCGGATCCGCGCTGCATCGTCGAAGCGGACATCGCCGAGGGCGTGCGCGCGGTGCCGCTGACCGAGTTCCGCGGGCAGCGGGTGCTCGTGCTGCGCCCCACGGGCCTCGAGGCCGAGGATCGGCACAAGCTCGCGCAATGGGTTCTCACCCGCATCGGAAACCGCTACGACCTGGCCCATGCCTGGGCCCTCGCGAAGACAGTGCTGCGCGTGCCCCTTCCGCTGGCCGTTCCGCCGGTGAGCGAGAGCGCGACGCGGTTCATCTGCTCCAGCCTGCTCGCGCAGGCGTTCGTGCTGGTCGGGCACCCGATCCCGCCGGCGCACGCGCGCGTGCGCGACGCCTCGGCGCCCGATCTGCGCTACGTCACGCCGCGCGACTTCGCCGGCGCGTCCGGCTTCGAAGTGATCGGCCCGACCTAGAAGACCAGCATCCCCAGCATCACGCCGAAGACGAGGATGATCAGGAAGATCGCCAGCGCGATGAAGAACAGCACCTTGGCGATCGTGCGCGTGGTCGAGGCGACGCCGGTGAAGCCGAAGAAGCCCGCGACGAGCGAGACGACGAAGAAGAACAGCGCAAGCTTGAGCATGCCGTGCTTGCGAGCAAGTTAGGCTCCCGCCAGCCTAGCTCCTTCGGCTAGCGACTCGAGCTTCGCCCACATCACCGTCGGGTGCACTCGACGATGGAACGGCCCCTGCGCGAAGCCGCAGTCGGTGCTCGCGACGACATTCTCCGGGCCGAGAATTTTCGCCAGGCGTGCGATCCGTTCGGCCACCAGCTCCGGATGCTCCACGATGTTGGTCGCGTGCGTGATCACTCCGGCGCCCAACTTGCGGCCGGAGGGCAGCTTCACATCCTTCCACACCTGCCACTCGTGCTCGTGCCGGGGGTTCGCACCTTCGATGAGATACAGCCCGGCCCTCACCTTGAGGACCTCGTCGACGATGCTCTTCAGCGGCACGTCGGTGGTGTGCGGGCCAGGCCAGCTTCCCCAGCACACGTGGTAGCGCACGCGGTCCTCGGGAATACCCTGGAGGGCGTGGTTGATGAGCTCCACCTGGCGCGCCACCCAGCTCTTGTACTCGCCGAAGCTCTTCGGCGGCACCATGCGGTCGTAGGTGACGGCGAGGCGCGCATCGTCGAGCTGCACGTACAGGCCGGCGTCGACGATCGCCTTGTACTCGGTGCGCATCGCCTCGGCGATGGCGACCAGCAGGTCCTCCTCCGACTTGTAGTGCTCGTTGACGCGGTCGGGGATGACGCTCGCCGGCGCCGCCACCGGCAGGAAGCCCTGCTTCGCGCCCGCCTTCGCGAGCGCCGCCTTGAAATTGTCGATGTCGCGCTGCAGCTCCGCCTGCCCCGTGTATTTCACCGGGCCGGTGCACACCGCGACCCCGGCGCTCGCGTTCACCGCCGCCGGCGGCCCGTCGACCGCATCCAGCTCCTTGTAGAAATCCGCGAAGCGCGCCCGGTCCGCGCCGCGCGCGAAGCCGTGCTCGCCCGGTTTCGCCGGCCGGCGGATGAAGCCGCTCATGCGGTCGAGGACGTACTGCGACCAGCTGATGCCCTTGCCGAACTCGCCGTCGCTCGGGATGTCGACCCCCGCCTCGACCTGGCGCTTCACTACGGCCGCGACCGAGTCACGCAGGCACTTCGCGTACGCCTCGGCGTCGTAGGCTTCCTTGTTCTGCTTCGCGCGGATGAAGGGCAGCAGCTCCGGCGGGCGGATCAGGCTGCCGACGTGGGTAGTGAGGATCTTCTTGTCGTTGGGCATGGCGTAATGATGCCTCGCGCCAGCTATGGGACGCTACCCGCGTTTCAGCCCGCTTCGGTGCTTGCCGCCTCGGTCAGCGCCTCGGCGGCCGAGGAGACCGCAACCGGGTCGCTGGCAGGAAAGGTCTCCTCCAGCGCCTGGTCGAGCAGGTGCTCGAGATGGTCCTCGGCCACGGGTTTCACGCGCCGACTGTCTCCAGCTCGACCGCTATGTTGCCGCGAGTGGCATGCGAGTACGGGCAGACCTTGTGCGCCTCGGCGACCAGCGCCGCAAGCTCCGCCTGCGGCAGGCTGCGGTCCTCGACGCGCAGCCGGACTGCAAGGCCGTAGCCGCCGTCGTCGCGCGACCCGATCGACACCGCGCACGTAACCTTGGCGCCAGTGGCGGTCTTCTTGTGCTGCCGCGCGACGAAGTCGAGCGCGCTGCCGAAGCACGCCGCGTAGCCGGCAGCGAAAAGATGCTCCGGCGTAGCGGTCCCGGGCTTGCCCGGTCCGCCCATTTCCTTCGGGATCGAGAGATCGGCCTTCACCGAGCCGTCGCTCGCCTCGGTGTGCCCGTTGCGGCCGCCGGTGGCGGTAGCCGTTGCCGTGAAGAGTGGTTTGATCTGGTCCATGGCTGATGGTAGCTGGTCGAGAACGCCGGATTGTGTCGTCGCGGCGACACCCTATGACGTCTGAAACCCGATAGCCCGTATGGTTCCCGGGCATTGCCTTCCGGCGCACCGCCCCCATGTGGGACAATGACACTTCACACGAACCGGGGGCGACCTGGCTTCGACGTGGGCATCAACGCAGCGCAGGGCATGCCGAGGCCCAGATCACCTCGTAAATCCAGTCTGGAAACACACAAACGCCAACGACGAGCGTTTCGCTCTAGCCGCCTAATACCGGCTAGACGCTGCACTGGTCTGCTGATGGGCCAGGCTTCCGCGGTGAGCTAGGCGCAAGCCGAACTTGCCAGGAGGTGCAGCGTCATTCACATCAGCCTCTCTCCCGGGTGTGGCCGCTTCGCCCAGGGGATCCGTCGAAGCGGCTAGCCGAGAGAAAGCCTGCCGGTTGGCGTTTTCGAGGCGAAACTCAAATAACCAGGCTAAGCATGTAGTCCTGACTGTCTAGGGCTTACGGACGCGGGTTCGATCAGTACTGGTCGCCTTTGCCCGAGAGGGCAAAGTGAAAACGGGGCTCACATCGGCGAACCCTGTAGCCGTACCGCACGCAGAAGCGCGGACGGCCATGGCAACGCCGAGGGGTAGGAAGAGGGCCAACCTCAGACCTGCCCTGTAGAGACTCATAGACGCGCTGAGCGGGAAACCGCGGAGCGCGCACTAGGATCCGCGCAAGCGGATAACACGCTCCGCATCCTGGCAACAGGATGAAGGCATAGTCCAGCCCGCCTCGAAAGAGGCGGAACCGGCTGTCCCGCCGCCTCCACCAATTCACGGCCACCTTCGGGTGGCCGTTTCTTTTTGTCGACTCGGGCGTTGAAGCGAGATGGCTCGGTACCGGCTCGTCAACCGCCTCGACCTCCTGCAGCTCACGCCGAGAAACGGCCGATATAGCGCCGAGACACGAACTGCACGACTGGAGTTCGAGAATAGTCTGCTAGCGATGCGGCCTTAGTTCAGGGTTCGATTCCCGCCGCCTCCACCAATTCCGCGTCTACTCGCCGGCAAGCGTCCGCGCAGCGCGCTCCTAGAAGAGGCGCGCGCTGCTGCGCCCGCGCGGTGGTGATGCCTCATCCGTCGGCGTGTTCCAGAGCTATCTGGAGCGCGCCGGCTAGACGGAAAAAGAAAAAGGCCCAGGCGGAATGCCGGAGCCTCTTGTCCTGCGATGCTTGTGGAACTGGATTTAGTTGCCGACGGACGTTCCGCGATACTTGTCCTCGCAAATCCAACCTTCGAAAACAAAGCGGCCATCGCTCCAGACGTACGAAGGGCCGCCTGTCGCAGCGGTGTCGGCCGGGCAGTTGGCTGCTTCCATCACGACCGCCTCGGGAAAACCGCGCGCAAGCGCGCCATGACCGATGGCGGCGAGAAGAACGGCGAAGAGGATTCGTTTCATCTGTAGATCCTTTCAATATGATTGGGTGGGCGCTGCTCTTCCACTATCGCCATGTGACGTATCAGAGTGATCGCCGAACGCGCTTCGCGCGCGTCAAATGACATTTCGTCTTAGTCGAGCCTGAGGCTCTGTTCCATCGTGAAACACTGGTCCCAGACATAGACGTCGAAGGCCGCGAGCCGGGGCTGCCATTTGGGCGTCAGCGTGTTCACGCACTGCAGCGCCACGCGATCGATGAAGTGGTCGAACACCGCCCAGGCGTTGGTGGTATCGCGGGGATCCATCCCTTCGGCCAGCGACGTGGACTGCAGAGCCTTCTGCGCAGCTGCCTTCAAGTCCTGCAGGAACTCGCTCTGCGCCTCAACGTCCGCCTTGGTCCCAGTGCGCGCCACATGGCCGGACACCAGGATGTCGAAGTCCAGCAAGTTGACCAGCTCGACCTGCGCGAAGTAGCCGGGAACATCCTGCGCGAGCGCCAGGCGCCGCCACGGCATCCAGCCGGGGAAGATCACGTCCACCACCATCAGGACCCGCTGCTCGCGGGCGTGGATGAAGATGTTGCCGGGCTCGTGAGCATTGCCGTGGTACGAAAGCTCGAGGCGTTGCCCGCCGACGTTCAGCGTGCGGCGATCCCGGAACGTGACGCCTGGCAGCGGGCGGTTGGCATCCTTCGCGCGCTGCAGGAGCCGTTTCGTCTCCTCGTGCGCGACGATCACCGGTTTGCCGGCCTGTCGCGCGAGCTCGCCCGCGCCGCCGATGTGATCGATATGGGCGTGGCTGTACACGATGTGCGTGATCGGCTTGCCGGTGATCTCGCGGATCGCCTTGGGAATGGCCGCCGCGAGCGTCGGCGGCACATCGACCACGATCACCCCGGTGGCGTGGACCATGAACATGGCCTGATAGACGTTCTCCGTCACCATGTACAGGCCGCGCCCCAGTTGCTGGATGCGGTAGCCCTTCGCGGGGTCGATGGCAGGTCCCTTCGCGGCTTCGGGAACGTCCAGGTACTTGACCGTGCGCACCCCGATGGCCGCGATCCCGGGCATTCCCGCATAAGGATCGTCATGCGCCTGCGCGGGCGACGCGGCCAAGGGGACCAGGACCGCTGCGACCAGCGCGAGACCCGTGGAACGGATGGATTCACGAAATGTTTTCATGTCAGTTGGGCTTGCACCTTGTCGATGAGGGGTTGAAAACCGTACGAGACATCCTGCAGCGCACCGTTGACGAAGAAAGTCGGGGTCGCCCGAACACCGCTCGCGGCGCCGCTCGCGACGTGCTCGCGCACCCGCTGCAGGTAGACCGTATTGAGCGTCTCGGCGTCGTAGCGCACCATGTCGAGCTCCAGGCGCTCGGCGTAGCCTCGCAACTGCGGCAGCTTGAGATGGCGCTGGTTGTCGAAAAGCAGGTCGTGCATCGGCCAGAACCTGCCCTGCCCGCCCGCCGCCTCGGCGGCAAGCGCGGCGTGCAGCGCATGCGCGTGCACTTCCTCGAGCGGAAAATTGCGCCACACCAGGCGCACGCGGCCGCTGAAGCGCGCCAGAAGCAGCTTGACGGCGGGCGCCGCCTGCTTGCAGTTGGGGCACTCGAAGTCGCCGTACTCCACCACGGTGACCGGCGCGTGCGACGGGCCCAGATAGTGATCGGCCGGGCCTACCGGTGCCGCTAGCTCGAACCGTTTCACGATCATTGCGCAGGAAAGAGCTTCGCTGCCATGTTGACCAGCTCGGGGAGCGATCGCGCGCTCATCTTGCGCATCATCTTTCCTCGATGCGCCTTGACTGTGATCTCGCTGATGCCGAGCTCGCCCCCTGCCTGCTTGTTAAGCCGCCCGCAGACGATGAGCGCCATGACGTCGCGCTCCCTGCAGGTCAGCGACGCATGACGCTCGCGCAGCGCCTCAAGCTCGGCCTCGCGGGCGAGCGCGGTGCGGCTGCGCTCTATGGCGTGGCGCATCGCGTCGAGCAGCAGCTCGTCGGCGAGTGGCTTGGTGAAAAATTCGACGGCACCCGCCTTCATGGCGCGCACGGCCGTTCGCACGTCGCTGCCACCGGCAATGAAAATGATCGGCATGTCCGGCCGGTGCGCCAAGCGCTGCTGCATCTCCAGGCCGCTCACATCGGCAAGCCCGGCATCGAGCACGAGGCAGTTCGGCGCCGGCGCGCGTGGCCGCGCCAGGAAATCGCCAGCCGTGGCGAAGGTCTCCACCTGCCATCCAGCCCAGCAGCCGAGCAACCGGAGCGCCTCCCTCACCGCGGCGTCATGGTCGACGACAAAGACGACCGGTGTGGCGGGTGACGCAAGGGGCTTGCCCAGTGGACGCGCACGAGCCGGGGTTCCGGGGCGGCGGTACAGGTCAATCCGTTCCAGCGAATCGATGTTCATGCTTGCAGTGTGAGCAGCGGCTGTGGCGCCGGAGTGGCGAGGCGCGCAGTCTCCGTGTCAGCCGACACGTTCAGTGGATCGAGCGGGCGAAGGTGCGGCCGCGCAGCAGCTCCTCCGTGTCCTGCCGGCGAACAGGGAGGCGATACGGGAGGTGAACATGGCGCCAGCCTGCGCCGGCGCCTTGCCGGCTGTCCGCCGCTCGCCGGCGTATTGCGTCTGCAGCCGAAGAAGCTACTCCGCCCGGATACCCGCGTTACGGATGACCTCGGCCCAGCGGTTCTTCTCGTCGCGCACGAACTTCTGCGCATCGGCTATCGAGCCGGGCATCGGGTAGGTGCCGAGCTCACGCAGGCGCGCCGCCAGCTCGGGATGCCGCAGCGCCTTGTTGATCTCCTCGTTCATGCGTTGCTTGACCGGCTGCGGCGTGCCGGGTAGCGCGAAGGCGACGAACCAGCCGAAGACGTTGGCCTCCGGCACCGTGTCCTTCGCCAGCGGAATGCCTTCGAGCCCCGCGAAGGTCGTAGGCGCGGTAACGGCGATCGCCCGCAGCCGGCCGGCCTTGACCATCGGCAGGAGTACCGCCGGGCCGTCGATGAAGAACTGCGCATCGCCCTTGATCGTCGCCTGGACGCCCATCGGCGAGGAATTGAACCAGACGTGGTTGAACTGCACGGCGGCGCGCTGGCTGATCAGCTCGGCGGTGAGATGCGGAATCGAGGTGCGAACGGGATTACCCACCACCACCGTGCCGGGCGCCTTCCTCGCCATTTCAAGCACGTCCGCGAGCGTCTTCGCGGGCACGTCGTTATTGGCCACGATCAATAGCGGCGTATTCGCGATGGCGGCGATCGCCTCGAGGTCCTTCTCCACGTCGTACTTCGCCTGCTTATAGGTGGCCGGCGTTACCACGGCAGCAGCCGCGTGCAGGTAGACAAAGGTATATCCATCCGCCACGGAAGCGGCCGCCTGCTGCATCGCTACGATGCCGTTGGCGGCCGGGTGATAGTCGTGGACGATGGCCTGTCCGATCGACTGCGACACCCGCTCCATCACCAGCCGGGCGACGATGTCGGGCGCCATGCCGGCCGAAGCCGCCGTGATCAGGCGCAGCGGTTTGGCCGGCCACGCACCCTGCGCCATCGCATTGACGGCGGCAAGCGCGCATACGGCGGCGAGCATCATGGTCAGACTTTTTTTCATTTTTCTTCCCTTTATGGATGCAGTACCCGCGCGAGGCTCGTCGCCAGCTCGCGGGCGAGCAGCGGCTTCTTCAGCACTTCGTTCGCGCCGAGCTCGCGCGCCTTCGCCGCCGCGCCGCCGGCGAAACCGGTCATCAGCAGGATGGGAATCGTCGGGTTGATGCGGCGCACCGCGCGGATGATGGCCGAGCCGGTCACCCCGGGCATGCGCTCGTCCGTGAGGATGGCGTCGAAACGCCCCGGATTGGCGCCGAATTCCTGTAGCGCGTTGACGCTCGAGGTGAAGCCGATAGGCACGTACCCCAAGCTCTCGAGCGTCTCGGTGGCGAGGCGCACCAGCGGCTCCTCGTCGTCGACCACCAGCACGCGCTGGCCCTCGCCGCGCGGCAGCGGGTGGCTCTCGTCGGCAACCTTCGCCGGCGCATCGCCGCTCCTTGGCAGGTACACGGTGAAGGTCGTCCCCTTGCCCACCCTGGTGGCGACGTCGATGGCGCCGCCGAGGTCGGTGACGATGCCGTGCACGAGCGAGAGGCCGAGCCCCGTGCCCGTGCCGACTTCCTTGGTGGTAAAGAACGGGTCGAAGATGCGCTCGAGAGTCGCCGGCTCGATGCCGCTGCCGGTATCCGCGACCGCAAGCACGAGATAGTCCGCGGCGGCGAGCGCGCCGATAGTGGTCTCGCGCGCAGCCTCGATGCGGGCCGCTTCGAGCGACACGCGCAAAGCCCCGCCGGCGGGCATCGCCTGGATGGCGTTGGTCGCGAGGTTGGTGAGAACCTGGTGCACCTGCGTCGCGTCGCCCAGCAGCGCGGCGCCGCCGGCGCGCAGCCTGGCGTGCAGCTTCACGTTCGGCGGCAGCTTGGCCGAGACCAGGTCGAGCGCCTCGCGCACCACCTCCTCGACGCGCACCGGGACGCGCTCGCCGACCGCGCTGCGGCTGAAGGCGAGCACGCGGTCGACCAGCGCGCGCCCGCGCTCGCCGGCCACCATGATGCTGTCGAGGTCGCGCGCCAGGCGGCCGCCTTTCGCAGCGCCGCGCTGCGCCATTTCGCCGTAGCCAAGGATCGCTCCGAGAATGTTGTTGAAGTCGTGGGCGATGCCGCCGGCGAGCGTGCCGATCGCCTCCAGGCGCTGCGCGCGGCGCAGCTCCTGCTCCATCTTGCGCAGCGCCTCCTCGGCGAGCTTCGCCCCGGTCAGATCCCTCGCCATGCCCGTGCGCCGCAACGCGTTGCCCTCGGCGTCGCGCGTGATCTTGGCGCGCGTCCAGAGCCAGCGTACTTCCCCTGAGGGCCAAACGATACGGAACTCGAACTCGTAGTGATCAGGCCCGCCCTTCGCCATGGCCGGGCCGACCACCGCGTCGTACCTGTCGCGATCGTTGCCGTAGAAAGGGTACTGCTGCATGAATTCCTGGCGCTTCGCGAAGCGCGTGCCGGGCGGATAACCGAACAGCTCGTACATCTTGTCCGAGAGGAACAGGTCGTCCGTGACGGCGTCGATGTCGAAATGCCCTTCCTCGGAGGCTTCCAGCGCGAGGGCATAGCGCTCCTCGGACAGGCGCAGCGCGTTCTCGGCGCGTCTTCGGTCGGTCACATCGCGGGCGCTGCCGCTCCAGCGGATCGGCTTGCCGGCAGCGTCGCGCACGCAGACGCCGTTGCGCTGAATCCAGCGTATCTCGCCGCGCACGATCGCGGGCTGCTCCATGCTGAGGCGATCGCCCGTGCCGGCGAACAGCGCCGCTGTCGCCCGGGTCCAGCGGTCGTTTTCCTCCGGCGCGTAGGGCAGCAGGCCGAGGACATCGGCACGGGTCGCGACTTTCGTCCCGAGCGGAACGCCATAGATCTGGTGGACACGGGGCGAGAGGTAATACTGCCCGGTGACCATGTCCCAGTCCCAGTGCGCGTCCTGTGCGGCCTCCATCGCCAGCTCATAGCCTTGCTCCGAATGCCGCAGCGCTTCCTCGGCCCGCTTGCGGTCATCGATGTCCGTGATCGAGCCCGCCATGCGGGTCGGCTGGCCGTCGGCGTTGCGCACGCACAGCCCGCGGAGACGGCGCCATCGGTAAGCGCCGTCCTGCTGGCGTATCCGGAACTCGCCTATGTAGGCCGGCGTCTTGCCCGCCAGGTGTGCCTGGACTGCGGCGTTGCGCCGCGCCAGGTCGTCGGGGTGGAGCGGCAGGCTGGTGGACCACTCCTGCCAGGACATCATGTCCGGCCCGGGCAGCATGCCCATCAGCTCGCGGGAGCGCGCCGAAATGAACACGTGGCGGTTGACGAAATCGATGTCCCACACGCCGTCGTCCGATCCAGCCACCGCCAGCGCGTAGCGTTCCTCGCTTTGGCGTAACGCTTCCTCGCCTTTGCCCAGCGCCTCCTCTGCGAGCTTCGCCTCGGTAATGTCCCTGCACATGCCCGTGCGCCGCACCGGGGTGCCGTCGGCGTCGCGCGCGATCTTGGCGCGCGTCCAAATCCAGCGCATTTCCCCGGAAGGCCGCACGATGCGGAACTCGAACTCGTAGTGGTCCGGCCCGCCCTTCACCATGGCCTGATCGACCACCGACCAGTACTTTTCCCCGTCGTTGCCGTAGAAAGGGAACTGCTTCATGAAGTCCCGCTGCTTCGTGAAGCGCGTGCCGGAGGGATAGGCGAAGATTTCGTACATCCTGTCCGAGATGTACAAGTCGTTCGTGGCGAGGTTGATGTCGAAGTGCCCTTCCTCGGACGCTTCCAGCGCAAGGCTGTGGCGCTCCTCCGAAAGCCGCAGCGCCTCCACGGCCTGCTTCGCCTCGGTGATGTCGGCCACCACGCCCGTGCGGCGCCGCGCCCGGCCCTCGACGTCGCGCGTCAGCTTGCCGCGTATCCTGAGCCAGCGCAGTTCGCCCGAGGGCCGCAGGATGCGGAACTCGAACTCGTACAGCCCGGGCCCGTCCTTCGCCTCGGCGGCGCGAACCGCGGCGTAGTACTTCTCCTCGTCGTCCCCGTAGAAGCGGACCTGCTTGAAGTATTCGCTGCGCTTCAGCAGGCGCGTGCCGGGCGCAAAGCCGTGGATCGCGTCCAGGCGCTCCGAAACGAAGACCTCGTCAGTATCGAGATTGAGGTCGAAGTGGCCCTCCTCGGCCGCCTCCATAGCCAGGCTGTACCGCTCCTCGCTCGCGCGCAACGCCTGCTCGGCAAGCTTGTGCTCGGTGATGTCCGTCACGGAGCCGGTCAAGCGCGCAACCTTTCTCTCGTCGTCGCGAAAGCAGACAGCGTTGATGCGTACCCAGCGGATCTCGTCACCAACGATGACGCGCAGCTCGTGGGCGAGGTACGCGCCGCCGCTGGAGAACACGCGCTCGGTCTCCCGCTTCCATTTCTCCCGATCCTCGGAGTGGAACGGTACGCGCCTCAGGAAATCTTCGCGGCCCGCGAAAACCGTGTCGGGCGGGAACCCGAGGAGCTCCAGGTGGCGCGCGGAAATGTAGTACTTGTCCTTGCGCGCGTCCCACTCCCACAAGCCGGCGTTCGAGGCGACCATCGCGCGCTCGTAGCGTTGCTCGGCCTCGCGCGCGGCCTCAGCGCGCCGCGCGAGCAGCCACGCGAGCGCGGCGCCGAGCGCCAACACGATCGTCATGGCGGCTGCCATGCCGTACCAGAAGCGCCCCTCCATGGACATCAGGCCCGCGCTCTGCCGTCCCATGATCAGCTGATAGCCGTCCGGCAAGGGCACTTGCGAGACGACAACGCGGGCCAACGCGCCGTCGCCCAGGTCGATGACATGGCCATACGTTCCGGGAGCGTCGGGTATCTCCGTCGGCCAGCGGCGCATCGTGCCCGCGAGCACTTCCTTCCCCGGGCCGGCGAAGACGATCACTTCCTTTCCGCTCGGGTCCACCCTCGACCGGATGGCGGCGGCAACCGCGGCTGCACCCTCGCGACGGAACAGGTCAGGCAGCGCCTGCATTTCCTCGGGTACGAAGACGCGCAGGGTGCCGACGCTTACGCGCCAGCCGTGCCAGACAGGAATCGCGAACAGCGCGAGCGCCAACGCGCTGAACGCCACGTAGGCGAGCGCGACGCGCCAGGGCCTCAAGTGACGCCGATCGTCAAGCAGCGCCTTCTATCGATTCGTGAACCGCGGACAGGAACTCTTCGCGGGTGAAAGGCTTGGGCAGCACCTTCTTCACTCCCAGCCGGCGCGCGGTCTCAGTGGATCCGGCCAGCCCGCGCCGGAAGCGTGCCGAGAGAAGCAGGATGGGGGCAGCATACTCTTGCAGCGAGCGGATCAGCGCCCCGGCTGCCCGCGGGTCGGGCACGTCGGCGATCACCAGCGCGGGCTTCGCCCCGCCCGGAACGGGTGCGGCCACCTGGTATCCCTCCTCGCCCAGCCAGCGCTCGAGCAACGGACGCAGCAGCAGGTCCTCCTCGAGGACTATCACATAACCGTTTAGATCCAATGTGTTTCCTTCAGCCGATCTTAGCGATCGCCGCGCAGCGCGGGTGTGCAGACTTGGCCACCGAATGTGTCAACTGACACAGAACCGCCGCGGTCGTACACGTGCTTGAACAACTGGCGATTCAGCCTCATCCTCAACATGAATGGACAAGCGGAACCGGCATCCCTGGAGAAGGTTGCGGTGAGCACGGCGCACGTGCTCGCCGTCGACGATGATCCGTCGGTGCGCCAGATGATCGTCGACTACCTCGGCGACAACGACATCCGCGTCACCGCGATTCCGAGCGCGCGACAGATCGCGGAAGTGATGGCACGCGACACGATCGATCTGCTGGTTCTCGACCTTCGCATGCCGGGCGAAGACGGCATGGAGGTCGCGCAGAGGCTTCGCGCGGAATCGGTTGGCTTGCCGATCATCATGCTCACCGGGCGCAAGGACGAAGCCGATCGCGTCATGGGACTCGAGCTCGGCGCCGACGACTATCTCACCAAGCCCTTCTCGCCGCGCGAGCTCCTCGCGCGCATCCGCGCCCTGCTGCGGCGCAGCCGCGCGCAGCAGACGGTAGCCGATGGCCTGCAGAAGATGCGCGCATACCGCTTCGCAGGCTGGGAGCTGAACGTGCGGCTGCGGCGCCTCACCTCGCCAGACGGCGGCAACGTTCCGCTCACCAACACGGAATTCAACCTGCTCGCCGCATTTCTCGCGGCGCCGCAGCGCGTGCTGACGCGCGACCAGCTCCTCGGGCTGTCGCGGCTGCATAACGACGAGGTCTACGACCGCTCCATCGACGTGCAGGTCGGCCGGTTGCGCAAGAAAATCGAGCCGCCCGGATCCAAGACGGCGCTCATCCGCACCGAGCGCGGCGCGGGCTACGTCTTCATCGAAACGGTAGAAGTCGTCCGCTAAGCACGCCGCACCGCGCCTGATACCAAGGTATCGGGCAACACCTTCGTCCAATCGACCAGGCGCTCAGCCTCTGGTGTGATGCGTCTCCATGACGCCCACCAAACCGAAATTCCCGATGACGCGGCGCGGTTTCATCGCCCGTTCAATAGCCGCGCTTTCCGCAGGCCCGTTTGTTTTCCCTTCCCTCACCCACGCAAAGACCATGACAACCTCCGATACCGACGCAGTCCTTATCGCCGCAGCGCCCGATTCGCGCCAGGCTGAAGATCGCTCGATCCGCCCCTTCACCGCCCGTGCGCCCAAGGCCGCGGTCGACGACCTCCGCCGGCGCCTGGCGGCGACCCGCTGGCCCGACAGGGAGACGGTCGCGGATGGGTCGCAGGGCACGCAACTGGCGAAGGTCCAGGACCTGGTCCGCTATTGGGTGACGGACTACGACTGGCGGAAGGGCGAAGCGAAGCTGAACGCCTTCCCGCAGTTCATGACCAGGATCGACGGGCTGGACATTCACTTCATCCACGTCCGTTCCCGCCACGCGAATGCCACGCCGCTGATCATCGCGCACGGCTGGCCGGGCTCGGTCTTCGAGCAGATCAAGCTCATCGGCCCGCTCACCGACCCGACCAGCCATGGCGGCCGAGCCGAGGATGCCTTCCACATCGTGATCCCATCCCTGCCCGGCTTCGGGTTCTCGGCGCAACCGACCGAGGGCGGCTGGGGGCTGGAGCGCATCGGCCAGGCATTCGGCGTGCTAATGACGCGGCTGGGGTACACGCGCTACGTCGCGCAGGGCGGAGATTGGGGCGCGGGTGTCGTCCAGGCGATGGGCCGCCAAGCGCCGGCGGGATTGCTCGCCATCCACAGCAACTTGCCGGCGACGATCCCGCCTGAAGTCGAAGCGCTGTTCCATGGCGGTCCCGCGCCGAAACTTTCCGAGAAGGAAGGCGCCACGGTCGGCGGCCTGGGAGCGTTCGCGAAGAGCGGCGGCCTGGCCTACATCGTGACGATGGGCGCGCGGCCGCAGGCTATCGGCTACGGCCTGACGGACTCCCCTGCCGGCCTCGCGGGATGGATGCTCCAGCACAGCGGGTTCGCGCAGTGGAGCTACGGACAAAATCCCGAGCAGTCGCCGACGAGAGACGACGTGCTGGACAACTTCACGCTGTACTGGCTGACCAACAGCGCGGCCTCTTCGGCGAGGATCTACTGGGAGAACCGCGAACGCGATCTCATCAGCGCGACCGCGCAGAAGACCGCCGAGATCTCGGTGCCGGTGGCCATCACGGTGTTTCCGGAGGAGGTCTATCGCGTCCCGGAAACGTGGGCACGGCGCGCCTTCAGCAACCTCGTCTACTTCCATGAAGCCGACCGCGGCGGTCACTTCGCCGCGTGGGAATACCCGGAGCTGTTCGCGGCCGAGCTGCGCGCGGCGTTCAAGGACATCCGATGAGAACGCAGCTCGCCACGTACATCGTCGAAAAGGGCAAGCCGCTCGCCGTGCTCGCCAAATAAACGCTTTGCTGAGAGGAAGTCATCCATGAAACTCAAGAAACTGCAGCTTGCCGGTTGGATCGCCGCGCTTTGCGCCGGACTGTTCGTGTCCGCCGCGGGCCAGGCGGCCGAAGATCGATCGATCCGTCCCTTCACCGTTCAGGTACCTCAGGCTGCGCTCGATGACCTTCGCCGGCGACTCAACGCCACGCGATGGCCGGACAAGGAAACCGTCGCCGACGCGTCGCAGGGCGCGCAGCTGGCGAAGTTGCAGCCGCTGGTGCGGTACTGGGGTAGCGGCTACGACTGGCGCAAGGTGGAAGCGAAGTTGAATGCGCTGCCGCAATTCAAGACGAACATCGACGGGGTCGACATTCATTTCCTCCACGTCCGCTCGCGCCACAAGGATGCGCTGCCGGTAATCATCACGCACGGCTGGCCCGGCTCCGTCATCGAGCTCCTCAAGGTCATCGAGCCGCTCACCAATCCGACGGCGTTCGGCGGCCGCGCGGAGGACGCCTTCGACGTCGTGATCCCTTCGTTGCCGGGCTATGGCTTCTCCGGCAAGCCGGCCAGCGCCGGCTGGAACCCCGAGCGCATCGCGCAGGCCTGGGGCGAGCTGATGACACGCCTGGGGTACGCCCATTACGTGGCTCAGGGTGGTGACTGGGGGGCACCTGTTTCCAACGCGATGGCCCGCCAGGCGCCCCTCGGCCTGGCCGGCATTCACCTCAACTTGCCTGCAACGGTGCCGCCGGAAGTGGCGGCCGTGCTTGGCGGCGGGCCGGCCCCGGCCGGGCTCACCGCGAAGGAAGCCGCGGTGCTCGAGGCGCTCAGGAAGTACGGCATGACCGGCGGGTCGGCCTACTACGCGATGATGAACGCGCGGCCGCAGACCGTCGGTTACGGCGCGACGGATTCACCGGCCGGAATGGCGGCCTGGATGCTCGTGCATCCCGGCTTCAAGGATTGGAGTTACGGCGCGGATCCGGCTCAGTCCCCGACAAGGGACGACGTGCTGGACAACTTCACGCTCTATTGGCTGACGAACACTGCGACCTCGTCGGCGCGGCTGTACTGGGAGAACGGTGCACGCGGCAGCGTGATTCTCGCGGCCCCGCAGAAGACCGGCGAGATCTCCCTCCCGGTCGCCATCACCGCGTTCCCGGAAGACGTCTACCTGCCTCCGGAGACCTGGTCCCGGCGCGCGTATCGCAACCTGATCTACTTCAACGAAGTCGACCGTGGCGGACATTTCGCGGCGTGGGAGCAGCCCGGGCTGTTCGCGGCCGAGCTGCGCGCCGCCTTCAAATCGCTGCGACACGCACACTGAAAAGGAGCTTCACATGAAAACGACTCGAATCAGAATCATTGCGGCGGCCGTGCTGATCGCCGGAAGCGGCCTGCCGCTCCACCTGGCGCAGGCGCAGACGCCGGGGATCAAGCGCTCTGCGGACGCCGTGCGGCAGGATCTCGGCATTCCCGGACGCGAGGTCATCCAGGTGCGCGTCGACTTCGCCCCGGGCGCCGCGTTCGGCGACCACACGCATCCCGGTGTCGAAGTGGCCTATGTCCTCGAAGGCACGCTCGAGTACGTGCTCGAGGGCAAACCGGTGACGCTCAAGGCGGGCGAAGCCCTATTCATCCCGGCCGGCGCGGTCCACTCGGCGAAGAACCCCGGCAGCGGCAACGCGGCGGAGCTCGCCACGTACATCGTCGAGAAAAACCAGCCGCTCCTGACGCTGAAAGGAGGCCTCAAATGAAGCGCACCGCAATGCTGCTGATCGCCGCAGCGTCGGTCGGCGCCGTCGGCATCGTCCTCGCGGCACAGGACAAGTACAGCCTGAAAGTGCCGGGCGGGCTCGCCTTCGCCGAGTTCAGGGGATACGAAGGCTGGCAGGTCATCTCGACCAGTCGGAATGAAAAGCTGACCGCCGTGATTCTCGGCAACCCCGCGATGATCAAGGCATTCGAGGCAGGCATTCCCGGCAACGGCAAGCCTTTCCCCGACGGCGCCAAGATGGCCAAGATCCATTGGCAGCCGAAAGTGAGCGAGTTCTTCCCGAATGTGACAGTGCCAGGCGCCCTGCACGACGTCGACTTCATGGTGAAGGACAGCAAGAGATTCCCGGACGGCGGCGGATGGGGATATGCCTTTTTTATGTATGACGCTGCAGGCGGGGCGTACCGGCCTGCCACCACGGCTGACCAACCGCCGCAGGCGAACGACGCCAAGTGCGGGCTCGCGTGCCACACCATCGCCAAGACCAGAGATTACGTCTTTACGGAGTATGGCAAGCGGTGAGCCAATGAGAGTCGTCAAAGCCGCAGGGGTCCAGCTGAGCCCCGTCCTCTACAGCCGCGAAGGAACAGTCGACAAGGTCGTGGCGAAGATCCGGGAGCTCGGCAAGGCGGGCGTGCAGTTCGCCGTGTTCCCGGAGACGGTGGTGCCTTACTACCCGTACTTCTCGTTCATCCAGCCGGCGTACCAGATCATCGGCGGACGCGAGCACCTGAAGCTGCTCGAGCAGGCGGTGACGGTCCCTTCTCCCGCCACCGATACCATCGGCGAGGCCTGCGAGGAGGCGGGCGTCGTCGTGTCCATCGGCGTCAATGAACGCGACGGCGGAACGCTCTACAACACCCAGCTGCTGTTTGACGCGGACGGCAGCCTGATTCAGCGGCGGCGCAAGATCACGCCGACGTATCACGAGCGCATGGTCTGGGGCCAGGGCGACGGTTCGGGCCTGCGCGCCGTCGACAGCAAGGCCGGCCGCATCGGCCAGCTGGCGTGCTGGGAGCATTACAACCCGCTGGCGCGCTACGCGATGATGGCGGACGGCGAGCAGATCCACTCCGCGATGTATCCGGGCTCGATCTTCGGCAGCCTGTTTTCGGAGCAGACGGAAATCAACATCCGGCAGCATGCGCTGGAGTCCGCCTGCTTCGTTGTCTGTGCCGCGGCCTGGCTGAACGCCGATCAGCAGGCGCAGATCGCGAAGGACACCGGCGGCAGCATCGGCCCGATCTCCGGCGGCTGCTTTACCGCCGTCGCCGCACCCGACGGAAGTCTGATCGGCGAACCGCTGCGTTCGGGCGAAGGCGTGGTCATCGCCGACCTCGACCTCACGCTCATCGACAAGCGAAAGCAGCTGATGGACTCGCGCGGCCACTACAGCCGGCCGGAGCTGCTCGGCCTCGCGATCGACCGCACTCCCGCCACGCACGTTCACGAAAGAGAAAAGAATGCCAACGATACAGCTAGCGCTCCGACGCCTCAGCGTGGTTTCGTCCAGGCCGTTCGATGAGCCGCTGCGAAGGCTGACTGCGACCATCGGTCATCCGGACATGGCCATGTTCCGCAACGCGCTTGCCTCGGCGAAGACCATCGCCGATCTCGAGAAAGCGACCCAGGCCGCGGTCGGCCCTTCGGATCTGATGGAGTTCGTCCGCTTCGACGCCGGTGAAGTTCTGCGCAAGGCGCAAGGGGGACGGGGGCCGAGGATGCTCAGGCTCGTCGTCGGCAACCCGGTCATCATGACGAAAATGGCGAGGACCGTTCCCGACACGGCCTCATACGCGCCGGTCACGATCCTGGTCGACGAGCGCTCCGACGGAGTACACCTCTCGTACGACTCGATGGCGAGCCTCATCGCTCCCTACGGAAGCGAACCGGCCCTCGCCATCGCCGCGGATCTCGATGCGAAGGTCGAGTCTCTGCTCGAGGCGGCCGCCCATGATTGAACCCATCGACTGCAGGTATGCTCACCGCAATGTGAAAAACAACCTGCTGCTGCTCGCCGCGCTGCTCGGCCTCGCCGCCCCGATGGACACTCCGGCTCAGGACAAGGACGCACTCCATGGGTTCGGCGGCGCGACAACCTGGCTCAACTCACCGCAGCTCGGCCCTGCCGAGTTGCGCGGCAAGGTCGTGCTGGTCGATTTCTGGACTTATACCTGCATCAACTGGCTCCGTACCGCCCCCTATGTACGCGCGTGGGCCGACAAGTACAAAGACCAGGGCTTGGTGGTAATCGGAGTACACACGCCGGAGTTCGAGTTCGAGAAGGACCTCGGCAACGTGCGGCGCGAGGTGCAGGCCATGCAGGTCACCTGGCCGGTCGCGGTCGACAGCGACTACGCCATCTGGCGGGCCTTCAGCAACAACGCGTGGCCCGTGGTCTACCTCATCGATGCGACGGGGCGGATCCGTTACAGCCACCTCGGCGAGGAAGAATACGAGCGCACCGAAAGAATGATCCAGCAGCTGCTCGCCGAGTCGGGCAGGATGCCCGGCAAGGACTTGGTCTCGGTCGAG
>Ga0193752_1001236_pt1 | contig 21622 bp, 18 predicted proteins | sample H1c1metaG_FD_144924 | JGI IMG/M metagenome (GOLD analysis project Ga0193752, IMG submission 144924) | Soil microbial communities from a riparian zone of the East river system, Colorado, United States - H1c1 | ecosystem: Environmental > Terrestrial > Soil > Riparian zone | place: USA: East River...
TACGAGTCCGTTGGCGGCGTTTATCACGAAGGCCTCAATGCGATATTTTTCCGTGGCCAGCCAAAGAATTCCACAACTTATTCCGCGCAGTTTAGATGGCATCGCATGTCGTTCTCGGGCACGAGTCCGCCGCCCGCCGGTGATACGCAGGCTCCGACTGTTCCAGCCGGCGTGACGGGTGCAGCGCAATCGACAACTCGAGTGAACGTCTCGTGGACCGCATCGACGGATAATGTGGCGGTTGCGGGCTACCGCGTTTATCGCGACGGTACGCAGATCGGCACTTCCAACACTACGAGCTATGCAGATACCGCTGCAGTCGCAGCGACGACTTACTCTTATCGAGTTGCGTCATACGACACAACGGTCAACGTGTCGGCGCAATCCTCGGCGGTCAGCGTGACAACTCAAGCCGCAGCACCAACTCCGCCGCCGTCGAGTCCGAGCGGCCAATACCGACTGATCAATGTCGACCCAAATTTCAATCCATTCTTAGGACCTCCCGATCGCGATTACGGCGGCTCAAAGCATGTGTATCTAGGGTGGCATCCGGTCAACAAGCGCGTTTATTCGTTTGGGGGTGACTACGGCAACGGCGCGCAGTCCTTCGGTCAGCCCGGCATGGGCGATACGTTCACGGCCGGAAGCGGGAGAAGCTATCAGCGCGACAGTTCGCTGAATATGGATCAATACTCCATCGATCCCTACGCCACGGGTACGAATCGTTGGCGTCTCGAGCATCCTTACCTGCCACGCAACATCAATGGCCAACGTGAATCGCGTCCAGGCCGACCTGATCAGGCGTCGCTGGTGTGGGACAGCAGCCGTAACAAGTTGTGGGGAATCATCACGGCGATACGCAGCGAGTTTTTATACAAAATGCCGGACGGGTCGCCCGACTTATGGGCTAACGGCGACATGACGACGACCGGGCAGCCCGAGGAAACGGGCACTTGGTCCTTTGTGCCGAATGCGAGTGGCGGTGCGGGTACCTGGACGCTCGAGACGAGCGCTCGCGTAGTTTTTCGTTCCGGTTCGCCGACAGTGTACGAAGGCAGTGCGCTGTACTCAGGCCAAATCGACGAGCGCGTTGCGTATTGGGAGTACGACCCGCAAACCGATCGCATGATGGGATTCGGATCTGGACGCATCTTCATCTTCAATCCGGCCACGAAAACGTATGAGCACCGAACGTGGAATACGGGCGCCTATGGGTATCTCAGTGCGGCCTCCAGCCAAGTCGCAATCGTCGGTGACTGGATGTACGGCGTTGCGATGGCTCGGCAGGGCAGCGCGCAGAAGAGTTTGATGGTCCGCATCAACATCAAGAACATGTTGGCGCTAGCGAATGGCGCGGCGATTCCCGACAGCAGCGCCAATTGGGAAGCCGTTACGTTGCCATGGAGTCTGAGCGCGGGGTCGGTTTGGGAAACCAACGGCGACGGCTACGCAAAGTGGCAGGAACATGCCGGCGTGATGGCCATTGGCGGAAAGGTTGTCCTGGTCGCCTCGTACGATCGCTTGGTGGACAACGGCGTCACGAAGCTGAGCATTTGGGATCCGGCAACACGTGCCTTCACTGCTGCTCCGGCGCCGCCGGAAACCGACATTGCCGCCAACTCATGGGTCGCGCTGCCGGATTCTGGTGAGGTGCTGTTCGGCTTGAACACGTCGGGTTACACCAACACGAAAATGTGGGCGTTCAAGGTGGCATCAACGCCTACCAGCGGCACGGCACCACGGCCGCCGACTAACGTCGCCGCACAGTAGTCCTTCTGCAGATGTGGAAAGGCGACTGACCCGGAAAGGGCGGTCGCCTTTCTGGTTTTAGGCAAGGAAGTGCGCCATCCCTTTCGCGGATGCTCGCGCCGCAAGACCCCAGGAACGCGCGTCCAACTGTTCCCGCTTGCCCACTTCATGGCGTTTTAGGCGCCATGCGGTTCATCGCGTCGCTACCCATGCGTCGAATGCAGACGCCCATCTCACCGAGCCCCTAACGTGTTGATGTTATAGTGGCGAAGTGCTTTGCAAGGTGTGGGCCGAGTCGTGGCTATTCAGCAGGAAAAGTTCGATTCTTTACTTAAGATTCAATCGCGAGCGGAGCTGCGTGAGCAGCTGAACTCTGGCTTTGACTTAACTCTCCCACAGGCACAGCAGCTCACTGCCCATGCCCGATCGTTGGCGCCGGCGATCAAGCCACTCAGGCTTGGCATCGTCCATACCTTCACCAGCGACTTGCTGGATACTTGGCTAGACCATGCGGCGGCCCTGGAAGGGCTTGAACTCAACACCTACCACGCTTCCTATGGCGTTGTAGTGCAAGAGGCGCACGCGAAATCCGGACTGACTCTTCATGCGCCCGATGCAACCGTGTTGCTGCTGCAGCGTGAAGATATGCATCCTGATTTAGCGAAACCGCTCGCGGGATTCAATCCGGAGCAGCAGCTAAGTCTGCGTCAGGAATCATTGGCCTGGATCAAGAACGTATTGCTGCAATTTCGTGCGCAGCCGATCGGCCTCCTCATCGTCAGTTTCTTGCCTCCCGTGTTACCTACCGGCCCGGGACTCTACGACGCACAATCGCAGCGCTCCGAAACCGCTTGGTGGTCGGCCTTCAAGGGTGAGCTTGCGGAGTTCATGCGCTCCACCATTCAAAGTTCACTGCTCCTCGACATGGATGAAGTGGCGGCACACGTTGGTCGCGGCAAAGGCTTTTTCGATTGGCGCATGTGGTATTCGGCGCGGTATCCGTTCGCGGTGTCTGCGGCGCGCGAATTGGCGCGGCGTATCGTTGTGCCGGCATTGCTCAGCAAGCACCCCAAGGCAAAGGTGATCGTGCTTGATGCCGACAATACCCTTTGGGGCGGGATCATCGGCGAAGACGGCATGCACGGAATTGCTTTGGGTCCTGAGTATCCCGGTAATGCTTATATGGACTTTCAACGTCGACTGCTCGATTTTCAGCAACGCGGCTTCGTGCTGGCGATGTGCAGTAAGAACAACGCGGCGGACGTTCAACAGGTCTTGACGGAGCATCCCCACCAGCTATTGCGCGAGTCGCACTTCGCCGCGAAGCGCGTCAACTGGCTGCCGAAGCCCGACAACATCCGCTCGTTGGCCCAAGAACTCAATCTGGGGCTCGACTCTTTCATCTTCGTTGACGATAGCGAGCACGAGTGCGCCGCCGTCCGCAGTGAGTTGCCGCAAGTCGAAGTGATCCGCACGCCGGCTAAGCCAATATTAGTGCCGTCTTGTTTGGATCGGGTCGCGCGCCTCGAAGTGTTGTCGATCACGGCCGAAGATTTGGAGAAGACGGCGTTGTACGCGCAAGAACGCCAGCGCAAAGAATTCCAAGAAAGCATCGGTGCTGGTGCCTCAGGTGGCACAACCGATATGCGCGCCCACTTGGCCGCATTGGGAATGCGGATGAACATCGGCATCGACGACGTTAAAGCGGTGGCACGCCTGGCGCAGCTGACGCAAAAGACCAATCAATTCAATTTGACGACGCACCGCTACGATGAGCGGCAAGTACGCGAGCTGATCGATTCAGCCGATTGGGTCGTCGCGCATTTCACCCTGATCGACAAATTCGGCAACAGCGGCATCGTCGGACTCGCTCTGTTCCAGCTACAAACCAAAGGCGACGCACTGCTTGAAACCTTCTTGATGTCGTGTCGCGTCATCGGGCGAGAAGCCGAGAGCGCCTTCCTGCATTCAATGTTGCGAGTGCTCAAGGAGCGCGGTGTGAAGGAGGTGCGCGCCGCTTATGCGCCGACAGCCAAAAATGGACTGGTCGCTCAATTCTTGCCGGAGCAGGGGTTCGAAGCGATCGGCGATGGGCATTACAAAATGGCGTTGACGGCCGACACCGTGAAGACGGAGTCTGCATTCCCCATTGTCGTGCAGTTCGATACTCTATCGGGCAGTCATTAGCCAACGTAATTAGTTAGCTGTGAACGTGCAGAGCTGCGACACTTGCAGCTGATTCCTCAACAATCGATTTTCTGGATATTGGCGGTCAAGATGTCTGTATTCGAGCGACTCCAAGCAACTATCGCGTCCACGCTCAAGGTGCCGGCGGACACGATCACAGCGACTACAAAAGACAAAGACGTTCCGTCTTGGGATTCGCTCGGCCATTTGAATTTGATGATGGCTGTCGAGCAGACATTCGACGTGATGTTGGATGTTGAAGACTTCGCCAATCTCAAGTCCGTGCCGACGCTGCTCGACTATTTGAAGACTCAGGGCGTGAGCTAACCCGACTGGGGCGCATATGAATCCCTTCGAGGCGCTGACGGGTTTGGCAGTTCGCCACTTGGATGGTGCACGGCTGCATGCCCTGCGAACGCGCTATCACGCGCTGCGCACAAAGTTGTATCCGGTCATGCGCACCTACTACGGCACCTTCGATACCGCCGCGTTACGCGAACACCTTGAGACTCGTATCGGCCGAGACTTCGACGTTTTGATGATTCACAACTCTGTGAACCACATGGCGCCGATGTACACGCAGGGGCCGCTCGAACTCGTGCGCATGCTGATGGATTTCTGCGGGCCGGACCGTACGCTCGCAATGCCCGCGTTCTATTTCGGTGATGCGGCAGTGGGCGGCGCGCGTGCGACGTTCGTTCGTCAGCCTCGCTACGACATGCGACGAACACCTTCGCAGATGGGCTTGGCCACGGAGCTGTTTCGACGAACGAAGGGCGTCGTGCAAAGCCGTCACCCGGTCTATCGAATCGCGGCGCACGGACCGCTGGCAACTGCGATGACTAGCGGCCACGAGCATGCAGCCAATCCAAGCGGAGCCGGCACGCCGTTCGATTTCATGGCCAATCACAACACTCTCATCTTAGGCATCGGCAAGCGATTCGAAGTCCTGACGCAAGTGCATCATGCCGAAGATTTGATGGGCGAAGCCTTTCCTGTTCCGGGCGCGGAGTGGGAGCCGCTTGCGATGACGCTAGTCGACGGCGGACAAGAAATACCATTCTCGTTAACGGGTCGCGGATTGCATTGGAATCGCAACATGTGGAAGCTACGTGACATCATGAGCCGCGAGCAGCTGCAAGAATGGAAGTTTCACGGCGTGCCTATGTTTAGCACGCGCGCACATGACGTTACTCGCGAGCTGCTCGATGCCGCCAAGCGCGGCGTGACCCTGTACGATCGACCACGCTAACCGTTCGCACTTAACTGCCTCAATTAAACGAGCCTTGTAAACGGCGACTGGCAAACGAACATGAGCATGCGGTTTCATCATATTGGCTACGCAGTCGCGAGCATTCGTCAGTACCTGGACGATTTCATCATTCCCCTTTTCGATCCGGTCTCGATCAGTACGCCTGTGACGGACCCGATACAGCAAGTGACTGTTTGCTTCGTGGAGATGCGAGGAGGCACAGTGATTGAACTCGTCGAGCCCGTCGCGGCTGACAGTCCCGTGAACAAAGTGATTGGCAGCAGCCGGGGCGGCATGTATCACACGTGCTACGAGGTCGACGACTTGGACGCGGAAGTGAGGCGATTTCGCACCAAGCGTTGTCTGCCGCTCGGGAAGCCCGTGCCGGCGGCCGCTTTCGATGGGAGACGTATCGTTTTTTTGATGACGCCCGAGCACGACTTGATCGAGTTCGTGGAAGCTCCGCCCAAGTAGACGCGCTAGCGGCTAGCTTGCTCGCGCTCAATAGACCAACGACACTGCCTGACTGATCATGCGTCCGACCGTTCGGACGTGGTTGGAGTGCAAAGGGGTTGGCTGCGAAGTCGATAGCGTTGTCTGCGGACTGGCATCGCCCAATGCGCCGGTCTGAAAACGATCGCGATTGGCGGCGAGATATTTACACAAAGACCGAAATCGACGACCGAGCAAGCGCATAGGGCCTACGGTGGCTTTGCCTTGATGTAGTTGATTTACTCGGACAAATTCAAAGCTGTGACTCACGATCACAACGCAGTTCCACTTCTCGGCGTACGCCGACTCCAGTACATGTTCGAGCTCACTGCTGCTACAGGCGCAAATTTGTAGCTCGCGCTTGCCGGTGGGTGGGCGATCGGTGAAGTACGTGAGTGGAAATTCGCTAATCCCTTCGACCGCGAACGGCTGTAAGAGGGACGTTCGCTTCTGAAGGTCCGGCAAAGATGCGTCGTAACACGCGTTCAGACTACTATCGACGCGAATGCCATGATGCGCCAACGCGCGCAACGTCCCGAGGTTCGCGCCCCAGCTGCCGGCCCGAAACGTTTTGATATCGGCTGCTCCGGCTGCCCGTAAGCGTTCGATCCCTTTGCCAATCAACTCACGCTGAGCATCGTCGTCGTACTCGCGCATATAAGGACCGCGGAACGCCGGCATCTTTGGCATGCGCGGATCCGTCAGCCATTCCGGATGCATGTGCAGTCCGACTTCTTGTCCGTGCGATTGAATCGCTTCCACGACGCGCTTCAGGGGATCGAGACCCAACGCATACGAAAACAGCGGATCGACGAAGAACGTCGCCTTGAGTCCATGGTCGACCAGGGTTTGAAGTTGGAAGGGCAGTCCCAGCTTTGTCGCGCTGTTGCCGCCCCAGAAGTAACAGTCGATTTCCCGCTCGCACTTTGCATCGGCAGGCAGCGGTGTGTGCGGCCAACCGTGCGCGCGCGGCCAAACTTCAGTATCGACCGTGATGTAGACATTGGTCATGACGCTGTGCACTCGTCAAGCAAGTCACCGAGCTTCAGCGCTTGCGTCCTCCGCGAATGTTGATCGTGAAGTGCGGTAGGCGGCACATAAGCGGTGCCCTGCTCATAGTCGGCAGCAAACTTGGCGATAGTATCGGCAATGTTTTGCGGATCCTCCATGTCGGCGCAATAGGGGACGTGCCACTCGCCTTGAATCAAGGCCTGCGTGTCGCCTTCGACGTCCAGTAATCCGATCATGGGCTTCTGCGAGAATAGATACTCGTACGCTTTCGCGGGGATTTGTCGATTGCAATGCTTGCCCTGAAACAGCAGCAAGGCCGACGCAGACATCATTTCCCGGATGGCTTCGGCGCGGCCGATGCGCGACTTGATTGATACGATGTCGTTCAGGCCGAGCGCCCTGACTTGTTCTGTGTAGAGCGCTTCCTTGCCGCTGGCGCGGAGCACAATATGCAACGGTGTCTTCGGTAGTCGGCCTTGCGTCACGAGCAATCGCAATCCTTCGAAGAAGGCACGGGGGTCGCGATCGGGAATTTCCATCAGGCCGCTATGTAGCAGCATGATGCTTGCCTTGCTGCTCGGCGCGGCCGGCGCAGCCAAGTCGGGAGTCGGTTCCATTCCGTTTGGAATCACTCGGATTTTGTCGGCGAATTGCGGATAGCGTTCACGATACATGCGGCCTGCACTAGGGGTCGTGACAACAACCGCGCGCGCCACACGCACCATCCGACGTTCGATGAGTCCGTACACCTTCCGTTCCCATTTAGTTTCCGGCCAACCTTCGTAGATCATCGGGTCACGCAGATCGGCGATCAGAGGCAAGCCGCTCAACTTCTGTAAGCATAGTGCGGCAGCGAGCGAGCTGGGTGTTGGGAACGTTGCCCAAAGCGCTGCGGGGCGATAATTGCGAATTGCGCGCATGCCTGCGAAGACGCTGCCCACGATCCAACTGTTCCACCGATCCGGCGTCGCGAGCGCCCGTGGATAGATGCCCCGTATCGAGAGCGTGCGAGCCACATCGAATCCAAACGCCCGTAGCACCAAGGTGCCTTCAGGAATGGTCGCGAGCGTGGATCGATCGATTTGCGGGTACGCTGATTCGCGCGCGGTCAGCACGATTGGCGACCAGCCTTTAGTTGGTAGATGCCGAATGAACGACAGTACGCGCTGAGCGCCAGTGCTTTGATCGTAGGGAGGGAACTGAAACGCGAGCATTAACACGCGACGCGAAGGTTGCAAAGAATCGATTCCCATTCGAAATAGACGGTGATGGAAGCGCAGCGAGCGTCAATCCAACGCGACGCCCACGCTTGTCAACTTTTGCCGCAACCCGGGTAGAGGATAACCAAGTTCGTACGCGCGCTTTGCGTGGGTCGCGGAGGTCTTGTAATCCTTCTGGTTGAAAAACAGCAGTCCCAGGTTGTAACTGAGTTCGGAATTGTTGGGCAGCAGGGCGCTGGCCTCTTCGAGTTCTTCGATGGCCTCTTTGTTCATGTTGTTCCGCGCAAGGTAGATGCCGTACAACATGCGTGCCTCGGCGTCTTTGGGGCTGTAGACCGTACCGCGATGCAGCCAACAGCGCACCGTGAATTCACCGAGCTCCGGCAATCTATCGGTGCGGTCACGCAAGGCCATGCGCATGAGTGCCGCCATGGCGCGGCGATGATTCGGGACGTAGCCCAAAATAAATCGCAAGTCTCCGGAGGCGCTAGAGGTCGATTGACCGCGGACCAAATTCTCGACATCGGCGTTCAAGTGATTGCCTTCGATGCCGTGGATGCGAACTTGTGCAGCTGGGTCGTGGTAATCCACGGAGTCGTTGTAGTGGTAGTCGCTTGGGCAAGGCAGCAGGGCCTGCGGGGCGGTATTGGCGCCAACAGCTACGCCCGCCATGAGGATGGCGCCGAGTGCGAAAAGCGGATGGGGCTTCACAATTACTCCGGATTTGGCCAGGCCAAAGGTGGAATGTTGCGGGTGCTTGACTGAGTCGTCACCATGATCTTGGCATCTTAACACCTGGAAATTCGGGTCAGGTTGTAGATTTGACGATGATTGGACTAAAGACAGATGTCCCGGTTCCGCGCCCTTCGAGACGACGAGCGCGGCCGGTCGTGGTCATAACGTTAAGGTGCGTGTACGCTAGAGAATCGTGCCCTGAACAAAATTGCGATCGAAAGGTATGTTGAATCGAGTCTATGCCGTGCTGGCCGAAACGTTGCGACTTGCGCCGACGGACGTTGCAAAGACGGCCGATATGCCGCTGCTTGGGGCGTTGCCTGAACTCGACTCGATGAACGTGATCAACGTGATCACCGCTTTAGAGGAGCGGTTCGATATCCGGATCGATGATGACGAGGTATCGAACGAAACCTTCCAGACGTTGGGTACGTTGACAACCTTGATCGAGCACAAGCTCAAGCAGCGATAGCGATAGCGATAGCGATAACGATCCGCTAGATTGCAATTTCGAGCGCGGCAGGGTGTCCAAGGAATTGCTGCGGACTGGCGCTCAAACCGTAGGCGCCGCTTTGCAGGACCGCTACCCAATCGCCTTCCTCAGCTTGCGCCAATTCCATTTTGTCTGCCAACAGATCGAGCGGCGTACAAAGCGGTCCGACGACTGAAGCCACTTCACGCTGGGTGCTGTTCATGCGATTCGCAATCACAACTGGGTAATTCCTGCGTATCACTTGGCCGAAATTGCCGGACGCTGCTAAGTGATGATGCAGCCCGCCATCGGTCACCAAAAATACTTGGCCGCGCGAAATCTTGCGATCGATGATTCGGCAGACATAGACGCCGGCTTCGCCGACCAGATAGCGGCCGAGCTCCATGACAAGCCTCGCATCCGGCAACAAAGTTTTGGCTTCCTCCGCTAACGACTGCCAATGCGGTCGGAGCAAATTAAGGTCCAACATCGACTCACCAGGAAAATAGGGGATGCCCAATCCGCCGCCGATGTTCAGATGCGTAATCGGGCCGGGCGCGTGCGGCGCCAGTTTGAGCGTCAACTCCAGTGTCTTGCGTTGCGCTTCGATGATTGCTTCAGCGCGCAGATTCTGAGAACCGCTGAAAATGTGAAAGCCGATAAATTGAAGTGGCGTAGCGGCCAGGTCGCGTAGCACCTGAGGCACGCGTTCGGCATCGATCCCAAACTGTTTTGGGCCACCGCTCATCTTCATGCCGGCGGTCTTCAGCTCGAAATCTGGATTGACGCGTATGGCAATGCGCGACACGCAACCGGTGGCGTGCGCATGGTCGGCCAACACTCGAATTTCGCGTTCGGATTCCACGTGAATCACAATTCCGGCCGCTGCCGCCCGTTGCAGCTCGCGCTCCGTTTTGCCCGGCCCCGCGAAGCTTACGGTGTGTGCAAGCGCGCCGGCGTCAAGCGCAATTTCCATTTCTCGCACCGAGGCAACGTCTACGCCGTCGACGATCGACGCCATGTGGCGCACGACGTCGGGCATGGGGTTGGCTTTCATCGCGTAGTGCAGCGCAACCTCCTTGGGGAGCGCCGCGCGTAACTGCTCGGTCTTTTGCGTCATCACGCCGCGGTCGTACACATAGAACGGGCTGCGGCCGGCACGTGCGGCGATGTCCAGCAGCTTCTGTCCGCCGATGACCAGCTGATTATCCGCAACGCCGAACCATGGATGCGGCGCATGGAACGAGTCGATCCGTGTCGTCACTTGGAACCTCCAAATAGCTGCTCCAATTCTTGCGTGACTTTGAGCCTGTCGTACTTCGAGTTTTGATTCCGCGGCACCGAATCGCGATATTCGATGTGGGCGGGCACCATATAGGCGGGGAGCTGTTGCTTGCAGGCCTCGATGATCGCCCGCGGGTCACGGGACTTGTCGTGTGCCGCGACGACGACGACAGCGATGGACTGACCAAGCGTTGGATGCGTGATGCCTACGGCAATCGCGTCGGTCACCAATCCCGTTGCAGTGACGACTTCTTCGACTTCAGTCGGACTGACGCGATATCCGGACGTCTTGATCATTTCATCGCGGCGTCCGACGAAATAGAGGAAGCCGTCCTCGTCCGTTTTTACCGTATCGCCGGACCATACCGCCATCTCGGTCAGCTGTAGTTCTGACTTCCCTTTAGGTGCGGGTTTGTAGCGCTCTGCGGTCTTTTCCGGATCGTTCCAGTAACCCAATGCGACCAGCGATCCGCGATGCACGAGTTCGCCCGGCTCATTTGGCGCGCACAGCGTGCCATCGGGTCGCACCACGAGAATTTCCGCATTGGGAATCGCTTTGCCCATAGAACCCGGGCGCTTGTCGATTTCTTCCGGCGCAAGAAACGTGGAACGAAACGCTTCGGTCAGGCCATACATCAGGTAAGGCCGTGTTTGGGGTAGTGAGGCGCGTAGCTTTGCGAGCGTTGCAGCCGGCATCGCGCCACCGGAGTTAGTGATGTAGCGAAGCGACTGTTTTGCTGCATCAGGCCAGGACAAATCGGCCACCTGTGCCCATAACGGTGGTACGCCCGCGAGGCCAGTAATCTCTTCACGTGCCACGGTGTCGACGACATCACGCGCGAACAAATGGTCCATGAGGACGGCGCTCGCGCCGACATGAAACGCTGTCGAGAGCTGGCTAAATCCGTAGTCGAAGCTCAGCGGCAACACCGCCAGCAATCTGTCGCTGGGGTGATTTTCCAAATACTGCGCAACGCTGTGTGCGCCGGTGACCATGTTTCGATGCGAAAGCACGACGCCCTTGGGCTTGCCGGTGCTGCCGGACGTGTAAAAGATCGAGGCGACGTCGATATCGATCACGCGATGCGGCCGATGGCGTGCGCCCGAGGTCAACATTTCGCGCCAACGAGTGATCCTGAGTTGCGGCAGTGGTGGGGGCCCTTCGGCGCTTTCGCCCACGAGCAGGATGTGACGAAGATGCGGACACCGCAACAGGCCTTCGGCGAGTCCTGCAAGGCGGTCGCTCGACGTGATCAGCATGCTGACTGCACAGTCGCGCAGGATGTGTTCTACCTGCTGCGCCTTCAGAATGGGATTGATCGGAACGAAGACGCATCCCGCAGCCGCAGCACCGAATAGAGCCGCCACGGTTTCCGGTTGCTTGGGCAGGAAGACGGCGACTCGTTCTTGCTTGCCGATTCGGAGCGCCACAATGTGCGCGGCCAATGCATGCGTGGCATCAAGCAATTGGGCATAGGAGAGGGATGCGTTGCGATGCTTGATGGCAAGCGCATCCGGCTGTCGATCCGCCGCCAACTCGATGAGTTGATGAAGGAGCGAACTCATAGGCAATCAATCCGGAAGTCTAGACGTTGGCAAGTCGGCGTAACGCCGCGACGCAGCGAGACGCGGTTTTGCCATCCCAAAATTCCGGCCGCCGGCCGGTGGTCCAGTTGCCGTTCAGTGCTTGCTCGAATGCGGGCACGACCTCCGACGGTTTGACCAATCGGTTCGAGCCTTCGGTCAGCGTAATGGGGCGCTCGGTATTCTCGCGCAATGTTAGGCATGGAATGCCGAGGTACGTGCTTTCCTCTTGCACGCCGCCGGAATCCGTCACGATCAGTTTCGCGCTGCTCACCAGATTCATGAATTGAATATAGCCAAGCGGTTCAGTGAGACGAATCGCGCCGGCGGCTTCGAGCGAATTGAGCAAGCCGAATTCTTGCAGGCGTTTACGGGTGCGCGGGTGGACCGCAAAGACCAGCGGCAGGCGGCCTGAGATCTCGATTAATTGGTCGACCAGCATTTTGAGAGTGGCTGGGTCGTCCACGTTGGAAGGCCGATGCAATGTCACGATGCCGTACTGGCCTGTTTGTAAATTCATGGCAGCGCGCGTTTGGTCTGCTTCGATACGGGGACGGACCATTTCGTACGAATCGATCATGATATTGCCGACGCGTTCAATGCGGCTTGCCGCCACGCCCTCGCGCAACAAGTTTTCATCGCCGTCGGGCGAGGGGGTCCAGAGCACATCCGCGATCGAGTCGGTGACCAAGCGGTTGATCTCCTCCGGCATGCGGCGATCGCCGCTGCGCAGGCCGGCCTCGAGATGGATCACGGGAATCCAGAGCTTCGCTCCCACCATCGCGCACGCAGCGGTCGAGTTCACATCGCCCACCACCACGATCCAATCCGGCTTTTCAGCCATGCAGGCCTTTTCATAGGCAATCATCACGCCGCCGGTCTGCTCCGCATGGGTGCCGCTGCCGACGTTCAGGTGAATATGCGGATTGGGCATATTTAAATCGCGAAAAAACGCGTCCGACATGTTCGGGTCGTAGTGTTGACCCGTATGCACCACCTTGGGCTCGCACCAACTCTCCTTGGTCAAGGCGTGGTAGAGCGGGGCAACCTTCATGAAATTAGGTCTCGCGGCCGCTATGAGGTGGACAGATATCGGGGAGGGCATGGTATTGGCGTTCTGAAGCGATGTTTTGAGGAAATGTTTAGGGCGATGAGCGAGGTGCGAATGGGGCCCGGTTGATCCTGTCGCGGAACATATTCCCCGCGTATGTTGCGTTTGCGGCCGCAAGAATACGTGAAACAGGTCGTTTCTTGCAGCTGCGACTGTGAGATTATCGTGAACTGGTTCTCGCGCGCTCGAATAGTCGCGATTTCCCCAATAAAATACCCAAAACAAGACGATTGCAAGATGACGGAGAATCGAGTCCCACGGAGTATCGGTCCGGTTAGCGCTACGGCAACTCGAATGCCGCTGGTCAGTGTTGGCATGCCTCTCTATAATTCTGCGCCCTGGATCGAGAGTGCGGTGCGTTCGATACTGGCTCAGACGCTGACGGATCTCGAACTCATCCTCTGCGACAACGCTTCCGAAGACGCCTCACGTGAGATCTGCGAGCGCCTGGCGGCGGAAGATGCACGCATTCGATACCGTCGTCATGACCGGAATATAGGAGCGAACCGGAACTATCGGTCCACGCTGGAGTATGCGACCGGTAAGTATTTCAAATGGATGTCGTCGAGCGACCTGTACGGACCGACGTTTCTTGCCGACTGCGTTGCGGAATTGGAGTCCAAGCCCGATGTCGTGTTGGCAATCGGCAATACCGTACTTTTTGCCGATGTGGCCGAGGACGGGAAGATCTACGATGGGGACTTCGCCTTGCCTTCGGCCGATGCCAAGGAGCGATTCGCAAAGCTGCTGACCTCCCTGCAATTGAACAATGTATTCAATGGCGTCATGCGTACTAGCGTGATTCGGTCGATTGGGCCGTTGGGCACCTTCGGAATGGCAGATGTCGTGTTGATGGCGGAGCTGGCTTTGCGTGGGAAGTTTTTGCTTTTGGATAAGCCGCACTTTTATCGGCGCATGACACCTGATACGGCAACCAAACTGAAAAGCGCGCAGGAAATCCAACAACATTTGGAGCCGAAGGTTGCGCAGCCGTTGCTTTGGCAAGCTTGGATATTTTATTCAGCATTACTCGGGGCGGCGTTGCGTTCTACGCGTTTCGGAGCGGAGCGTTTACGAGTCCTTAGTTACGTCCTCCGCCAAATGATATGGGATCGGCGCAAGTTGCTGGGCGACGTAGCGCAGGCTCTTGGGCGCGTGGTTTGAGAACTCGAAGCGCATGAATTCTGCGCCGCGGCAACTGACTTCCGCGTGACAAATTGTCGGAACAGATTTTTCTTTGCTGAGAGGGCATGATGACCAATAGTTCATCTGGCAAGAGCGATGCTTCAAGGGCGGCGTGCCGATTCTGCAAAACAGAATTGAAGGTCACGGTCGTCGATTTGGGTATGTCGCCGCCTTGCCAAACACACATCGAACCGGATCAGCTCAATCACATGGAGCGCTTCTATCCGCTTTACGCGTGGGTTTGCGACAAGTGCTTCCTCGTCCAGCTCGAAGAGTACGTGTCCCCGGACAGTATCTTTTCCGACTACGCCTATTTCTCTTCGTTTTCGGACAGCTGGGTCGAGCACGCGCGCCGCTATGTCGACATGATTGCCAACCGATGTTCGCTCGACGCGAAGTCGTTGGTCATGGAGATCGCCAGCAACGACGGCTATCTGCTGCAACACTTTGTGACCAAGGGCATTCCTTGCCGTGGCATCGAACCGGCGGCTAACGTCGCCGAAGCGGCCGTGGCCAAAGGCATTCCGACGACGGTCCGCTTCTTTGGTCAAGAGACCGCAAAAATTGTCGCGGCCGAACACGGTCGCCCGGACCTGTTGTTGGGTAACAACGTCCTCGCGCATGTGCCGGACATTAACGACTTTGTTGGCGGCATGAAGACTTTGCTCAAGCAGGGCGGCGTCATCACAATGGAGTTCCCGCATTTATTGCGGTTGATGGATGAGAATCAATTCGACACCATATACCACGAGCATTTCTCGTACCTGTCGTTTTCCACCGTCGAGGAAATTTTCGTGCATCACGGACTGACGTTGTTCGATGTCGAAGAGGTGCCGACGCACGGCGGCTCGCTGCGCATCTTCGGCTGTCACACAAACGATGGTGTGCATGCCGTCGGTCCGGCCGTGTCAAAGTTGAAGCAGACTGAATTAGCCTTTGGGCTGCGCGACCTAGCGCGCTACTCGCGTTTCGATGCGCAAGTGAAAGAAACGAAGCGCAAGCTCTTGAAGTTCCTGATCGACGCGCGCGATCAAGGCAAGACCGTAGTCGGCTATGGCGCTCCCGGCAAAGGCAACACGCTGCTCAACTATTGCGGCATCCGGACCGACTTGCTCGACTATACGGTGGACCGCAGCCCTCACAAACAAGGGCGCTACACTCCCGGAACCCACATCCCAATCTTGGCGCCAGAGAAGATATTGGAAACCAAGCCGGACTACGTCTTGATTTTGCCTTGGAACTTGAAAGCTGAGATTACTGCGATGTTCCCGCAAGTACGTGCGTGGGGCGGTCGGTTCGTGGTGCCAATTCCGACCGTCACGGTCTTGGAATGATAACGATCGGGACGAGATGAAGTCGCTCTTCGGTAATTCGGAAATCGGCGAGGCGCTGTTTATCGGTGCGCATTGCGATGACGTAGAAATTGGATGCGGAGGGACGCTGCACGCGTTAGCTCACGCCCGTCCCCAGGTGAAGATCCATATTGCGGTTTTCTCCGGCGATCCATCCAGGTCGGCAGAAACCCGTGAAGCGATTGGAAAGCTGCTACCCAATGGGCAGTATTCTCTGGATATTCTTGGTTTTCGCGATGGCTTCTTTCCGCACGAGTGGGCGCAAGTGAAGGGCGGTTTCGAGGAGCTGAAGACTCGTGTTACGCCCGATGTGGTTTTTACTCATTACGGCGACGACAAGCATCAGGATCACTGCATCCTCAGCGAGCTGACGTGGAATACGTTTCGGAATCAGACGATTTTGGAGTACGAGATTCCAAAATATGACGGCGATATCGGTCGTCCCAACATGTACGTGCCATTGTCTGCCGATGTCGTGCAGACGAAAGTAAGCGCGCTGTTGGAAAGTTTTCCGACACAGGCGAACAAACGTTGGTTTACCGACGATCTGTTTCGGGGAATGATGCGCATACGGGGGATGGAATGTAATTCCCCCAGCGGCTACGCGGAAGCCTTCTACGCACGCAAGTTCGCGATGGAGTGGTAGCGCCCGCGTACTGAACTATTTAATACTCAACTATTCAATTGACGCCAGTTTAAGTCGAGGACGCTCATGAAGATTTTTGTTACCGGCTCGGACGGATATATTGGCTCGCGATTGGTGGTTCGGTTGCTGAATCAAGGCCACGACGTCACCGGACTGGATAGCGGACTGTATCGCGAAGGCTGGCTGTATTCCGATCACGCGCAAGTGACCCGAATGCCGGCGGTCATCAATAAGGATTTGCGCAATATCGTCCCAAGCGACATCGAAGGTTTCGATGCGATCGTGCATTTGGCAGAATTGTCGAACGATCCTCTCGGTCAGAACAACCCCGAGGTGACGTTCAATATCAATCATCTGGGTTCCGTCAATCTGGCGCGAATGGCAAAGCAAGTGGGCGTGCCGAAGTTCGTATACGCCTCTTCGTGCAGTATTTATGGTCAAGCGCTCACCGAGTGGGTAGACGAATCGTCGCCGCCCAACCCGCAGACCGCCTATGCAGAATGTAAACGCCGCGTAGAAGCGGACGTCGGGGGGCTGTCGGACGGCAATTTCTGCGCGACGTTCATGCGGAACGCGACCGCATATGGCGCCTCGCCGCGAATTCGCTTTGATATCGTGATCAACGATCTGTGCGCGCTCGCTTGGACGACCAAGCGCATTGCGATGACCAGCGACGGTACGCCGTGGCGCCCCGTCACGCACATCGAGGATATTTGTCACGCCATGGAGTGCGTGCTGGCCGCAGATCAGAGTTTCGTGAATGGCCAAATTTTCAACGTCGGCGCGGATTCGGAGAATTACCGCATTCGTGAAATCGCCGAAATCGTCGGGAGCGTGATTCCCGGTTGTGAAGTGACGGTGGGGAGTAGCGCCGGCGATACGCGCAGCTATCGAGTTTCATTCAAGAAGATCGCCAACGGCCTGCCGGGCTTCAAGGCCCAGTGGAGCGCCAAACGCGGCGCGGAACAATTGTACGAGCTGTTCAAGCGTATCGAGATGTCGCCCGAAACCTACGCGTTTCGTGCATTTACGCGCCTCAAGCAACTAAAGTACTTGATGAAAACGGGACAGGTGGACGACAACCTGTTTTGGCGCTTCTAACTGTCGCGTAGAGATAAGGAAAGAGAGATGAAAGTAGTATTGTTTTGCGGCGGCCTAGGTACACGGTTGCGTGAGCACTCGGATACTGTGCCCAAACCACTGGTTCCAATCGGCTTTCGCCCGATCATCTGGCACTTGATGCGCTACTACGCGCATTTCGGTCACAAGGATTTCGTCTTGGCGCTCGGCTATCGCGGCGATATGATTCGCGAATACTTCCTCAACTACGAGGAGTGCATGACCAACGACTTCACGCTGCGCAATGGCGGCAAGTCGCGCGAGTTGCATAGCACCGATATCAGCGACTGGAATATCACATTTGTCGACACTGGATTGCATTCCAATATCGGCCAACGCCTGCTACGCGTGCGCAAGTATCTCGAAGGCGAGAAAGAATTCTTGGCCAACTATGCCGATGGCTTGTCGGATTTGCCGCTGAACGATCTCATTGCGGACTTCCGTAGCAAGAAGGTGGTCGCCAGTTTTGCATCCGTCCGTTCTTGGCACAGCTTTCACGCAGTCGAATCGGACGCCGATGGCTTTGTTACGCACATGGGCCCAATGCGCAGCGACGCGTTTACGATCAACGGCGGATTCTTTGCGTTACGACAGGAAATCTTCGATCATGTGAAAGAAGGCGATGAGCTTGTCGATCAGCCGTTTACGCGTCTGCGGGAACAACGCATGCTTTCCACCTACCGGTATCCGGGCTTTTGGCAGGCAATGGATACCTTCAAAGACAAAATCACGTTCGATCGGATGGAAGCGCGGGGCGAGTGCCCGTGGATGGTTTGGAAACCGAAACCTTAGGCGGCGCTTAGCGCTGCCGTACTGCTATCGATGTCAGATCCCGCGACGCATTCTTCCGAGCGATCGGGAATCGATCACCTGTTGATGAGGGGTATCGCATGGACCGCGGTCCTGCGCTTTGCTGCGCAAATCATCAGTTGGACAGGCACTTTCATCGCCGCACGTATCCTCACGCCCGCCGACTATGGTCTCTTTGCGATGGCCATGCTTGCGGTGGGGCTGGTCCGCATGGTGGAGGATTTTGGTTTGGACTCGGTGCTGGTGCAGGATCACAGCATCGATTCCTCGCAGCAGGCGCGGCTGGCGGGATTCGCGATCCTGCTGAGTATTGCTTTCGCTTTGTCGTTTCTAGTTCTCGCGCAGCCCATCGCTGAGTTTTTCAAGGAGCCGCAAGTCGCGATGCTCATCGCAGTGTTGGGCGCTGCTTGTATCGCGGATGCATTCCAAGTCATCCCTCGCGCCGCGCTTCTCAAGGAAATGGAGTTTCGCAAGCTCGCCATCGCTCAGTTCATACAGACTGTGACAATGCAGTCGATTCTCGTGACCGGCGCATGGTTGGGGTGGGGCGTGTGGTCGTTGGTCGCCAATCTACTCGGCGGTGTCATCGTGGTCACTGTGCTGCTGGCTTACTGGCGGCCCTACGCGATTCGTTGGCCGCGGCAATTGCGGCAACTAATCAAGCCGCTCACGCAGGGATGGCGAATTTTGGTTTCTCGTTTTGCTTGGTATGCGTACACGTCTGCCGATCAAACGATCATCGGCCGCCTCTTGGGAAAGGATTCATTGGGTGCGTATCAACAAGCACAGGCGCTTTCGACGGCCATTTCTACTGAAATTTCCTCGGTGGTCAGCAAGGTGGTGCCGGGCGTCTTTTCGACAGTACAAAAGAATCAAGCGGAGTTGAATCGCTACTTTGCGTTGCTGACGGAGCTGCTGTGCTATCTCACTTTTCCGGTGCTCTTCGGGACGGCCGTGCTCGCGGATCTGGCCGTCGCGATTGCGTTAGGTCCGCAATGGGACGCGACCGTCGCGCCGTTACGAATTCTGTGCGTGTACGGCGCTTACTACTCGTGTCAGGTTTTGGTGGGGCAGTTGCTGGTCTGGACAGGCCGATTCCGCGCCAACATGTGGTGCAGCGTGTTGGCGGCGGTTGTATTGCCAATCAGCGTTTATATCGGTAGTCATTGGGGATTGGTCGGCGTTGCATGGGCTTGGATCATTGCGATGCCGATTGCCAACCTGCCGGGAATCATCATTGGGTTCGGCATCATTCGCTTCAATGCATGGAAGTTTATTCGAGTCGTGATGCCTGCCGCCATCAGTTGCGCCGTCATGATTGTCGCGGTCGTCGGCGTTCGGACCTGGGCGACCGCCGGGGCCGGAATTTGGTTCGACTTGGCAGTGAGTGCCGCAACCGGCGCAATCGTCTACGTTGCAGCGTTGCTGATATTTTTTCGTGCGCGTGTGCGGCACATCGTCGACTTCGTTCGGTCGATTCGCAAGCAGGCGACGCATTGAACATAGGATGGTGATCGGCCATTCCCCTAGCGGCAAATCGTTTACGAGAGCTGGGTTGCGATGCCTTGGGGCCTGGGACGTACCCGCCAAGTCGGTACGAGTCGCGTGAGCCCTCCGGCAGACTCTTGGCCGCATTGCAGTTGTTGCTGACCGAAGACAACTGACGCTCTTACTATATTTAATGGTAGCCTTGGGCGCGCTGAGGCGTAGACGCGAATTCTTGGCGCGCCTATTCGGTTGTAAGAGGTAGGTTTCCATTCGTGGGGCCGTTCTTCAGGAGGCCCGGATAGCATATGAAACGAAGAGATTTTATTGCCGGTGCGTCAGCCGTTGCTGGATCCCTTGTGTCCGGCACAAAAGCAATCGCGGCAATTCCTTGTCCCCCCTCGCAGCTTTCAGTGGAAGGTGGCACCACTTCGCAATCGACCGCTTGTCCGGCGTCGTCAGGTCCGACGGCTGGACTCGACTTTCAAGGCAATGCCTCGACAACAGGGACGGTGCGATTTCGCTTTACCAATCCGCTCGCGATCTTTCCCGCCACGTACCTCTGGAAGTTTTTTCCGCGCCGACAAGCAGGTTACTTCACGACTTTCTTCTGGGGTAATGATGATGGCCGCGGCGATCTGAATACGTTTCTGTGGGACAACGGCGGCGCGGACAGCTACTACGGCGCGCACCCATATCCAAACCCCCCGCCAAATGGCACGTCACACAATTGGGAGGTCTCTGTCGAGCAGGCCGACTATCAGAATGGCGCGGTTGTGTACGATCGTTGGTATACCCAAGCGCTGCGCGTATGGCGACAAGCCGATGGTACGAAGCGGCATGAATTCTATTGGGACTTACCCAATACCGATTCGGGACATACTGTGATTCAAGTGTCCCCCTCGAATTGGGGCAACAAGATGCCGCCATCGCCTGCGCTGACTTTCGGAGATGCTCCGTGGAATCCTTCCAATGAAATCATGAACGGTGTGCTGCGCGGCATTCAGGTTTACTCGGACTTGCTCAGCATGCAGGACGTAACGGCTGAACTGGCCACGCCACTTTCCACATCTGCAGGTGGCGCTAGCATTTGGTATCTCAACATTGATCCGACGCCAACGGATATCAGCGACAAGTCAGATCGGGGGCACAATCCCAGCTGGGTGGGGTCCGAGCGACCGCGACTGTGGAGCGGAACCTGAGTTCATCAGCGCAACCACTCGGGGCCGTCGGAATTGGACTCGAGTCAGTAACACGGTAGGCGAGGAGGCGTTACTGTGTCGACGTGGGCGGGTCCGAGCGTTTCAGCCAAATCTCCCGCCAGTAGGTGTTCGATGCACGAGGACAGCCGAGTCGCATCGCCGTACATTCGGCGCGGCAATAGACGTTTTCCAGCTGAATGCAGGCCGTCTTCATGCGCACCATCTTACCGTCCTTTTCATTGATCAACTTATCGACGCGCATTTGCACACGATAACGATCGCCCGAGTACTTGAGCATTTCCGGGTCGTAGCGCATGCCACGATTGAAGCCGTCCGCGGTTACGGTGGCTGCAATCTCATCTCTGGACTTGACCTCAACCCACTCGCCCGGCTGAAGATTTAGATCGCTGGCCGGTGTCGATTGCCCCGGCTTCAATTGGCCCTGGATATTTGGAAATGGCTTACCGCCGAAGAGCCTCTGCCAAGAATCGTACAATCCAACCAAGAGTCGATAGCCGAAACCAAGACCGACTACTTTGGAGTAACCGGCCCGGATCATGATCTTGATCATGTGCCAGGCCGAGTGATTGCCGCCTGTGACGTCGCGGATGTACTGGCGTACATCCCACCACGGCAGTAGCTCGCTGGCTTCATAGATTGACGTCGTTTGACAGACCCACGTCGGGTTGTTTGCATCGCTGCCAGGCGCAAATCGAGCATCCAAAA
>Ga0193752_1001237_pt1 | contig 21616 bp, 14 predicted proteins | sample H1c1metaG_FD_144924 | JGI IMG/M metagenome (GOLD analysis project Ga0193752, IMG submission 144924) | Soil microbial communities from a riparian zone of the East river system, Colorado, United States - H1c1 | ecosystem: Environmental > Terrestrial > Soil > Riparian zone | place: USA: East River...
GCTTATTTGCCGGCGTTAAGAATGTGCTTATCAGTGCAACCGGTTATACAGGTGCAGGTGGTGTTGAAATATATTTTGAAGACAGCAACGGAGCTGCAGAGAAGATATGGGACGCAATTTTTAAAATTGGCGGGCCTCTGGGGCTAAAGCCAATAGGACTGGGTGCCAGGGATACCCTCAGGCTTGAAATGGGATATTGCCTGTACGGCAATGATATCGATGATACCACCTCCCCACTGGAAGCCGGCCTTGGGTGGATCACAAAGTTTACCAAAGAGTTTACTTCAAGAGCAGTCATCGAACAGCAAAAGAAAGATGGAGTTCGCCGTAGGCTCGTGGGTTTTGAAATGATCGATAAGGGTATACCCCGTCATCATTACGATATCAATGATGAAACAGGCAAAAAGATCGGATATGTTACCTCAGGCACTCAATCGCCAATGCTCCAGAAAGCCATCGGTATGGGCTATGTCGATATTTCGAAGGCAGCCATGGATACTGACATATATATCTGCGTACGGGATAAACAACTAAAGGCAAAAATTGTAAAATTTCCTTTCATCTGACACAATAAAATATTATCTGATCTTATTGGCCTCCAAATGGATACAGGCTTGATTTTTGTTTTATTCAGCACAAGTAAATTGCCCCAGCCCAATGCCCAATATCCATTTAACTACCTTTATAAGCGCTCCTATTGAACGGGTGTTTGATCTCGCAAGAAGTATTGATCTTCACAAAAAATCAATGGCTCATACCGGCGAACTGGCAGTTGGAGGAATAAGAATGGGTCTTATCGGGATGGGAGAAACGGTTACCTGGAAAGCAAAGCATCTGATGAAAACCAGGGTGATGAAGATGAGAATATCCGAGATGACAAGGCCCGTATCGTTTGTAGATGAGATGGTCGAAGGTGATTTTAAAAGCTTCAGGCATCAGCATCATTTCAAACAAATAGATAATGGTATATTTATGATCGATATTGTCGATTTTGAAACACCATATGGAAAGATTGGAAGCCTGGTGAATTCAATCTATCTCTCAAAATATTTACGCACCCTGATCGAAAACCGAAATGAATTTATCAAAACCTTCGCCGAATCCAGTAAGTGGAGGGATCTTCTGAATAATTAGATCGCCGATATCCTTGAAATGCTGATGATCATCTGCCAATCAACGCCGGCTACGTGTGTGCAATAACGTTAGTGAGCTATCGCCTGATCCGGGATTTACGTGTTACATTATAATTTATGAATCAAAACAATTCGAGACCAACTTTACATACGTGTTTTTCACCCGCACTCCTTCACCTCTACGATCTTAACAATGCTGTAGTTGTTATTATTGATGTGCTTCGTGCAACATCAACTATTGCCACAGCATTATTTAACAATGCAAAATCTGTGATTCCTGTCGACAGTGTGGCAAAGTGCATGGAGTTCGGAAGAAAAATTGCCTGTGTTACAGCCGGCGAAAGAGACGGTGTGATTGCTGAAGGACTACAATATGGGAACTCGCCATTTGAATATTCAAAAGATTTTATTGGCGGCAAAACGTTGGTCCTTACTACCACCAACGGAACCAAATTATTACATATGGCACTCGAACGTGGGGCAGGGCAGGTAGTAACAGGATCGTTCCCGAACCTGAGTTCTGTTTGTGAATTCCTGTTGAGCCGGCACCATAATGTAGTGCTTGGATGCGCAGCATGGAAAGATCGTCTAAATATAGAGGATATGCTTTTTGCAGGCGCGGTTATAAATCGTGTTAAACAACACTTTGCCATAAACTGTGATTCATCAAAGATCGCTGAGACCCTTTATGAGTCAGCGCAGCCGGATCTTTATGAGTTTATGAAAGAAAAAGATGCGTCACATTTTTTGCGACTTACCGGATATGGCCTGGAAGAAGATATCAGGTATTGCCTTACTCCTGATGTAGCCAACGTTTTGCCATTTTACCAGGGAGGCAGTCTGATAATTCACAAAAAATAGTTTTATCGTTTTAATAACATCTGATGGATTCATACCTGGATAAAATCTATTGGGGCAACACGGTGCAATCTTACATGATTGCACTGATGGGTATCTTAATTACCTGGGCGGTTATACGAACGCTGCGACGGTTTGTATTGAAGAGGATGAGTAACTGGATATCCAGGACCAGTAACAATTTCGATGATATCATTTTCAGTGTTGTTGAAAAATTCGTTCTTCCCTATGTTTATCTGGCCATAAATTATCATATCATTCAGGAGCTGTACCTGCATCCAAGACTAAATAAGATACTTGCTGTGGCTATGGCGGTGATCACTACCTATTTCCTGGTAAGACTATTGAATCATGCCATCCAGTTTGCGATCAATGGTATCATGAAAAAAAGGAACGAATCAGCAGAACGTATACGCCAGTTAAATGGTGTTATGGTTGTGATCAAGGCGCTTATCTGGTTTGTTGGATTTATATTTCTGCTTGGCAATCTTGGATATGATGTACGTACGATGATTGCAGGTTTGGGTGTGGGAGGTATTGCAATTGCTCTGGCCGCGCAGACAGTATTAGGTGATCTTTTCAGCTATTTTGTGATCTTCTTTGATAAGCCTTTTGAGATTGGCGACTTTATAAAAACGGGGACATCTTCAGGGACTATCGAACAAATTGGAATCAAAACAACGAGACTAAGAAGTCTGGATGGCGAACAACTGGTTATTTCAAACACCGATCTTACTAAAACGACCATTCACAACTATAAACGACTTGAAAAAAGAAGGGTTGCATTCACACTGCAGGTCATATATGGAATCAAAACAGATCTGTTGAAACAAATCCCCATGATCATTAAGGAGATCGTGAATGAACAACCCGGAACTGCTTTTGACCGTGCCCATTTATCGAAACTGGATACTTCAAGCATAAACTTTGACGTTGTATACATTGTTGATTCGTCCGATTTTGGTCAATATATGGACATTCAGCAGGTCGTTCTTATTAAAATCATGGAAGCCTTCGAACAACGTGGAGTTGAATTTGCATATCCTACCCAAACAATTGTGGTTAATAAACGGGAAGAACTGATAAAAGATGAGGGCACCGGGAGTCAGGATTCCGAAAAGTAAGCATAAATCCGGCTTTGTAATCAATGGAAACCCGGGTGGATAATACAAAAGTTACTTAAAAATTGGGGCGATAGTGGTTAAATATTTTTGCTTTTTGTAAATTTGGCGTATTATTGTGCAGGAATAAGGCTGATAAGATACCCGATTCTCTCAAAGCTCATCAGTTTTTTCTTACGGGTAAAAATTTCAATTCATAAAGATTATTTCACCGACTAAGATTGGTTGTTTGGATCAAGTGTTAAACTCTCAAGTTTTTTTATGTACGACATTCTGCAATTGAACGACATGCTCGTTCCTGAGCTGCTGGATATAGCCGAGCAGTTAAAAATCACCAATTCAAAGAAATTAGATAAACAAGAGTTAATCTATAAAATATTGGATAAACAGGCTGTTAATGCAAGTTCAGAGAAACCTGCTACGGGCGAAGAAAAAGGTAAAAGAAAGCGGATCGTGAAGACAACTACATCCAATTCTACTGAGGAAGCCGTTGTTGAGAATGATGGTGAAGACAAGGCCGTTAAAGAAGTGAAAAAAGAAGCTCCTAAAAAGAAGGTTGCTGAAAAAACAACCCGCTCCCCTCAGCCAATACTTAAGAAAGGTAAAAAGAAGTCGGGTGAAGACGAAGATGATGAAGAGTCATCGGAAGAATCTTTAAGCGAACAACCATCCTTCAGAGGAAATATTCAGGAAGAAATGGTTGCTCCTGCTAAAGCTCCAACGCAAACCGCAGTAAATGAGCCGGCTCAAACTTCAAATGGTAATACCAACGGCAACGCTAATGTAAATTCGAACGTTACCACCGGTAATGGCAATGGTAACGGTAATTCAAATGAGCCGCAAAAGCCTTACCCACCACGCCGTGAATCAAATTTCAATATTGAATTTGATGGAGTGATCAATGCGGAAGGCGTGTTGGAAATGATGCCGGACGGATATGGCTTTTTAAGAAGCAGTGATTACAATTATTTAAGTTCTCCGGATGATATCTATGTATCTCCATCCCAGATAAAGTTGTTCGGTTTAAAAACAGGTGATACTGTTTACGGAGCTGTAAGACCTCCAAAAGAAGGCGAGAAATATTTTGCTCTTCTGAAGGTTGAGACCATTAATGGGAAAAGCCCGGAAGATGTCAGGGATCGTGTTCCGTTTGACTATCTCACACCGCTTTTTCCTTTCGAAAAGCTTAACCTGTTTACGACACCAGGTAGTTACAGTACCCGGATCATGGATCTTTTCACACCCATAGGAAAGGGCCAGCGCGGGCTTATAGTAGCTCAACCGAAAACAGGTAAAACTGTATTGCTGAAAGAAGTTGCTAACGCGATTGCCGCAAATCACCCGGAGTGTTATCTGATCATTGTACTTGTTGATGAAAGACCTGAGGAAGTAACGGATATGGAACGTAGCGTTAAAGCAGAAGTTATTGCTTCAACGTTTGATGAACCCGCAGAAAAACACGTAAAGGTTTCTACTATTGCTCTTTCCAAAGCCAAGAGGCTTGTTGAGTGTGGTCACGATGTAATTATTTTACTTGATTCCATAACACGTCTTGCACGGGCTCATAACACGGTTGCGCCTGCCTCCGGTAAGGTATTATCGGGCGGTGTGGAAGCAAATGCCATGCAGAAACCAAAACAATTTTTTGGTGCTGCCAGAAAAATTGAAAATGGCGGATCACTGACAATCCTTGCTACGGCCCTTATTGATACAGGTTCCAAGATGGATGAGGTGATCTTTGAAGAGTTCAAAGGTACTGGTAACATGGAGTTACAGCTGGACAGAAGACTTGCAAACCGTCGTGTGTTCCCTGCTATTGATCTTGTAGCTTCTTCAACACGTCGTGATGATCTGCTTCTTGAAAAAGATGTGCTCCAACGTATGAACCTCCTGAGGGTTTATCTGAATGATATGAACACAGAAGAAGCAATGCATGAGCTGTTGCGTCGTATGCGCGGAACAAAAAGCAACGAAGAGTTTCTGGCTTCGATGAACGGATAATATTTGTGCAACGGATCTCCAGATCCGTTGATTTTCAAAGCTGTTTGGTGTTGAATTTTATTTGAACTCCTGAAAATGCCCTGAGCGGATCAGGAGATCCACTCCACAAATGAGCGGATCAGGAGATCCACTCCACATCATCTTAATGTCACTCCCCTAAGCCGCTCTCTTCGCCATTGTCCCATGAGTTGTTTGGCGGCCTTCGGATCCGGGAGTTCATAGATATAAAAGGTTTTGGTAGGGACATGATACCGCCACACAACAGGTATCTGATTGCCCGAACCTTCATTGTCCTGAAAGCCCATCAAAACAAGATTGTCTTTATCTATCCATGAACCTTCTTCAATAGAATTTCCAGGACCCAGAAAAACAAGCCTTGTCTTTTTTTTGCTTTTAACATCTACAAGACTAACCTCGGTATCAGGACCTGCTTCTATAGCGATAATCTTTCCATTACTTTCCCGGTGAACATCCAGATTATAGCTGTCAAGATCAATGAACATACTACTGTCCGGAGAATATTTCAATAAGGTTTTGTATGAATCATAAAAATTTATCGAAGGCCTGAAATCAGTGATCAACAATGAATCATCCTGCCAGGTATTTGTCATTTTAAACTTACTCCAGTCAAAGCCGGGCGATTTTGTTTTTGTAAACTTTGATAAGCCCGACTGATCAAAAAAGCTAATCGTTTCATTCGACAGAGCTGTATCTGATTTTTCTATTTCGACTGAATCTTCAGATGATGTGTCATTGTCCTGATCCTGCTTATCCGGGGTGTCTCTGCATGATACAAAAATCATCATTGCTGATATTCCGATGCCTGCAAATAGTTTTTTCATAGAGCACTAATTTAAATAAAAATGGCGGGATGCCTGGAGTGTTCATTTTTTTGATAACTCAACCTACTTGCAGGTAAGAAAGTGACGATATGTGGATAAGAAATAATCTGTAAGATCATTTGGCTGCTATCAACGCATCAATTTTTTTAGAAAGCTTCTGGTCCTTTTCCGTAACAATATCGCCGGCATCGTGCGTTGAAAGTGAGATATCGACTGTATTATATGTATTAGTCCAGGTAGGGTGATGATTCATTTTTTCAGCCTCCAGGGCCACTCTCGTCATAAAGGCGAAGGCTTCTGAAAAGTCTTTGAATTCAAATTTTTTGTTCAGTGAATTCTTTTCTTCTTTCCACATAACGATTTAATTAAAGGTGAAAAATGCATAAAATTGAAAATACTGCAAGAGATCATTAAATGAAAACACTTAAAAGATAAGATTGCCTTTGTTTTTAATTCCAGACGGAAAAAGCTCCAGTACGAGTCTGACGCAGCTAAGTTCATTTATCATATCCATCAGGTCGCGTATGAATACATCAGTAACAATATCTCCCTTCATCAGCCAGATATAATCGAGCTTCTTCAATTCAGGCAAAAGATACTCTCCTTTGAACTGATTATTGTATAAATAATGTGCCAGCGCACTGTATTGTTCCCTGCATTCCGATACGGTAAAATAGAAAGTGGTATCGAGATTCTTCTTCTTAAATGGTATCGTAATGTCCGGGTTGTTACGGAAATCAAAACGTAATCCATTGTTAAGATGCCAGCAAAGCTGATAATCGCTGACGGGAGCAACCAATCCTAATAAACGGGTATCTTCAAAAAAATTTTCTGTAAGATCCCCCATATCGAGTTTGTGCTTCGACATAAGGCAGGAGAAAAATTTAGATAGCGCTAAAATACAACATCTACTTCCAAAACACCGGTACCTCTTTTTGCTTTAACCTTTGCTTTATCGCCTTTTTTGAATTTTGACAAGGCCTGCATATAGTTTTCCATGGATGAGGTATTAAAATCACCCAGCTGTAAAATAATATCGCCAGTTTGGATTCCGGCTCGTTTTGCAGGCCGGTCATCGCTAACACCATCAACCCGTACACCCGTACCACTATACGTGTAATCAGGCATTATACCCAATGAAACAGACCATCTGGCAGTGGTGCCGGTTTGTTGTTCGCGCGTTTTGGTGAAAGCCAGTTTTCCTGCTTCTGAAGATTCGGATAATATTTTAGTAATGTAATTGATGACCTGTACCTCGCCATTGTAATTGATCTTATCTGCATCATCGGAAGGTTTATGATAATCTGAATGAAGGCCCGTAAAAAGAAATAACACGGGGATATCCTTCCTGTAAAATGAAGTATGATCGCTTGGCCCGGTTCCGCTGGAATCAAATTTGACGTTCATATATTTCGGTTTACTATCTTTCAAAATTGCTGACCAGGAAGGCGAAGTACCAAAGCCACCAACGGTTAAGTTTTTCGAACTGTCGTTCAGTCTGCCAACCATATCCAGGTTAAGCATATAGTTTACAGTTTTGAGATCAATAGTGGGATGTTCTGTGAAATACTTCGAGCCATTCAGGCCGAGTTCTTCGGCCGAAAAGGCGATAAACAGGTAATTATTGGATTTGATCTTTGATTTTTTAAGTAGTCTTGCGAGTTCAATGATAGCGGCGGTTCCACTGGCATTGTCATCAGCGCCATTATGGATCATTTTTTCGGGCATGTTCCGCAACATGGAGTTATTGTCTTCGCCATAACCAAGGTGATCAAAATGGGCTCCTAATATAATTGTTGACGGCGCACCATTATTGATATAGCCGATAACATTATTGCCCGTTCTGGATTTGTTACCTATTTCACTTTTCAACAGCAGGTCATAGGTTTCATCTTCGTCTTTAAAATATTGCAACTTTGCCGGCCTGGTGATGTAAAAAACCGGGAGTGAACTCTGTTCCGAGCGGTCCTTCGGATCGAAAGCAAGTCCATCCTTTAAGTCTGAGTCATTGTATAAAATCAGCGCAGTTGCACCTTTTTCAGCAGCTTTCGCAGCCTTTGCCCTGATACCCGCCTGCAGGTCATAGTGGGGGTTTTCCTTATTTATTTCGAGCATCTCTCCAACATTGACGAACCAGGGAACCCCACTTTCTGAAAGCGCCATTTCTACCGCTGCAGTTATCGATTTGGAAGGACTGAAAGCCAGCGGAAAAAATTCGGTATTCGTTTTAAGGTCATGGCCATTGACGATGAAATGCGTTGAAGCATTTATCTCTTTACCATCATAAATGTCGAATTGCTGAAACCAGCCTTGTTCTCCCTTCGGTGCCAGGCCGGCTTTTTCAAATTGTAGTTTGAAAAAGCCGGCCTGGCACCGAAGGCCGGCTGTGCCCGCTCTTCTGCCTTCGAGTTTGTCATCGGCGAGGTAGCTGATATGGCTTTTGAGGCCTGAAACGATCGCTTTATCTGAACGGGTCAGTTTTTGTGCTGAAACAGAACACGTTAAGAGGGTTGCAAGGAAAAGGGAACAGGTCCTCCTGATCATATAATGTGTTTTAATTGCCTGGTGTACATAACAGCAAAACTGAGAATGGTGGCAAAGGTACATTTGGCAAAGGCTATACCAATTGTTAAATCAAGAAATCTGTTTTTCCGTCGGGTTTCCTCGATATTTTTCCGTTACTTTTGCCAATTGGCCTTGTCTGATCCGTAATGCAGAAAAGGCCAAAAACGGTGATCAAAATTGATTCGGTACTGGTAAAAATCCCGATTCTGACCACCGGTATTAAACCATTAAAACTGAAATCGCTTGGCCTTACCCCATCTAATTAAGTATGTATATACCAATGGAACTGATGAAGTGATCAGAAGAGGTAAAAAAATACATGCTATAGGATATGTAGAATTGGTTGATTATGATGAGCTTCTTGATTCGGTAACATTCCGGGTAAAAGACGATAGTTATGCCACTTACTATAAAGTGAATATCCAGAAATTTAAGGATCCCAAAACCCTGTCTCTCCGCTGTGCCTGCCCTTATAACCTTGGAGATATTTGCAGGCACGAGGCTGCTGCGCTTATCCAACTCCAGGAGATGCTTGACAGGAACCAGCTGAAGGCCGAAAAGATCGAATATGATCAGCGGCATACGGTGATCAAAATGAAATTTATCGATCACAAATCGATCAGGTTATTGTGTTCGCCGGAATCATACCTGGCTGCAGAAGAATATCTTACAAAAAATAAAGCGGTTATCGAATCCGCAAAAGATGAAGTTGTAAAAGCAGTCGTTGACCTCGATGACACTCCTTACAAAGTGGTTATCCGCAAGAATGAAGAAAGAAATTTTGACACCAGTTGTGAATATCCGGACACGCAACACCCGTTATGTCTGCCTAAAGTGATTGTTTTTCTTCAATTACTGAAAATGTACGGATCTTATTATTTTGACTCGATCCGTAACTGGGATAAAGAAAAGAACAAGTTGCTGGAGATGTATGGATTTTCTCTGGACGATGATCTCACCGGCAAATTTGAATTCACATATAAAGAAGGAAAACCCTTTTTGCGGCTGCTCGACACAACAATCAGGCGGATTTCACCACAGGATGCGGGCCGGGCAAAACCACGGGAAAATCCTATTCCAACCGGGATGAGTCCGGTGATGGAACCGACCGTTACAGAGAAGCCTGATGATTTTTCGCAAAGACTTGGCGTTGTATTTAATTTTAATCACACTACTTATCCTGGATTTGTCATTGACGCGGTTTCCGGAGAGTCGAATGATGCCGTTACCGGCTATGTGGGCAAAGTCGAAAAACTTGACCTCGCCAAGTTCGTGAACATCGAATTATATAACGAAAATGATAGACAGATGATCGCCCCGCTGCGTAAAATGCAGGAGTCGGAGATCACTAAATACCTGAACCGTAATTCGCCGTTTAGCGGCATTTGGGAAAACATTATTCATCACGAACAGGATGATCTGCCTGAAGAAACCAAGGCACTGATGGTTGAATACCTTCATCCCAAGCTAAAAAAATTATTTATTGAAATAGCGGCAAGCCCGTTTGTGTTTCAGCTTGGTGAGAAAAAAACGTTTAAAACGGACAACCTCAAAAATATCGGAATTGTAACCGATATGATCTCGCCTTATTTCAAAATTGAACATACAGGCCGGGATTACCAGGTTGAATGCTGGGTGAAGCTGAACGGACAACACGTTCAGATAACCGAAAATGAGATCGACAGCAGTGTGCTGTTTTTTTATAACGAAAACCTGTATTTGTGGGAGAAACCGGAAGATGTTATGTTGGTTGACCGGTTCCTTGCCAAAGGAAAGATGTCAATCAGTAAATCGACCTGGCAGGAACAGTTGCGATCCTTCATACTGCCGCTTACAAAGCAATATCATGTAGAATTTGCATCAGGTCTTATCAGCGAGGTAAAAGACGGTGATCCGGAGAAAAGAATTCTGTTACAGGAAAAAGGGGATTATCTCGTTTTTCAACCGCTTTTTTCTTACAAGGGTTTCGAAACAAAGCCTGGCGGTAAGGACCAGTTGATCATTCCGGATGGTGACCGGGTACTGGCAGTACATCGTGACAAGGAAAAAGAAGGAATGTTCCTCCAAAAGCTGGAGGCGCTTCATTCGAATTTCATCAGACCGGATGGTGCAGAACAATTAGCACTTAAGGGAACCGATGTGCTCAAAAATAACTGGTTTTTTCTTTTTATCGACGCCATGAAGGATCTCAAGGTGCCGGTGTATGGATTTGAAGCATTGAAGAATTTCAGATTCAACACTGCAAAACCACAGACGAAGATCCACATCAGCAGTAATACCGATTGGTTTGATGCGAGGGTAGATATTGTGTTCGGCGACCAGAAAGTTACGATCGCTGATGTTAAAAAAGCACTCGCCAACCGCCAGCAATTCGTACAACTGAATGATGGCACGCTTGGCATTCTGCCGGAGGAATGGATTAAGAAATACTCATTGCTTTTCAGAGTCGGAGAAGGCAAACAAAACCAATTACGGCTTTCGAAATATCATATGAGTGTGATTGACGAACTCTATGATAACCGCAGTGAAGAAGAACTGGTAATTAAGCTTGAAGAAAAATATGAAACTCTCCGGAGTTTTAATAAAATTGCAGAGATACCTGTTCCGGAACACCTGAAGAACACTTTAAGGCCTTACCAGGAGCATGGCTTTTACTGGCTGAACTATCTGCAGGATATAGGATGGGGTGGAATTCTTGCAGATGACATGGGTCTTGGAAAAACGGTCCAGACACTTTCGTACATGCATTATTATTTAAAGAAACATGGTAAGTTGAATGCATTGGTAGTATGTCCCACTACGCTGATGTTTAACTGGGAAAATGAAATTAAAAAGTTCACACCCGAAATAAGATATCTTATTCATCATGGTGGTGAAAGAACACGGGATAAAAATAATTTCCTTAATACCAATATTGTCATCACTACATATGGAACACTTCGCAGTGATATTAAAATGATGGTCGATGTGCATTTTGATTATGTCATCCTGGATGAGTCGCAGGCTATCAAAAATCCGGCGAGCAAGGTTACCAAGGCCGCCTGTCTGCTTAACACGCGAAACCGGCTTTGCTTAAGTGGTACGCCATTACAGAATAATACATTTGATATTTTTGCTCAAATGAACTTTCTCAATCCCGGTATGCTAGGCAGTATAGAGTTTTTCCGCCAGGAGTTTTCGATACCAATTGATAAGTTTGGCGAACCGGATCGCAAAGACCATTTAAGAAAATTATTATATCCGTTTATACTTCGCAGAACAAAAGAACAGGTAGCCAAAGATCTGCCCGAAAAGGTTGAGACGATCCTGTTCTGTGAAATGGATGATGAACAAAGAAATATATACGATGCTTATCGTAACGATTTCAGAGATAAGATCCTTGGCACCATCGAACAGCAGGGCATACAGCGTTCACAATTAACCATCCTGCAGGGTTTAATGAAGCTGCGGCAGATCTGTGATTCTCCGGCCATTCTTAATGAACAGGAAAAGTTCCCGAATCATTCAATAAAGCTGGAAGAAATCGGCCGTGAGCTTACTGAAAACATGAGCAATCATAAGGCGTTAATATTTTCGCAGTTCCTGGGTATGCTGGCGCTTATCCGTGCAAAACTGACTGAACTTGGTGTGGATTATGAATATTTCGATGGAAGCACTACCGCGGTTGACCGAGAAAAAGCCATTCAGCGTTTTCAAAACGATGAGAACTGCCGTGTTTTCCTGATCTCACTCAAAGCAGGCGGTGTGGGTCTTAACCTTACAGCGGCAGATTATGTATATATCGTGGACCCCTGGTGGAACCCCGCAGTAGAACAACAGGCAATAGACCGGACTCACCGTATAGGACAGACTAAGAATATTTTCGCTTATCGGATGATATGTAAAGACACTATTGAAGATAAGATCCTCCAGCTGCAGGAACGAAAACGTATACTTGCGCGGGATCTTATTACCGATGACGAAGGTTTTGTAAAGAGTCTTACCCGGGCTGACGTAGAATACCTTTTTAGTTAATACAGGCTTATCCTAATCCAAATCTGATTTGCGTATATTCGCCTGATTCTTTCCAATCCCATTCAAAGCAATTATTCATTTCAGCGATGATTTTGATCGTAGACGACAAGAAGGAAAACATTTTCTCGCTGAAAAGCCTATTGGAACTGCATCTTTTCGATGTTGACGAGGCGATGTCGGGGGAAGATGCGCTGAAAAAAATCCTTAAAAATTCATATTCGCTTATTATACTGGATGTTCAAATGCCTGGCATGGACGGTTTTGAGGTAGCCGAAGCTTTATCCGGACATAGTAAAGCCCGGGACATTCCGATCATATTCTTATCAGCTGTCAACACCGACAAAAAGTTCATTACCAAAGGATACACTTCAGGCGGCATAGATTATATTACCAAGCCATTTGACCCGGATCTGTTGCTGCTGAAAGTAAAAAGTTTTTACATGCTTTCCGAGCAGGCGAGGCAGTTGAATGAAATCCACCGCACACTTAAGAGCGAGATCGAATCGCGCAAGCAGGCTGAAAACAAATTGTCACAGAATGTTGAGGAATTAAGATCTATCCTTGAATCAATTCCTCAAATAGCCTTTACGACAAACTCCAATGGTGAAATTGAATTTGTAAATGAACATTGGTATACATATACAGAAAGCAAGGACCTTTTCCCGGAATCTGACCGAAACGGTGTTTCGGTTGAATATTGCCTTCAGAAAGCGATCACCGGTGGCGAACAATTGCAATTTGAAATTAGTATAAAGCCGCTTGGTAATTCTCATTACAGGTATCATCTTTTAAACATGACACCGGTCCGTAACGAAAATTCGGTCTCCAAATGGGTCGGCGTTTTTACGGATATTCATGAACAAAGAATGGCGAATCAACTGCTCGAACAACGGGTGTTGCAGCGTACCTGGGAGCTCCAGAGAACAAATTTAGAACTGGAAACCAGTAACCACGATCTTCAGCAGTATGCTTCTATAGCTTCCCATGACCTGAAAGAGCCGCTTCGAAAAATACAGGTGTTCAGCCGCCTGATGCGGGACAAATTTCTGTCCAATAACCCCGATGCCCTGTCTTATATAAATCGGATCATTTTGTCATCCGAAAGAATGACAAGCCTCATCAATGATCTTTTAAGTTATTCGAGTCTTTCGGGAGGAGGACAATTCGAGGTGATTGATCTGAGCTCTATTACAGACGAAATATTATCGGACCTTGAATTACTGATCAGGGAAAAAAACGCAATCATTACTATCAGGTCGCTGCCGGAAATAGAAGTTATTCCCGGTCTTGCACGGCAGGTATTCCAGAACATTATCAGTAATGCATTGAAATTTTCCAAAAAAGGTGTTTCACCTGTCATCGAAATTACGGGCGAAAGAGTCGTTGAAAAATCCACGGATTCAGCCGTCTCCGACAAAGGCAAATATTGCCGTATCACCTTTCACGATAATGGAATCGGTTTTGATGAAGTATATCTCGATAAGATTTTTACAATATTTCAACGTTTGAATTCCAAAGAGGAATACGAAGGCACTGGTATTGGTCTCGCCATTGTAAAAAAAATCATTGAGAAGCACAATGGAATCATCACAGCGAGGAGCCGGGAAAATGATGGTGCATCTTTCATTATCGTTCTTCCGCTCAGGCAGGCCAGTGGATTTTGAAGGTGTCAGGAATTCTGCATATATGTTCCGGTATGTTCCGGAGGCATCCGTTAATTGAAAATACAACTGATAGATACATATAAATATTCAAGCTAAATTTTTCTGAATGAAGAACAGTTTCAGGGGGAATCTGATAATCAGTTTTGGTCTGTCTTTGCTGCTACTTATCATCAGTTCAGTGGCATCGTACACCAGTATAGCTAATCTGTTGAAAAGCGCAAGCGAGGTTGCGAGAACAAATGAAACGATCGGTGATCTTGAAGAGGTTATTTCGACTTTGAAAGATGCTGAAACCGGCCAGCGCGGATTTCTGCTTACTAATGACATTAAATATCTTCAACCTTATGAAGGCACCTTTGAAAAGTCAATTGCTCTGCAGACCAAGATCAAAAATGCTTCATCTACTCCCGGGCAAAAGGCTGATGCGGATACTTTGAGGAAAATGATTATCAACCGGATGAATGCTTTGCAGGTCCTGATAGACATGAAAAGGCAGAATTATACGATTTCGCCTTCAGATCTTGAAAAAGGCAAACAACATATGGACGAGATAAGGCTGCATGTCATAAACATGGAAAAAAAGGAGCAGCAGTTATTAAAAGAGAGAAACGATAAGCTGGTTAAGTTTTCAGGTTATACTCCCGTCCTGATTGTAGTGGCAGCGCTGCTTTCCCTGCTTATCACAATATTTTCTTTCGGACGGGTTAACAGCGATTTTGATAAAAAGGCAAAGTTACAGGCCGAACTGGAAGCAAAAGACGCAGAGATTAACCGGCGGATCAATGTTATAAAGGAAATTGCCAATAAAATATCAACCGGTGATTATGCCGTCAGGGCTGAAGAAGTTGGAGAAGACGGACTGGGAAATGTCTCTTCTTCGCTTAATAAAATGGCGCAGTCACTCGAGCGTTCTTTTAATGAATTGTCTGATAAGGAATGGCTGCAGGAGGGTATTGCCGGTTTAAATGACAGGATGCTTGGTGAGAAGGATATACATGCTCTGGGAAAATCGATAGTTGATTTTGTAACTGAATATTCTGATAGCCAGCTTGGGGCATTGTATGTGTTTCAAAACGCTAAAGTCTTAAAACTTGTCAGCGGTTACACATTGCCGGGAAATAATCTCAGAACTCAGATTAATGTTGGTGAGGGTCTGGTCGGCCAGACAGCCTTAGATGGTAAACAAATTATGTTGTCGGATATTTCAACTGAAAACCTGGTAATAAATATCGCTGCCGGAGTAGTAAAACCCAAGACCATAATCGCAATCCCATTATTTTTTGAAGGAGCCGTTAAAGGTGTTTTGGAGCTTGCCTCTGTTCATGGTTACGACGAGAAACAAAAAACTTATCTGAAAGCGGTTTCTGAAACTGCAGGCATTGTCATCAACACGGCGCAAAGCCGAACAAGGCTTCAGGAGCTTCTGGAGGAAACCCAGTCACAGGCTGAGGAGCTCCAGGTTCAGCACCGTGAACTGGAAAACATGAACGGGGAGCTCGAAATGCAATCCGAAAAACTTCAGGCTTCTGAAGAAGAACTTAAGGTACAACAGGAAGAACTACTGCAGGCGAACCAGGAACTGGAAGAACGATCCAGGTTATTGGAAGAGAGGAATGAACTGATCGTTGAAAGAAATCTTGAAATACAACAGAAAGCGGAAGAACTTGCCATAAGCACCAAGTACAAGTCAGAATTCCTTGCTAACATGTCGCACGAGCTGCGCACACCTCTTAATTCAATACTCCTGTTGTCGAGACTGATGTCTGAAAATACTGAAAACAATCTAACAGCCGACCAGGTTGAATATGCTAAAGTGATACAAAGTTCTGGTAACGGCCTGCTATCTCTGATTGATGAAATACTTGATCTTTCCAAAATTGAATCAGGGAAGATGGAATTGGAATATCATCATATTCCGCTGCAGGAAATAATATATGACCTGAAGGCCATTTTTGTTCCGATGGCAATGGAGAAAAATCTTGAGTTCGATGTGCTTGCAGATTCGTCGTTACCGGAAAAGCTTGAAACAGATAAACTTCGCCTCGAACAAATACTCAAGAATTTCATTTCCAACGCGCTTAAGTTCACGCATAAAGGATATGTAAAACTGATCGTCAGGAATCCGGAAAATAAAAAGGGTTACCTGCAGTTTACAGTTAAGGATAGTGGTATCGGAATAGCACAGGAAAAGCAGCAATTGATTTTCGAAGCATTTCAACAGGCAGATGGTTCCACAAGAAGAAAATACGGAGGCACGGGTCTGGGACTTTCTATCAGCCGCGAACTTGCACGATTACTCAATGCCGAAATATCCCTCTCTAGTGAAGTGGGTTCAGGAAGCGAATTCACAATATTCGTTCCGCTTGAAAAAAGCGCTCAGACCGGTAATATAACTGATGTTAGCTCAAAGCAAGGATCCCTGCTTCATGCCATGAAAGATGAGTTACCGGAAATCCAAAAGCCAACAGCAGAAACTACCTATATCAGTACAATAATCCCGCATGAAGTTCCTGATGACAGGGAGAACATCAACGATAATGATCGTGTAATACTGATCATAGAAGATGATACTAATTTTGCAAAGTCGCTTCTTGATTTTACCAGACAAAAAAAATACAAAGGTGTTGTAGCAGTACGTGGCGACCAGGGAGTGCAGTTTGCCTCGCAATTCAAACCTGTTGGCATATTGCTCGATATACAACTGCCGGTTAAAGATGGCTGGCAGGTTATGAAAGAACTCAAAAGCAATCCGGCCACCAGGCATATACCGGTTCACATGATGAGTTCGTATGAAGTAAAAAATAAAAGTATTTCTTTGGGCGCTGTCGATTTTATAAATAAGCCTGTGGCCTTTGAGCAGATCCAGGAGATTTTTAAAAGAATAGAACATGTATTGAGTAATGAATCGAAGAAGGTACTGATAGTCGAGGAAAATAGTATGCATGCCAAAGCCCTTGCTTATTACCTTGAATCTTTCAATATCAGTTCTGAGATCAGGAACAGTGTACATGACAGTATTGATTCACTGAAGAGTAAAGAGGTGGACTGTGTGATACTGGATATGGGGATTCCCGATCAGAAATCATATGAAATGCTGGAAGAAGTGAAGAAGAGCCCCGGGCTCGAAAATGTACCTATCATCATCTTCACGGGGAAAAGCTTGTCTAAGGCAGAAGAATTCAGGATCAAACAATACGCAGATTCAATAGTAATTAAAACGGCGCATTCCTATCAGCGCATACTTGATGAAGTGTCTCTGTTTCTTCATTTGATGGAAGAAAACTACAAGCACGAGGCGCCGGTTAACAAATATAAAAAGCTCGGCGTACTTAATGAAGTGTTGAAAGACAAAACAGTGTTAATTGCCGATGACGATGTGAGAAATATTTTTTCACTGACAAAAGCACTGGAGAATTTTGGAATGATTGTGTTGTCGGCTATTGACGGAAAGGAAGCATTTAAGCAACTAAATGATAACCCAACGGTGGATATTGTTTTGATGGATATGATGATGCCGGAAATGGATGGTTATGAAACGATTCGCCGGATCAGGGAAAACCGGAAGTATAAAAACCTTTCCATTATTGCTGTAACGGCTAAAGCAATGACGGGTGATCGTGAGAAGTGTATCAATGCCGGTGCTTCGGATTATATTACCAAACCAGTAGACATTGATCAGCTGTTCTCTTTATTACGTGTATGGTTATACGATGTTGAAAGATGACTTTTTATCTGATTATTTATCAGATGAATAAGAATAATGAATAAGAATGATGAATAAGAATGATGAATAAGAATAATGAATAAGAATGATGAATAAGAAAGATTCATGACCATGGAGGCGGGCATTAAATTAAACCAGAGAATAATATTATCATGGAAGGAATAGCCAGAACCATTTTGATTATAGATGATGACAGCAGGAATATTTTTGCACTCACAGCAGTGCTGCGTTCACGGGGATATAAGTGTCTATCTGCTTCAACTGTTTCAGATGCGGTAGAACTGATCAAAGGCGGATCTGGCATAGGAATTATATTAATGGACATGATGATGCCCGATATGGATGGGTATGAAGCTATCCCACGAATAAAAAATCTGGCAGATACCGAAAAGTTACCCATCATTTCGGTGACAGCACAGGCGATGGTGGGCGATCGTGAAAGATGTCTGCAGGCAGGAGCCGATGGGTATATCGCAAAACCTGTGGATATTGATGCGCTGGCAAATTTATTAAAACATTATATCGGGTAGTACATCTGCCCGGATCAGATTGGCCCGAATTAAATAGTCTCCGTGTGGAAAGAAACATTGTTACGGATGAAGATGTGGAAATATTACTCAGCGACCTGCTTGAGATATACGGGTATGACTTCACAGAATATTCCCGGGCCTCAATAAAACGAAGAATCAACAGGCTGTTCGTTATCGACCGTTTTCCGAGCATTGCCGAATTCAGGTTTCGCCTTGTTTCAGATCAGAATTATTTGCGGAGAATGGTAGAGGAGATTACCGTGAATGTCACTGAAATGTTTCGTGATCCCATGTTTTACAAGACTATCAGGGAGGAAGTATTTCCGGTTTTGGCAACTCATCCTTTTATCAGGATATGGCATGCAGGATGTGCTACGGGGGAGGAGGTTTACTCCATGGCTATTATGTTGCACGAAGCAAATCTGCTGCATAAATCATTGTTATATGCAACAGATATAAATCCATTGGTACTTGAAAATCTGCGAAAGGGTATTTTCCCGCTTAAACACATGAAGCAGTATTCTGAAAATTATATTACCTCTGGTGGCAAAAATGATTTTTCCGATTATTATACTGCGAAGTATGAGTTTGCCAAATTCGATGACATGCTTAATCGAAAAATGATATCGTCAACCCACAATCTTGTGTCGGACAGATCATTTAATGAATTTCAACTAATCATGTGTCGTAATGTGATGATATATTTTGACAGGGATCTCCAGGACAAAACACTTACACTTTTTGATGAGAGTCTTGAAAAGCTGGGTTTTCTCGCACTGGGATCCAAGGAAAATCTTAAATTTTCAGTGATTGCAAAAAAATATCTACAACTGGAAAACAAAGAAAAGATATGGCGAAAAGTCCTTTGACCGGTAACTTCAAACTGGTCGTAATCGGAGGTTCCGCGGGCAGTCTTGACGTGATCCTCAAAATAATCCCTCAACTGGTATTGGGGAGCTCACTATCTCTGATCATCGTAATGCATAGAAGAATTAATTACGATTTTTCATTATCGGATCTTCTTACAACTAAGACTCTATGGGAGGTTTCAGAAGCAGAAGAAAAACAATTAATCCTCAATGATCATATTTACCTGGCACCGGCCGATTACCATTTGCTGATCGAAAATGACCATACTTTATCCCTGGATGTTTCTGAAAAAATAAATTATAGCAGGCCAAGCATTGACGTCACCTTTGAATCAGCAGCTGAAGTTTTTGGGCCTTCCCTCGCATGTATATTGTTGTCGGGTGCAAATGATGATGGTGTTCAGGGTTTGAGAAAAGTAAAGCAGGCAGGCGGCACGTGTATAGTTCAGGACCCCGCCACTGCTATAGTTTCCTATATGCCGCAACATGCGATCGATAACGCGGTTATTGATAAAATTATTCATCCGGATGAAATCGGTGAGCTGATAAATTTGATGGGGCGGTAGCATTGATCCCCTCCTGCGAAGGAGGGGAAATGCCGAAGGCATGGGGTGGTTGTTCTTTGGTCCGCAAACTAAAACAGGATGTAAGACCAAATAACAACCACCCCTGTCGTCTTCGACGCCTTCCCCTCCTTCGCAGGAGGGGAGTATTATTTCACTTCAAAATTAAATAGTTGAGTACCTGCATTTCCCGATTCATCCAGGCCATAAAGAACAGCGATAAACTTTCCCTTGCGATCGGAAGTATAAAAATTAAGTGTTGTTTGGCCAGAGCTATTGGTTTTGACATCTGGTTGCCAGCTCAATACATTTCGGAAATCGGGCATTCTGCTCAGCCGCTGATTTTCTGTTTCATACACCGGTGAATAAAATTCTCTCTCCAGCTGCAAACCTTCATAATCAAGAAGTGCAGTCCTGGAGTCAAGTACGAACTCAGGCATATCTCCGGCATAGCTATTAAAACTCGCAATACCATCGAAAACAAATTTGCCGGTGATATAACGATTGGTAACCACTTCAAGTTTTCTCACTTTCATTGGATCATATGCCAGGATTTGTTTGTGTGTTACTGGCACGCCATCGAGCAGAATAAGTGGATCACCGTCGAGATATTTTAATTGATCCCAATCTGAAATTCTGAGCCTTAACTGACCCGCGGTCCGTTTGAGACCGATCTCAGGAACATATTCCCTTAAGACCTCTTCCATAGTGGTGAAACGAACATAATCATCCAGCAAGTAACGTTTTGTGTATTTGCCATAAAATGGTACGGTGTCTATCACAGGCAGATCGAACCTGGTGAGTGAGTCACTCAGATAAGCATTCAATGTCTGCATGGAAAGGCTATGATTGAGAATGATATTTTTCTGTGAGGCATCAATATTAAACGACTTCAAGGGTCTGAGAGAATATTTTTCGGAAAACGGATCGGTGATATCAATGCGATAGTTACTATCAGCAAGTACTTCGGTTTGAACCACCACTTCGTTTTTGCCATAATAGTCGCGAATGTCATAATAAGCTATACCATCCTGGTTTGTCAGTGAAGCATAAAACTGCGTTTTATTACCTGGCACAGACAGATAGGATTTGACACCGGCCGCCGGCACCTGTTTATTTGTATATGTTATCGTTGCTGAAACGATGTGGCCGTCATATTCCGGCGGGAAATCATAAGTAAGCGGTGTTTTCCTCAAAGGCTGGCTCCAGGTAAAGCGTCTCCACCCCTGTGTCATCATCAGGTTTTCGGTTGCTGCTTTAACATCAGTGTCAGCCGAAAAATAGTAGGCGGGTGTTTCTATTGTGCCCCTGATATCCGAACTGAGGAGTAAATAGTTTTCCATATTTAATACCGAAGCGGACGAAAGTGAATCAACCTCGTAAACGGCTAATGACATGTTTGCCTGAACCGGCTTTCCTGTAAAGGAAGATGAAACATTTAAGTCCACTTTATTACGGGAAGTAAAACTTGCCGCGGAAGAGCCTATGTTTAGCTTCAGGGAGTTCACGGGTGTTTTGAAAACCAGTCTTTCGCAAACAGGCTGAAGTTCTTTGTTGAAAACTGTTATTTGCGAAACACCTTCTCCCAGCATATCTTTTCTCAACATGAAACTTGCCGTTCCGTTGAGAAAGGATTTTTTCCCGGAATACCTGATGGTCTGCCTGGTGTGTGCCAGTAAAAAAATTTCTGCCCCGTTTGTTCTGTCTGTAATATTGGTTGCGACAGTAATTC
>Ga0193752_1001238_pt1 | contig 21615 bp, 20 predicted proteins | sample H1c1metaG_FD_144924 | JGI IMG/M metagenome (GOLD analysis project Ga0193752, IMG submission 144924) | Soil microbial communities from a riparian zone of the East river system, Colorado, United States - H1c1 | ecosystem: Environmental > Terrestrial > Soil > Riparian zone | place: USA: East River...
TTGCGCGGCACATCACCGGAACTTGTCCTACACGCGCGCCTGGCAAAGGCATAGGAAAATTGACTTATTGTGCGATAGGGTAAATGTGTCCGGCGTGCTGCGGCGACTCCTGCATCGAAGTAGGCCGAGTATCGACCGGCCTAGCCATCAGCCGGCAGAAACAGCGCCTGCAAATCGTTCAGGAAGCGGCGACCTAGATCTGTTGCGGCCCAGCTTTGCGCTCCGCTACGCGACGACATGACGAGCAAGCCTTTCCGCTCGCCTTCGCGGAGGGCAGGCATCAAGTCGCTGTAGCTGACTCCGGTTCTTCCCTCGAACAGCGATTCGTCGAAGCCATCGTTCAGCCGCAAAGCATTCAACGCGAACTCAAAAGGCAACTCGGCAGCGCGCACTTCTCGATGTTCAGTGAGGCGGGAGGCCACATCGCTCGCCAAATATTCCCGCGGTTGCTTCTGGCGAACCGTACGCATCATCTGAAACGATGGAGCCGGATCGGTCCTTCCGAGCGTGATCTTCCCGTGAGCGCCGGCGCCCAATCCAAGATAGTCGCCGAACTGCCAGTAGTTCAAATTGTGGCGGCACCGACGACCCGCGCGTGCGTAGGCGGATACTTCGTATTGTTCATAGCCATGCTGCGCCAATAACGCCTGGCATTGCTGCTGCATTTCCCAGGTCGAATCGTCATCCGGCAATAACGGCGGACGGTGGAAAAACACTGTTCCCGGCTCCATCGTGAGCTGATAGTGCGAGACGTGCGTGGGCTGCAGCGCGATGGCTTGTCGTAAGTCTTCCATCGCATCGTGCACCGTCTGCTGCGGCAAGCCATACATCAAATCCAAATTGAAATTGTCGAAGCCCGCAGCTCGCATTTCGTCTACAGCTTTGAATACATGCGCGCTGTCGTGAATTCGCCCGAGCCGCTTCAGTTGTGCATCGTCGAAACTTTGCACGCCGAGCGAAATACGCGTCACGCCGGCATCGCGGTATCCAGCAAATCGACCGTGCTCAGTTGCGCCGGGGTTGGCTTCCAGCGTCACTTCCACATCGGCGGCCAACGTCAGACGCGTGCGTAATCCTGACAAGAATCGAGCGATTGATTCAGGCGCGAATAAACTCGGTGTGCCACCGCCGAAGAAAATCGTTTGCACATCGCGACCCGCCACACTTGGCAAATCGAAATCGAGATCCGCAAGCAATCCATCTGTGTAGCGCTCCTGCGGCAATGGGCCAGGCGCCACATGCGAATTGAAGTCGCAGTACGGGCACTTGGCGAGGCACCAAGGTAGATGCACGTAAACCGACAGCGGCGGAAGAGCTGGCACGATCACGTCCGCGCGGCCAGCTCGCCGTGCAACTGCAACTGCACGAGCAAATCACCGCAGGCCTTGCCCCGATGACTCAACTGATTCTTCTCCGCGCCACTGAGCTCGGCCGCAGACTTTGGGGCGTCAAGCGGCTGAAATAGCGGGTCGTACCCGAATCCATGTTCACCGCGCGGCTGCATCAGTACGTGCCCTTCCCAGACACCCTCGACGATCACGGGGCTGTCGTCATCTGCATGCCGGACGTATGCGAGGACGCAGCGGAAACGTGCCGTGAGCGAAGGAGCGGGAATGGAGGCAAGCGATGCCAACAGTTTGCGATTGTTGTCCTCGTCGGTTGCCGTCTCGCCGGCATAGCGCGCAGAGTAGACGCCGGGTGCGCCGTCTAGCGCATCGACCTCCAGACCCGAATCGTCGGCGATGGCCGGCATGCGTGCAGCACGCGCTGCGTGACGCGCTTTCAACAACGCGTTTTCGCGAAAGTTGGCGCCCGTTTCGTCGGCGCCTTCAGCGACGAAGTCCGACTGAGCGTGAACGTGGACGGCCCAGGGCGCCAGCAACTGCGCAAACTCGGCCAGCTTGCCGCGATTGCCGCTGGCAAGCACCACCGATTTCGGCCCAACCATTTATTCCGCCTGCAACGCGGTCAATTGCAGCGACAACAAGTTACCGATGCCTTGTGCTGCGAGATTCAACAAAGCGTCGAGTTCATGCCTTCGAAACGCATGGCCTTCGGCAGTACCCTGCACTTCGATAAATGCTCCACCGTTATTCATCACGACGTTCATATCCGTCTCGGCCGATGAATCTTCCGCGTAATCGAGATCGAGAACCGGCGCGCCATTATGAATTCCGACTGATACGGCTGCCACTTGACCGTGGATCGGATTCGACTTGATCAGCCGCTTTTTGAGCAGTGCATCGACGGCGTCCACTAATGCGACGTAGCCGCCGGTAATCGCAGCCGTGCGCGTGCCGCCGTCGGCTTGCAACACATCGCAATCGATGGTGATCGTTCGTTCGCCCAATCCTTTGAGATCGACGACCGCTCGGAGCGCGCGACCTATGAGACGCTGAATCTCTTGCGTGCGACCCGTCTGCTTACCCTTGGCCGCTTCGCGCGCAGAGCGCGTATGCGTCGCGCGAGGCAACATGCCGTATTCGGCGGTGACCCAACCCTGCCCCTTGTTCCGCAAAAAAGGCGGCACGCTTTCCTCGACAGAAGCCGTGCACAAAACGCGCGTGTCGCCGAACTCCACCAAGACCGATCCTTCGGCATGGCGGGTAAAACGGCGCGTAAAACGGATCGGTCGCAGCTCGTCGGGAGCGCGACCGCTAGGGCGGATCGAATCAGTCATAGGGAATGGAAGCGACTAAGGACCCAGCCAGCGTAGAACAGCTGCGGTGGAGTTGTCACTAAACGGCGAAGAAGCTTGCACCGCGCGACGTCCCAGCGTTTCCAATGCGGCACGTACATCGAGTGGCAGCGTATTGGGATCGGTCGAGGGCGGGCAGAAACCCGCAATGTCGGTATCGCGCAAATTTGCCCAAATGCCATCGGTACACAGCAGCACGATATCACCGGCTTTCAGCTGCTTACGGCTTGCAATGGTCATCTCCGGAACTGCCGGATCGCCCCCTAAGCAGCATTCGACGAAATTGCGCATCGGGTGACTTTGCATTTCGTCTTCGGTGATCTTGCCGTCGCGCAGCAGCAGTTCTACATGGCTGTGATCGCGGGTACGCTCGACCATTGCGCCGTGGCGGATATGGTAAATGCGGCTATCGCCGACATGCGCCCAATAGGCGATGCCGTCCTGCACCAAGCAGATTGCCGTGGTGGCGCGCGGTCTGGAATCGACTGACAACGACACGCCCATGCGGACGACGTCATCGTGCGCCTTACTGAGCGACATATGGAGAAAGCCGAGCGGATCGAACAGCGGTTGCGGTGCTGCCCAAAATGATTCAAGCAGACTCTTGAGCGCAGTATCCGCGGCGCGGCTGCCATCGGAGTGTCCACCCATACCGTCGACTACGACGAGTAGTGCGGCGTGCTCTCCGTTTGCAACTGCTACGCGGTCCTGATTGTCGTCGCGGTCGCCGACCAGGCTAAGGTCCGCAAATTCGGTGCGCAATCGAAAACTCCGCTTCTTCTTTCTGTCAGGCCGCGGGCAGTCTTAAGTCGGCCGCGGGCGAGCTGTTACACTGGTTACTCAGCGGATGGCTTTATATCATTCCGGCCGCGCGCAACATAGCGCGCAGCTGCGGCTTTTCGCTTCCCATTCGTTATTTGAGGCACGGTACTCACAAATGATCCGCAGCATGACAGGCTTCGCCCGACGCGAAAGTCAGGGACCTTGGGGCACGCTGGTTTGCGAGCTGCGCACCGTAAATCATCGGTACTTGGAGACTTCATTGCGTCTGCCGGATGAGCTCAGGGCATTGGATGGCGACATCCGCCAGCTGGTGGGAGGCGCTCTACGACGCGGCAAGGTCGATGCAAATTTGTTTTTGAAGTCGACCGCCACCATTGCCCCCACGTTCGAACTGAATCTCGAGCTTGTCGCACATGTCACCGCGAAAGTGCGCGAGATCGAGCGCCTGTTGCCCGCGGCAGCACCGCTCAACCCACTCGACGTCTTACGCTGGCCGGGTGTCATTCGCGAAGCGGATCGCGATCTCCAGCCTGTCATTGCCGCTGCACTCGAATTGGTCGCAGCCTCGATCGCAGAATTGAACGAGATGCGCGCTCGCGAAGGCGCCCGTCTCCGCGAAGTGATTCGCCAGCGATGCGACGCGATGCAAGTCACCGCCAAAGCAGTGCGCGGCCGACTGCCCGAAATCGCCGCTAGGATTCGCACGCGCGTAACGGAAAAGATAACTTTGCTCGGCGCGACGCCGGACAACGAGCGACTGGAACAGGAACTTGTGATGTACGCGCATAAGATGGACGTCGATGAAGAGTTGGATCGGCTCGATAGCCACCTGGTTGAAATCGCCGGTATCATCGACTCGAAAGAACCGGCCGGTCGGCGGCTCGACTTTCTCATGCAAGAATTGAATCGCGAAGCGAATACGCTGTCTTCCAAGTCGCAAGACGTCGAGACAACGCGGGCCGCGGTCGATCTCAAAGTCCTGATCGAGCAAATGCGCGAGCAGATTCAAAATATCGAGTAGCGCATCCGCACAAGCTATGCAGCAACGCGGCAAATTATTTGTGATCGCAGCGCCGTCTGGCGCAGGCAAAACATCGTTAGTGCGTGCGCTATTGCAGCGCGAATCGCACTTACGCTTTTCTATTTCCTATACGACGCGAAAGATCCGCCCGACCGAGCTGGACGGCCGCGACTATTTCTTCGTCGAGCATGCGACGTTCGAAAGAATGGCGGCGGCCGGTGAATTTCTCGAACATGCAAAGGTGTTCGATAATTATTACGGCACGTCCAAAGCACAAGTGCAGGCCATCTTGAACAATGGCGACAATGTCATTCTGGAAATCGACTGGCAAGGCGCGCAACAAATTCGCAAGGCATTGCCTGAGTGCGAAACGATTTTCATTCTGCCGCCCTCGCGCGCCGAACTCGAGCGCCGCTTGCGCGACCGCAAAACGGACAACGATGAAGTCATCGCTCGTCGTCTACGCGACTCGGTCAGCGACATGACGCATTGGGACGAATTCGATTACGTCGTCATCAACGACAACTTCGATCGTGCACTGACCGATCTGGCCGAGATTGCAAGTCATCGCGGCCATGCATTGGGTCGCGATCGCACCGACGTTGTAACGCTGACGCGCCAGCTGCTGGAGACCTAGCCCTTCTCCAGGCCGCGTAGCGCCACCCGAAAAGAAGAAGTGAAGCCCGAAGAAATGCAAAAGCGCTGGGCCGCTATGTTTTCATAATACGTTTTCTTAGGCAGCGCGGACGCCCTCAGCCCAAGACGAGATCGCAATGCTCGACCACATTGGCCTTCGTGTTGCGGACTACGAGCGCAGCAAACGGTTCTATCCCGCGGCGCTCGCGCCCCCTGTGATATCCCTCTTTATTGAAGGGCCAGCCAGCGCTGGGTTTCAGAAGGGCTTCATTCCGAATTTTTGGGTGAGGCTTGGCGACCCGGCGACGTTCGTCCACGTCGCGTTCGCCAGCGACAAGCGCGATTCGGTGGACGCCTTTTATCGGACCGCGTTAGCAGCGGGGGCCGGCGACAACGGCCCCGCCGGGTTGCGCCCCGCCGTACCACCCAACTATTACGGCGCCTTCGTGTTGGATTCGGACGGCTACAACATCGAAGCTGCGTGCCATAAACCCGCTTGGGTGCCCACCGGGTGGGCGGTGAACCTTGGGTTTTCGTTCCAATTCGATGCGCCCATCAGCTAGAATCGCCACCCCCTATTGGATTCCCAGGACCGTTGACCATGGCCCGCATTACCGTCGAAGACTGTCTGGAAAACGTCCCCAACCTGTTTCAACTGGTGTTGGTGGCCGCCAAGCGCGCGCGCCGCATCGCCAACGGGGCTGAGGCCAGTGTCGAGTGGGAGAACGACAAGCCGACCGTGATTGCGCTGCGTGAGATCGCTGCCGGCCACATCGGTCCAGAAATCCTGGACGAAGTCGATGCGCCGCCGCCGCCGCCCGAGCCGCTGCCGGAAATCGATCTGACTGCCGAGTTCAAAGCTTCCGCATTCGACGCGCGCGAAGACATGCGCGACGAGCTAGCGGAGTAATCGACCCGAGCAGTCGACCGTGGACTATGCGTCTTCCCTGCTGGGACTATTCCCGACCGGAAGGCGCGCCATCGGCGTCAACACGCTGCTCACGAAGCTCGAGTCCTATTTAAAACCGGCGCAAGTCGATCAGGTCCGCGAAGCGTACGAATTCGGCGCGACCGCCCACGAAGGGCAAAAACGTTTATCCGGCGAACCCTATATCGCGCATCCCGTCGCGGTAGCGCTCATCCTTGCCGATCTGCATATGGATGCGCAGACGATCGTCGCAGCCATCCTGCACGACGTCATCGAAGACACGCCCACTGCCAAAGACGAAATCGAAGCGCGCTTCGGCAAGGAAGTTGCCGAACTGGTCGATGGGGTATCGAAACTCGATCACATGCAGTTCCGCAGTCGCGAGGAAGCGCAGGCGGAGAGCTTCCGCAAAATGCTGCTCGCGATGACGCGCGATATTCGTGTGATCATGGTGAAGCTCGCGGATCGCACGCACAACATGCGCACACTGGGCGCGATGCCTCCGGCGAAGCGGCGCGCGATCGCGCGCGAGACGCTCGAGATTTACGCACCGATCGCCAATCGCCTCGGCATCCACTCGATCAAGACGGAACTCGAAGGACTCGGGTTCAAGTCTTTATACCCCGGCCGCCATCGCATCATCGAGAAAGCGCTGAAACGCGCCCGCGGCAACCAAAAGCAATTTGTCGGCAAGATCGAAAGCAGCATCCGTGAAGCGCTCGAAAAGGTCGGCGTGAAATGCATGGTGGAGGGGCGCGAGAAACATCTCTTCAGCATCTACCAGAAGATGCGACGCAAGCGTCAAGCATTGGCCGAGATCGTCGATGTATTTGGATTTCGGATCGTCGTCGAGAACAACGACACGTGCTACCGAGCGCTGGGCGTCGTGCATAGCCTTTATCGACCGATGCCGGGGCGTTTCAAAGATTACATCGCCATCCCGCGCGTGAACGGCTATCAGTCGCTACACACTACGTTGTTCGGACTGAACAGCACGCCGATCGAAGTGCAGATACGCACGTCCGATATGCATCGCATCGCCGAGGCCGGCATCGCTGCGCATTGGCAGTATAAAACAGGCGAGGACGCCGGCCAAAGCCATCACGATCACGCGATGGAATGGCTGCAGAAACTGATGGACATGCAACAAAGCGGGACCTCCGAGGAATTCATGGAGAGCGTCAAGCTCGACCTGTTCCCCGACAAGGTTTATGTGTTCACGCCCAAAGGCGAAATTCGTCGCTTGCCACGTGGCGCAACTGCGGTCGACTTTGCGTATGACGTGCATACCGACGTCGGCAATCGCTGCGTAGCGGCGAAGATCGATCGCCGCCTCGCACCGCTACGCACGCCGCTGCGTAATGGCCAAACGGTCGAAGTCATCACAGCCAAAGGTGCAACGCCGAACCCGGCCTGGGTGAACTTCGTCGCCACCGCCAAGGCGCGTTCGGCGATTCGCCAATACTTGAAGGGCTTGAAGCAAGGTGAAGCGGTCGATCTCGGCAAGCGCATGCTCGACCAAGCACTGGCGGAGCTCTCGCTGTCCGTAAAGAAGATTCCCGAAGCGCGGTGGCAGACTCTCGCAACGGAGTTCGGACTGACCAATCAATCGGAGTTGTTCGAGAGCGTGGGCCTCGGCGAGCGTCTGGCACCACTCGTGGCGCGGCGCGTGGCGCCGCAAGATACGCTCGACGCTCAAGTGTCGACAGACAAGTCACAGCCGCTGGCGATCGCCGGCACTGAAGGGTTGGTCGTCAGCTATGCGCGTTGCTGCTTCCCGATCCCCAATGATCCCATCATGGCGTATCTCTCGAGCGGGCGCGGCGTAGTCATCCATCGCGAAGCCTGCGGCAATCTCAAGAATTACCGCAAACAACCTGAAAAGTGGCTGTCCGTCAGCTGGAAGACGAAGGCCGATCGCCTATACACCGTCGAAATTCGGATCGACGTCGTCAACAAGGTGGGCGTGTTAGCCGCCATCGCATCCAATATTGCGGACACGCATACGAACATCGAGCACGTATCGGTGGTTGAGCGCGACGGCAATGCCGCCAGCCTCATGTTCGAACTGCAGGTTCACGACCGCAGACAATTGGCTGCGGTGATCCGCAGCGTCAAGAAGATGCCTAACGTCCTCAAGGTGACGAGAACTCTGGCTTAATCTCGACTCGGCTAACCTTCAACCAATTGGCCTTCCTTCCGCGCCGGGCTACTGTATATCGAGACAGGCTCGCACGACGGCGATACAATCCTCGAACTTTCGCCAAGAGGATGTGCCGTGACTCGCTCCATCATCTCAACGCTTAACGCCCCTGCAGCGATCGGCACCTATAGCCAAGCCGTCAAATGCGGCAACACTGTCTATGTGTCAGGACAGATCCCGCTAGATCCTGCTACGGGACAATTGGTTGCCGGCGACATGGAAGCACAGATCCGCCGTGTGTTCGATAATCTTAAAGCCATCGTCAACGCAGCCGGCGGAGATTTCTCGCACGTCGCCAAGCTGAATGTCTTTTTGATCGACTTGGGTCATTTTCAACTCGTGAATAAGATCATGAGCGAATATTTTCTGGAACCGTATCCCGCGCGCGCCGCACTGGGCGTCGCGGCATTGCCGCGCGGTTCGCAAGTCGAAATGGATTGCGTAGTCGAACTGTAGATACTCGTGCCCGCCGCCGCACAACAGGAATCCGCGGCCGACTTGCCGGAATTGCGGCCTGTTACCGCGTTGCGCGGCGTCGGCGACTCGCTGGCGCTTAAGCTGAAGAAACTCGGCATCGTCACGGTCCAAGATCTATTGTTCTTGTTGCCGCTGCGTTACGAAGATCGCACGCAAATTGTCCCCATCGGCTCACTCCGCGACGGCGATCGAGTCGTGGTCGAAGGCGAAGTGCAATTGACAGATGTCGTCATTCGCAAGCGCCGGCAATTGCTTTGTCGAATCGCCGATGGCTCCGGCAGTCTCATGCTGCGCTTCTTCTACTTCAATCAACAACAGCAGAATGGATTAGCGCGCGGCACACGCATTCGTTGTTTCGGTGAAGCGCGTCGCGGCCCAGGTGGCATGGAGATCGTGCACCCGGAATATCGTCGCATGAGCACCGACGTCGTCGAGCCCGGACAAACAACGCTCACTCCCGTCTACCCCGCGACCGAAGGCGTGCAGCAAGGGCGTTTGCGGCAGCTGACATCGATGGCGCTCGATCAAGTTGCAAGCCGCAGCGTTCGCGATTGGTTGCCGGCGGAACTTCTTGACGATCTTGAAATGCCGTCGTTGCACGATGCTCTTTGGTACATGCATCGGCCACCAGCGGATGCGAGCGTCGAGTTGCTGGCTGCCGGCCATCATCCCGCACAGAGACGACTGGCGTTCGAGGAGTTGCTCGCACAGCACCTGAGTCTTCGTCTGTTACGCAAAGAGATTCAACGTGACGCAAGTTGGCCGCTGCCGAAATCCGGCGATGCCGTGCTGCGCTTTCTACAAGGTCTGCCGTTCTCGTTGACCGGCGCACAATCGCGCGTATGGCAAGAGATAGACGCCGATCTGACTCAGCCACACCCCATGCTGCGTCTCGTGCAAGGCGATGTCGGTTGCGGTAAAACGATTGTTGCCGCGTTGGCGGCCGCCCGCGCATTCGAAGGTGGCTTGCAAACGGCAATCATGGCGCCGACGGAGTTGCTCGCGGAACAACATGGCCGCAACTTCGTGCATTGGTTTGCCAAGTTCGATCTGCCGATTGTTCTATTGACCGCAAAACTGACCGGCCGCGCCCGCATGCAAGCGCTACAAGATTTACGCAGCGGCGTTGCGCGCATCGCCATCGGTACCCATGCGCTCTTTCAAGACGGCGTTGAGTTCCAGCGGCTCGGGCTTGCGATCATCGACGAGCAGCATCGATTCGGCGTGCATCAGCGCTTGTCGCTGCGTGAGAAGGGCCGAAGTGACGGACGCTATCCGCATCAACTAATCATGACGGCAACGCCTATCCCGCGCACGCTCGCCATGACAGCCTATGCGGACCTTGACGTGTCCGTAATCGATGAACTACCGCCTGGACGCACGCCCATGAAGACTGTAGTGCTCACAGAGGCGCGACGCGACGAAGTCGTGCAACGCATACGTGAGGCCTGCCTGCAGCAACGTCAAGCTTATTGGGTGTGCCCGCTCATCGAAGAATCGGACTTGTTGGTGGCCCAAGCGGCTGAAGAGACTGCGGCATTGCTGACCGATGCGTTGCCCGAAATCAAAGTCGGGCTCATTCACGGCCGTATGAACAGCGCAATGAAGGACGCCGTCATGACGGAGTTCAAGGCGAACCGTATGCAACTGCTGGTCGCCACCACAGTCATCGAGGTCGGCGTCGACGTGCCGAACGCCAGCTTAATGGTCATCGAGAACGCGGAACGATTAGGCCTCGCGCAGTTGCATCAATTGCGGGGTCGCGTCGGTCGCGGCAGCGCAGAAAGCACTTGCGTGTTGCTCTACAAACCACCGCTCAGCGAGATTGCACGCCAACGACTTGGCGTCATGCGCGAAACCGGCGACGGCTTCGAGATCGCGCGCCGTGATTTGGAATTGCGCGGGCCCGGCGAGCTGCTGGGCACCAAACAAACGGGTCTGGCCCAGATGCGAGTTGCCGATTTGATGCGCGATGCCGATTTGCTCCCGCGCGTGCAGCGCGCCGCAGAGTTGATGTTGGCGCAACATCCGGCCAATATCCCTCCGCTGCTCGCACGCTGGATCGGCCGGGACGAACGCTTCGGTAAGGTATGAACCTAACGACGCTCTGAATTAACCGGAGTGAACAACCCAACAGGATTGCAACGGATCGCAAGACGAGGATCGATGAACGCGATATTGCGTCCGAATTGCAGCTAGCCCTAGATTCCAGAAAAATGCCTGCTCTCTACCAGCATATTCAGCTTCGCGCTCAAAACGTTATTCAGCGCATCGGTAACTCGCGCTTCGCAACGCAATCGCTACCGCCGATGCTGACGACGATCCGCAATTACGCGGAACTGATGCGGCTGCATAAACCAATCGGCATTTTCTTGCTGATGTGGCCGACACTTTGGGCGCTGTGGTTGGCCTCGCACGGCCGACCGAACGAACAAGTGTTCGTCGTCTTCATTCTGGGCGTAATCCTTACCCGCTCGGCGGGTTGCGTCATCAACGATTACGCCGACCGGGAGTTCGACGCGCGCGTCGCACGAACCAAGGACCGGCCCATTGCCGACAAGCGCATCGAACCGACTGAAGCGTTGTTCGTTTTCGCAGGCCTGTCGTTCTTGGCGCTCGCACTGGTGCTGACGCAGGATCGATTCACGCAACTGCTGGCGCTACCCGGCGCGGCCATGATTGTGACGTATCCCTTCTTCAAACGATTCTTTCCATTGCCGCAAGCTTATTTGGGAGCAGCCTTCTCTTGGTCGATCCCCATGGCATTTGCCGCTCAAACGGGCAATGTACCCGTCGTCGCCTGGCTGTTGTTCATCGCGAATGTGTTGTGGACGACGGCTTACGACACAATGTATGCCATGGCCGATCGCGAAGACGATCTGAAGATCGGCATTCGCTCCAGCGCCATTTTGTTCGGCGACGCCGATCGCGCGATGATCGGCTTGATGCAATTCATGACGTTGTTGGCACTCGCTCTGGTGGGCGTCAACATGCAACTTGGATTTTGGTATTACCTTGGCATCGTCGGCGCGACTTTTTTTGCGATCTACCAGCAAGTCCTCATTTACGACCGCGCATCGCAGACTTGTCTCCGCGCATTTCTGAATAACAACTACTTCGGCATGTGTGTCTTCGGCGGCATGGCTTTATCGTTCTTGTTTTCCTAGCGCGCCGCGCGCGCAACCGCCCACACCTCGATTCGTTCGGCGCCCGCGCGACGCAGTACACGCGCGATCTCGTTTGCGGTACTGCCGGTCGTCACCACATCGTCCACGATTGCAATGTGCTTGGACGGCAGTTGCGCCAACAGCGTGAAGGCCCCACGGACGTTCTTGCGTCGCGCGATACGATCGAGGCCCGCTTGCTCGCCGGTGGCCCGGTTGCGAATTAACAAATCCGTCCGCATTGGAATGCATAAACGCTTCTCTAATTGCTTGCCCAGCTCAAGTGCCTGATTGAACCCTCGCTCACGAAAACGAGCAGTTGCGAGCGGCACAGGCAGCAGCAACGTCGGCCAAGGAGCGACGCGATGCTGGCTGAGCGAATCGGCCAACAACCGACCCAACACGCGCGCGTAAGAAATTCGACCGTGATATTTGAGGACGCGAATTAATCGATCGACGGGATAGCCGTAACGAAAGGCGCAATACGCGGCCTGAAACCGGGGCGCTCGCCGCAGGCACGCACCGCAAATCATATCCGGCACCGACGACTGAAGATGTTCGCCGCACTGCACACAAGCCGATTGGTTGCCGGGTAGATCGCCGGCGCAGGCTGCGCACAAATCAAACCCCTCATCGTTGCCGGGCGCGGCGCACAGCACACAGACTGGGGGCAACAATAAATGGCGTAGCCAACGCATCCCTTCGTGAACCACTACTGCCGCTCCTTGGTTGACACCGCTCTCGACGGCATCCGATACTGCACCTTCCTCTTCGCGGCACAGCCGATCAAACGGCTATAGCGCTGCCTTTTCACAGAAATAGAGATTGCTATGAACGATGCTGCCTCAATTCAGGGACCGAGCACTCGCCTCAGCGACGTCCGCACGAACTGGACACTCAACGAAGTGCGTGGGCTCTTTGCGCTGCCCTTTTCGGATTTGATGTATTACGCGCAGCGCGTCCACCGACAAAACTTCGATCCGAATCGCGTGCAAGTCAGCACACTGTTGTCCATTAAAACGGGAGGGTGTCCGGAAGATTGCGGGTATTGCTCGCAGAGCATTCGCTACAACACAACGGTGGAACGCGAAGAACTGCTGGAACTCGAACGAGTGCTCGAATCGGCGCGCGCCGCAAAAGCCAACGGCGCCACGCGCTTTTGCATGGGCGCGGCGTATCGCAGCCCCAAACCCAAACAGCTGGCCGCCATCAAGCTGATGATCGAAGGCGTTCGCGCAATGGGCATGGAAACGTGCGTGACACTCGGCATGCTGACGCCGGATCAAGCGGTCGAACTCAAGGATGCTGGGCTGGATTACTACAACCACAACTTAGATACGTCGAAGGATTTCTACGACAAGATCATCACGACGCGTACGTATCAGGATCGACTCGATACGCTCGAAGCCGTTCGCAACGCCGGCATCAACGTTTGCTGCGGCGGCATTCTAGGCATGGGCGAGTCGGCCCAAGATCGCGCGCAACTTCTGCATACGTTGGCCACTCTGCCGTCGCACCCGGAAAGCGTCCCGATCAATCAGTTGATGCAAGTCCCCGGAACACCGCTGTTCGGCACCGAGAAACTCGATGCGTTCGAATTCATCCGCGCCATTGCCGTGGCCAGAATCCTGATGCCGAAATCGTATGTACGTCTGTCCGCAGGCCGCAGCGATATGTCGGACGAGACACAGGCGCTGTGCTTCCTGGCGGGCGCGAATTCGATTTTTTACGGCGACAAACTACTCACTACAGAAAATCCGGACGAGCACCACGATGTGGGGCTGTTCGCGCGACTCGGCATTCAAACAGAATCGCTCCGCGAACACGCGGATGAGTCGGCCGGCGCCGCGGCTCATCTCTCACGCACCGACGAATCCCGTTCGAGCCAATTCGCAGTACCATGACGTCTTCCTAGGCTCGAGCCCATCGTGCGACCGCGATGGCGACGGATAAGTGGACGATCGCTTCTCTTTAGATACTGCGACGGTTCGTCGGTCATTCAATGCCGCAGCCGCAAACTTCGACTCAGCCGCCGTCCTCCATCGTGAAGTGCGGCAGCGGGCCCTTGATCGTCTGAAATTCCTGCGCGATGCGCCCGCCGTGATATTGGATCTAGGCGCAGGGACCGGCCAGTCGAGCGGCTGGCTCAAGACGGAATATCCGCAAGCTAGGGTACTGGCCATCGACAGCGCTCTCGGCATGGTCCAACGACATCGTCAGCATATCGGCGCCTGGCGCAGGCTCCTCGGGCGCGGCCAAGAATTGATCTGTGCCGATGCGCGAGCGTTGCCGCTGCGCGATGCGTCGGTCGATTGGATTTTTGCAAACCTATTGATCCCATGGTGCGGCTCGCCGGAGCGACTGTTTGCGGAGGCGCTGCGGGTATTGAAGCCCGGTGGCTCCCTTCATTTTTCGAGTGTTGGACCCGACACGCTCGTCGAGCTGCGGCGCGCGTGGGCGTCCGTCGATAACGGCGAACACGTGCATCCATTTATCGACATGCACGACCTGGGTTCCGCCTTGACTCAAAGCGGATTTGCCGAGCCGGTGCTCGACGTCGAGCGATTCACCCTGACGTACTCCGACTTCGAGGCGCTCCGTCGCGATTTGAAATCTACAGGTAGCCGCAACGCTCTTCCTCGTAGAACCCGCGGTTTGTACGGTCGACGCACGCTTGCTCAACTCGCCGCTGCTTACGACCTCCTCCGACAGGACGGTAAATTGCCTGCGTCTGTGGAGGTGATTTACGGCCACGCGTGGCGCGTCGATAGACCAGCCAAAAGCCCGGGGGACGGCGAGTTTCGGATATCGATCGACTCCATCCGGGGTCGCCGCTAGCGATTTGTCATTTTTATTGAATTTTAACTTTTATTTCCCGCGCTAATCATGCAGCTCACCCGACTTTCATAAATAAATCTTGAATTATCATCGGCCTGTTTGTCTAGCCGTTCGGTGCGGCTGGCGGGATCCGGAATCAGAGTCGCCCCAGATTCGAGTCATTGCTGCGCAACGCATTCGAACCTCGGCCCGCAGCAAAAACCACAGTCCAAACCTCTCACGCATGCGTGCGCGCAAAACCTAACCCGTAACCAGTCTGCAAGTTTGCATCGAACCGCGTATCACCGTATTTCCTCAGCACGATTCGGAGGTTACACTCCGCACCCCAAATTTTGGCCCCGACAGGTTCATCTCTCTTTTTTGAGCGATGCGGGATGAGGACTGACCCCCAGGTAGGGCGCGCGATGCCGGCCGCGCCTTTTGCGTAACGGATGATGAGTCGAGCGTACATCCGCCCGGCCGATTCGCAGCGTCCGCGTGAAGCAGCGCATCGTTGGCACGAGGTGGGCGAGGTTTATGAGTCCGAATTTGAGGCCGACGAATGGGTCGGTGATTCTTGAGCCCGCGTCGGTATTAGCCGGCCAGCGGTGATCGAGAGCTGAGACGAATTTGAGAATTATGGGAGCACGAGTGCCAATGTCTAGACCGAAGAAACAACTCCTGGCGAGCGCCGCGAGCCTGTTGCTGACAGGACCCGCGATGGCTGCTTGGGATCTGAACTTGCCGAAAGGCGTCACGGACCTCAGCCAGGAAGCGTACCGATTGCACATGCTGATTCTCGGCATCTGCGTGGTCATCGCGGTCGCCGTCTTCGGCGCGATGATTTATTCGCTCATCTCTTTCCGTAAATCGCAGGGCGCTACACCTGATGTGGACATGACCCACAGCACCAAGGCGGAAATCGTCTGGACTGTCATTCCCATCATCATCCTCGTCGTCATGGCGATCCCCGCGGCTCGCGCTTTGATCAGAATCGAAGACACGCGCAATTCGCAGCTCACGATTCGCGTCACCGGCTATCAATGGAAATGGCATTACGACTATCTCGAGAAGGACGTGCAGTTCTTCTCGACGCTATCTCGTGACAGCAACGTGGCCCGCCAAAAAGACTCGGGCATCGACCCGAATTCCGTGGAGCATTACCTGCTCAGCGTCGACAACCCGATGGTGGTCCCCGTGAACACGAAGGTTCGCGTCCTTGTGACAGCCGGCGATGTATTGCATGCGTGGTGGGTCCCTGCGTTGGGCATCAAGAAGGACGCCATCCCGGGCTTCGTCAATGAAATGTGGTTCTCGGCAAAGGAAGTCGGCACGTTCCGAGGCCAATGCGCAGAACTCTGCGGACGCGATCACGGCTTCATGCCGATCGTCGTCGAAGTGAAGTCCGAAGCGGACTATCAAGCTTGGCTGCAAACAAAGCAGAAGCCGGCGGCTGGCGAAGCACCCGCCGCTGCGCCTGCCGAGGCCGCTCCGGCGGCTCCCGTCGCAGCCCCATAAGCGCGACCCGCACCGCCGAACATCGCAGAATTTATAGAGACTACACATGAGCGCAGCACACACCGATCACGCAGCCCATAGTCACGCGGATGGCCATGACGGCCACGATCATCACGGTCCCGTGAAGGGCTGGCGCCGCTGGGCGTTTGCCACAAACCACAAAGACATCGGCTCGATGTATTTGATTTTCAGTCTGACCATGTTCTTGACTGGCGGCTTGCTGGCGATGTTCATCCGCCTCGAACTGTTCGCACCAGGCGTGCAGTTCCTCGATCCAGGTAAGTTCAACTCGATGACCACCATGCATGCACTGTTGATGGTGTTCGGCGCGGTGATGCCCGCGTTCGTCGGCCTTGCCAACTGGATGATCCCGCTGCAAGTCGGCGCGCCGGATATGGCGCTGCCGCGTATGAACAACTTCAGCTTCTGGATTCTGCCGTTCGCATTCGGCCTCTTGTTGCTGACGTTGCTGGTACCGGGCGGTGGTCCTGCCGGTGGTTGGACGTTGTATCCGCCGCTCACACTGCAAACGGGCGATGCGTTGCCGATGGCAATCTTCGCGGTCCACTTGATGGGCGCCTCGTCGATCATGGGCTCGATCAACGTGATCGTGACGATCATGAATATGCGCGCACCCGGCATGAGCTTGCTCAAAATGCCGCTGTTCGTCTGGACGTGGTTGATCACTGCCTACTTGCTGATCGCCGTGATGCCGGTGCTCGCAGGCGCGGTCACGATGTTGCTGACGGATCACTTCTTCCAAACCAGCTTCTTCTCAGCCGCCGGTGGCGGTGACCCAGTGATGTTCCAACACATCTTCTGGTTCTTCGGCCATCCCGAGGTCTACATCATGATTCTGCCGGCGTTCGGCGTGGTGTCGGAAATCATCCCGACGTTCTCACGCAAACCGCTCTTCGGCTACGACTCGATGGTGTACGCAACCGCTTCCATCGCTTTCTTGTCCTTTATCGTGTGGGCGCATCACATGTTCACGACGGGCATGCCGCTCGCGGGCGAAATGTTCTTCATGCTCTCGACGATGCTGATCGCGATCCCAACCGGCGTGAAGGTGTTCAACTGGACTGCCACGATGTGGCGCGGTTCGATCAGCTTCGAACCGCCGATGTTGTTCGCACTGTCGTTCTTGTTCTTGTTCACGATCGGCGGCTTCTCGGGCCTGATGCTCGCAATCGTCCCGGTCGACTTCCAATATCACGACACGTACTTCGTCGTCGCTCACTTCCACTACGTGCTCGTGCCGGGCGCTATCTTCGGCATCATGGCCGGCGTGTATTACTGGCTGCCAAAGTGGACGGGGCACATGTACGACATGACGCTAGCCAAGATTCACTTCTGGGCCTCGACGATCTTGGTAAATGTGCTGTTCTTCCCGCAGCACTTCTTAGGACTGGCCGGCATGCCGCGCCGTATTCCGGATTACTCGACGCAGTTCGCCGACTGGAACATGGTCTCGTCGATCGGCGGCTTCGGCTTCGGTTTAACGCAGTTGCTGTTCGTCTACATCATTTGGAAAGCGGCGCGCACTGGCGCACCTGCTACCGATAAGGTGTGGGCGGATGCAAAGCCCGCTGGCCTCGAATGGACGTTGCCGTCACCGGCACCGTATCACTCGTTCGAAACGCCGCCGGTGGTCAAGTAAATGAGCGCGAACGATCCGGCTTTCGAAGCCGAGCGTAAGCGCCGCATTCGCCGCAGCGTTATTTTGCTGACGCTCGTGGCGCTGGCGTTTTATGTTGGGTTTATTGCAGTGAGCGTGTCGCGCGTCTAACGCACCGATCAGCATGCAGAACGAACTTGGCCAAGAAGTCCGTAAAGAAAACCGCAAGCTGGCTCTGCAGCTCACGGTATTCGCTGCGTGCTTCCTGGCATTCGGATTTGCCCTCGTTCCGCTTTACGATGTGTTGTGCGATATCACCGGGTACGGCAATCGCGAGAATCTGACCAAGGCCAGTGTTGTATCGCCGAGTACGCAAACGGCGTCACGTGAAATTACGGTCGAGTACATGTCGACGATGCCGCAGCAGGGCGACTGGGTATTCAAGCCGGTGCACGGCAGCGCGAAAGTGATGACCGGCCAGTTGGTGGCGGCAACGTTTATAGCGAGGAACTTGTTGTCTCAGCCGGCCACTGGCCAGGCCGTGCCCAGCTTGTCGCCGAACGAAGCGTCGCGCTACTTTCACAAAACAGAATGCTTTTGCTTTACGCCGCAGAAGTTCGAGGCGGGCCAAGAGCGCGAATTGACCGTGCGCTTTGTCGTCGATCCGGATTTGCCCCCCAACGTGGACCGCATCACGCTGGCTTATTCGATGTTTGGAGTAGCGCAAAAGGTCGCGGACGCGACCCAGGCGCTAGGCTCTAGGGACTAGGCTCTAGCTCGGATTTAGGAACCGAGTTGGGGCTAGTGCGAATAGTTAGAGCCGTAAGGTTGATTGATCGCGCGTAAAACCGCGGAAGTTGGAAGTTGCGTAGGAAATAGACTAGGTACAGCTCGGAGAGCGATTCCGATCCGGACCTAGCGACTAGAGCCTAGCGCTCCAGTAGCGGACGCTACCGAAGGTACTAGGCTCTAGGTACTGTGCTCTAGGTACTGTGCTCTAGGTTGGATTCGGATTCGAGTTGAGTCGGTTGGAATTCTTGAAGCGTCGAATTGAAAACCGCAGACAGAGCTGCGCACGTTGGAAATTGCATTAGGGTTTAGACCAGATGCTAGCTCGGAATAGCGATTCCGATCCGCACCTAGGGCCTAGAACCTAGCGCCTAGTGGCTTTCTTTTATTTGGAGCATTGCGCTTTTTATGTCTCAGTCACACGCAGATCACGGCAGCACCGATAAGTACTACGTACCGCACGGCAGCCCGTGGCCGATCTTCGGCTCGTTAGCTTTGTTCCTCACTGTCGGCGGCGCCGCGATGATGCTGAACGAGTCCAACATCGGCCTGTACACATTCATCGCCGGCTTATTGTTGGTGGGCACCATGTTCTTCGGCTGGTTCGGCACCGTGATCGCCGAAAGCGAAGGCCGCCTCTACAACGCGGCCGTCGACAAGTCGTTCCGCATGGGCATGATGTGGTTCATCTTCTCGGAAGTGATGTTCTTCGCCGCGTTCTTCGGTGCTCTCTTCTATGCTCGCGTCTACTCGATTCCATGGTTGGGCGGCGAAGGCGTGAAAGTCTCGACCAACCTTGAACTGTGGAAGACCTTCGAATCCGCGTGGCCTACCAATGGCCCCGGCAAAGTCGGCGGTGAATTCGAAACGATTCCTTGGACCGGCGTACCGCTCTTGAACACGATGGTCCTCCTGACGTCCGGCGTCACGATCACGATCGCGCACCACGCGTTGAAGGCCGGCAATCGGATGTTGCTCAACATCACGTTGGCAATGACCTTCTTGTTGGGTTTCTACTTCGTGTACGAACAAGCACACGAATACATGGAAGCGTACAACCACCTGAATCTAACGATGGGCAGCGGCATCTACGGCTCGACGTTCTTCATGCTGACGGGCTTCCACGGTTTCCACGTGACCATGGGCGCGATCATGCTGACGATCATCTGGCTCCGCTGCCTCAAAGGCCATTTCACTCCCACGCAGCACTTCGCATTTGAGGCCGTGGCTTGGTACTGGCACTTCGTCGACGTCGTATGGTTAGGCTTGTTTATCTTCGTGTACGTGATCTAACGATCACGCGAACTTCGATAAAACGTCGGATCGCAGCCATGCTGTCCGGCGTTTTTCATTTAATATCCCCGCGTCAGAGCGAGGGTTCCTTATTGGCTTTTTAAAACCATGCGAGTGCCACTCTGATCGCCGCCCCGCAGGGGACCCTTCGCCGCCGCCCACCTGTTTTGTGAGGGTCGCAGTGATACACAGCGAGTAAGTGCCCGCACGCTGTCTTGGTCAGACTCGTCACCCTGGGACGAACGCGCTGCGTCACCGAAGTCTGAACCCCCATGCGGCCTTTATTGTCGACATAAGGCTCTGAGATGCGATGGCAACGACGAAGGGTCCCCTACGTGTCGACTACCTTGTGGTTGTAATTCTGTTCTGAAGAAAAAGGATCGGAGAGGCCAAAGGCGTGCTAGACGTCCGACGCTCTTGCCGGGATCATTGATAAAACAGGACGTTTTTCAATGAAGCAGCTCCAGGGGTGAAGCGGTGCCTCTCAGCAAAGCGCAGCTTTGCTCCGCTGAACGCCCAAGTGCATGCAGGCACTTGGGCCGGGTCGCTTGCGACGATTCACGCGCGGTCCCGGCAAGAGCGTCGGACGGCTGGCGCGACCGCACTGACCACGATGACCTCAATCCTCAGAGCGCGCAACCCTTTTTATAAAGCCAATAAGGAACCCTCGCTGCCACGCGGGTGGGTATTTGATGGCTGCGCCGTGCTGCGCTTCGAAGGCTCAGCTCAACCTACGAATGCAAAAATCGATTCCAGATGCATTGCCGTCGCGTAGTGGCTAATACCTGGCCACCTACTTCTGCATCCCTTGCGGATGAATCCATCCCATCCACCAAGCGACAACCAGAAACCCAAACAGACACAGCGACAGCACGATTCGCACGGTCAGTGCTCTAACCATTTTCTTGGACTCGCCCTTATCGCTGACCAAGTGGAACAGGCCAGTGCCTAGGCTTGCGACGATGCCTATTAGGCAAGCGACGATGACGAATTTGATAACATCTGGACTCACGGCCACACTCGCTGCAAAAGTAAAACGGCCAAACCACTCGCTTAATCGCAGTATATGCGCATCGCCAATCGACCGTTCAAACCCACGCTGGCCGGCACTTTAGCGGTCTTAGCGTTGCTGCCGATCCTCATGAGCTTAGGATTTTGGCAGCTGCGTCGCGCCGACGAAAAGCGGACCATCATCGATCAATTCGCCGGCGGCGCCTCCACAACGCAGCTTCTCACTGTTGCAAACGCCACCGAGTTGCCTTATCTCCAGCATGTGATGGTGCAAGGCAGGTTCGACTCGACGCGGCAGGTCTTGCTCGACAACATGCCATCATCGCGAGATGTCTCGGGGTTCGGCAAGCCGGGTTTTCGTGTATTGACGCCGCTCGCGATTGAGGGGGGACAATTGGTGTTGGTCGATCGCGGCTGGGTGCCGCTCGGCCGCACACGCGCCGATCTACCGGACGTAGCCGTGAGCGATGCGCTTCGCACTGTACACGGCAGACTCGCCGAGTTGCCACGCGCCGGCATTCGCATGCAGGGTGAGCCCGCGCCACAAACGTGGCCTCGCGTCTTAAATTTTCCCACGCTGCCGGAACTTCAGGCGTTGTACGACAAGACGCTTGGACCGCGCATCGTGCTGCTCGATGCGCGGTCCAAGCGTCTTGTCG
>Ga0193752_1001239_pt1 | contig 21586 bp, 23 predicted proteins | sample H1c1metaG_FD_144924 | JGI IMG/M metagenome (GOLD analysis project Ga0193752, IMG submission 144924) | Soil microbial communities from a riparian zone of the East river system, Colorado, United States - H1c1 | ecosystem: Environmental > Terrestrial > Soil > Riparian zone | place: USA: East River...
AAAGTGGACCGTTCTGGCGCCTACGCTGCTCGCTACATCGCCAAAAACATCGTGGCTGCCAGGCTTGCCACCAAGTGCGAAGTGGGCCTGGCATACGTCATCGGCCAGCCACAGCCACTCATGCAAACTATAGACGCCTTTGGCACGGCGACGGTCAGCGAGGAAGAGCTCTATGCCTTCAAGGACAAGCTAATAGACACGTCGGTAAAGGGGATCATCGACGCACTTGACCTGGCCCGACCCATCTATAGCCAAACCAGTGCCTACGGTCACTTCGGCAAGCCCGAATTGCCTTGGGAAAAAATCGTCGGCTAGTACTCGCGACCAAAGAGCCGGCCAGAGGCACCCGTCCTGGCTCTTTGAGTGCCCGTAGCTAAAAGAGCAGGAAGCCTTCAAGATCATCTGGCAAGAAGCCTGCTTTGTGCTTGAAATCTGCTTCCCATTTGTAACCCTGGTTATACCCCAGGTCTTTCATAAGCTTGGTCGGGGCATTGCGCAAGTGCAAAGGCACGGATGCATCAGGATGCTCGCGTGCCGCCGCCAGTGCGCCAGACATGGCGTCTGCTACTACCCGAGATTTTTCACACTTAGCCAGCACAGTTGCACAGTGAAACAGATTGTACTGGCACTCGGGCATACCGATGCGCTCGACCGCCTGAAAAGTGGAAACCGCTAGATTGAGTGCTGCTGGCGCAGCGATGCCTACGTCTTCACTGGCAAAAACGACCATTCTTCGGGCTACAAATTTGGGATCTTCGCCAGCTTGCAGCATTCGGGCCAGATAGTACAGCGTGGCCGTGGCGTCGCTGCCGCGCATAGACTTTATAAAGGCGCTAATGATGTTGTAGTGCTGTTCACCACCCTTGTCGTAGCCGGGGACACGTTTTTGGGCGGCGATCTCAATGACTTCTGGGGTGATTTTATCTTTGCCCAGCTGACGCGCCAATTCCAGATTGCCCAATGCAACCCTTGCGTCGCCACCTGATAATTCGGCCAATAGGTCAATGCTTTTGGGCGGCAGCTGTTTGGCGGTAAGTTTTTCTGCCTTGGCTGCCTTTTTCAGAATACTAATGATGTCAGGCTTGCCCAGCGGCTCTAGCACCAATACCCGGCTGCGGCTCAACAACGGTGTGATGACCTCGAAACTGGGATTTTCTGTAGTGGCCCCTATCAAGACAATAGTGCCGTCTTCTACATGGGGCAAAAAGGCATCTTGTTGAGCCTTGTTAAAGCGATGGATTTCGTCTACAAACAGAATAGTCTGCATACCCAGGCGCTGATTAGCCGCAGCGTGGTCGATGACCTTCATCACATCTGCTTTTCCGGAGCGTACTGCGCTGAGTTCTGTGAATTCCGCCCCAGTTTCTTTGGCAATGATACGCGCCAAGGTGGTTTTGCCAGAACCGGGCGGGCCCCAGAGGATCAGGCTGGTCGGCTGCTTTTTGGCAATAATTTCCCGGATGATTTTCCCAGACGCGACAAGGTGCTGCTGACCAATGACATCAGTAAGGGTCTGAGGGCGCATCCGTTCGGCAAGTGGCAAACTAGGCATACTAGGTAGTATAGCTACGTCTTACATTTTATCAGAATGAGTTGACGGTTAAACTAGTAGCGATGATGTTTTTTGCATTCCTTTATTCCTGCTGGTGCATTTAGAAAGCAATTGGCAGTTAGCTTCGGCCAGGTTTTGTTGTATTTATCGTTTACTACTTTCCCTGTTATCGGTACTGCCCCATATTCAGTGACGTTTCGCCCCTGATAGTAGGCAGTGACAAGTGCGGTTTGTGGGCCGTATATACCGTCAACCACAAGCTTCATGCCATATTTGTCGTTGTAGAAGCCTTGCAACGCGGCCACACAACCAGCCTGGTTACGCACTCCCTCGTACAGGGCTGGAGTAAATCGCCCACACTCTATCATGGTGGGTGACTGTCTGTATGCAAACGTGATACGTAATGTGTACGCTCCAATTACTGCCACGACCAAAGCGGCTGCAAGCGGCAAAAACAAACGCTTTTTATTCTGTAAAAACGAAAGTTTCTTTTCTTCTTTTACACTTTTACTTTTGTCCGGCATTGCATCCCCCTTTTGCTTATGAGCTTATAGTAATTTCAACAACTCCTGCTGTCAAGTAATAACTCAGACTAAAAACACGCCCCGGTCATAGACCGAGGCGTGAAAGGCACCATGTCAACTAGGCGAGAAGAACTAATAGCCAAAATTCGTTTTACAGATCGCGTCGTGAACCGTGCCCCCGAATGGACCAGCATGGCAGTCCTTTTCTATTTGGTTCCAGGTCTGGAGACCCACCACGCCATCTACCTTAAGGGGCGGATGTCCAAGCTGATAGCCCAGAGTAGCCCAAGCGGTATCATCACCAAATATGCCATCAACTTTGACAAAATTGTACCCGGCGATCGTACTGTAAAAACCTTGCAGCGATGCAACACAGCCTATCTGCTGCGCACTTTTCTTTAGGACAAGCGTCGACTTAAACTTTAAACATTCGTAGACCGTCGGCGAGCACTTCATACCGGGCCTACATACCGCCACGGCCTGTGCCCGTGCCGGATTCATAAAAGTACCGGCAGATACTACCGCAAAGGCAAGCACGCCAATCATAGCCGCGTACCGGCTCTTTCCGACTATCTTACTTTGTCTAATTTTGCTGAACATTGTTATCCCACTCCTTTAGTTAGTTTACTTTTTGCGCTTAAGCTTGCATATTCTCCCGCACTTTGCGGGCCCTGCCTGTTAGTTTTCTCTCAGAACCATCCAAGTTCTTTTCCCCTGGCTCCGACCACGTTTCGTCTGAAGCATGCTCTCGGCCGTGGCAAAAAATTTTTGGATGGGTTCTCAACAAAATATATGATTTTTGTTTTGGCGTCAGCCACGCTAAAATACATCCTATATGATTAAAACTGAACACCTCACGAAGAAATACCGCAAAAAAGTAGCAGTCGACGACATATCGTTTCGGGTAGAAACAGGCAAAGTTACAGGCTTTTTGGGTCCAAACGGAGCAGGCAAGTCAACCACCATGCGCCTTATGCTCGGGCTAGACAACGGCAGGGGCACAACGACTTTTGACGGCAAACCACTCCATAGCTATACGCGGCCATCCAAAGTTGTTGGCGTGTTGCTGGAGGCCAAGGCCTTTCACCCTACTCGTTCTGCTCGTAATCACTTGCGCGTACTGGCAGATGCCGGAAACATTCCGATGAGCCGAGTGAACGAAGTGCTAGATATGGTGGGCTTGAGCGATGTCGCCAAAAAAAGGCCTGGTAAATTTTCCCTGGGGATGAGTCAACGGCTGGGCGTGGCAGCAGCGATCCTGGGTGAGCCAAAGTACCTCATCCTTGATGAACCGGCTAACGGTCTCGACCCAGAAGGCATTGCTTGGCTGCGTGACTTCCTAAAAGATTATGCCGACAGAGGCAACGCCGTTTTCGTGTCCAGTCATTTGCTCAGTGAAATGGCGCTCATGGCCGACAACATAGTAGTCATTGGCAAGGGCAAACTCATCACCAGCGGCTCCATAAATGACATTCTATCCGGGAACAGTCATGCCAGCGTGTTCGTGCGTAGCAACAAGCCAAGGCTCCTGGAGGCGACACTAGCCAAAGCCAGCCTAATCAGCAAGCCGCTGGACGGGGGTCTGGCTGTTACCGGTGCCAAAACCGATGACATCGGCAAACTAGCATTCAAGAACGGCATCACTATTCTGGAGCTTGCCGCACATAACGCGTCCCTGGAAGACGCCTTCCTGGAATTAACCGCCACTTCGCAAGAATACAAAACCAAGAAAGGCGGCAAATAAATGTTAGCCACCCTCAAAGCCGAATACCGAAAAATATTTAGCGTACGTTCTACCTATATAATAAGCACGCTTGGTCTTTTACTAGTTGGTGGTCTTCTGTCTTTCTATGTAGAAGGTTACTGGGGCAAGAGCGGCTCGGCCGCTGGCAACCTGATGCCTTCTGCCCTAAACGAAATAGCCATGAATGCGTTTTCCACTATTAGCATATTCGTAGCAATCATCGCCCTACTGCAAGTGGTTCATGAATACCGGCACAACACCATCATGTACACCCTGACAATTGCCAATAGTCGGACAAAGGCTTTTGCCGCGAAGGTGTTTGCTCTCATCAGCTTCACCACTGTCTTTGTCCTCTTCTGTACAGCTGTTTGCGTCGGCCTGTACTTACTGGGTGTAGAGCTGCGTGGTGCAACCCTCCCTGAACAGGTTATAGATTGGAACTCCATTGTTGGACGAGGCGTGTTCTATAACATTGCCTACACTATGCTCGGGATCATCATTGCTTATCTGTCGCGAAACATTGCAGCTGCCATTGCCATACTGCTTATCGTTCCGACCACCGTGGAACCTCTGCTAGGCTTACTTCTGAAGAGTAAAGCCATTTACTTACCGTTCGCCGCCCTAGAAAAAGTCATCATGATAGAAGGCAGTCCAGCGTTTGTCCAGGGTGAGTTATCCGTGAGCAAAGCCTTAGCAGTTGCAACAGGCTACCTCGTAGTCGGGATACTCATTACCTGGCAGCTGTTTCTACGACGCGACGCCAATTAAGATAACCTCTAACACCGAGTTCCTAAATACTAAGCTGGCCTGTTCGGCGGCGAGCAAAGTCAACCAGAGATTGAAGCGTTTTGAAGTTTTGTGCTTGGAACATTCGATATTGTTTAGGATTTAGAAATTAGGATTTAGATATTTCAGTCAGTGGCGTATACTAGTTAACGTGTTAAGTATCGACGACGAATTATTCGAAAAGCTCATTGGTGAGGCTATGGACGAACTGCCAGAAAAGTACGTAAAAGGCCTGGATAATGTGCTGGTCACCTACGAAGACGAGCCAACTCCCGAACAGCGGGTAGAGCTAAAACTCCACTGCAACCAAACACTGTTTGGGCTGTACCAGGGCATCCCCCGTACCCAGAGAAACAATGGCTACAACATGGTACTGCCGGATAAAATCACCATATTCAAACACCCTATCCTCTCTGCCTCACCAGATATGACGGCGCTCAAGAAACAAATCAAACACACCTTGTGGCACGAGATCGCCCACCACTACGGTCTGGATCATAACAGGATTCATGCCCTCGAATAATGAATCAGCCTGACTTATCCAGTTCACTTATGGCTGCCCGTGACTTGCTGGGCTGGAAACTGGTGCATGACACACCAGAAGGTCGGACTGCCGGGTACATCGTAGAAACAGAAGCCTACGACATGCACGACCCGGCCAGTCATTCTTTTGGCGGGCTTCGGGCCCGCAACGCACCCATGTACGAAGCCGCGGGCACTATCTACGTGTATTTGATCTATGGTATGCATCGCTGCGTAAACATTGTCACTGGACCACAGGGGCACGGCCAGGCAGTACTCATCCGAGCACTAGAACCCACCGAAGGCCTAGACTTCATGAAAAAGCAACGCGACACTCAAAACGAAAAACTTCTCACCAATGGTCCGGCCAAACTTGTCCAAGCTATGAGCATTACCGGTGACCTAAACGGCAAAAAGCTGGGTGACCACCTGCACCTAGAGCCTGGAATCGAAGTTCGGAAAGTGGTTCAAACAACGCGCGTGGGCATTAGCAAGGCAGTCGACCAACCCTGGCGGTTTTACATCGCCGGCAATCCACACGTGTCCCGAAGTCAGTAGCGTATACTTGTATGTATGAAGAGGGTGGCCAAGAACGAGCAGTCCGGGCGTAGAGTCACGGTCTACGCATTGCTGGGGGTACTGGCAGCACTTTCGATTGTGGCGGCAAGAGGGAACATGGCCGCCGCCGAAAGAAGTGTGTTCGACTGGATATATACCATGCCGGATGGATTACGCTGGTTTGCGCTTCTTGCCACACAACTAGGCAACTTGTGGCTTCTGATTGCCGTCGTTGGGCTCCTGCTGGTAGTCAAGTGGAATCCTCGGCCAAGCCTGATCCTGCTCCGTAGCGGAGTCCTTACCTACCTGGTTGTAGCACTCATTAAGGTTATCGTCGGGCGTCCGCGGCCCATGATGCTACTGCAAGAGGTCGCGGCGCGCGAAGTTGCCGTTTTGGGCACTGGTTTTCCGTCGGCTCACACTGCATTGGCGACAGTTTTGAGCCTGACACTTATGCCATATTTGCCCAAGCGTTTTCGCTGGTTACCATTTGTATGGATTGGGTTGGTGGGCTGGTCCAGAATCTATCTGGGTGTCCACGCCCCCCTAGATGTGGTGGGTGGATTTGTGGTTGGTGCACTGATTGTGCTACTAGCCGACAGTATTCCATGGCCAGCGGTGGAAAAGCGCCAAAAACGCTCATGATTAGTATTGCAAAGCGTGAAATGGCAGAGTAATCTAAAAGAGGAAGTGTGAGGCTTCCATAGACCCTGGGTTATTCACCCGGGGTCATTAAGTTAAAGAGGGGGAACCCGAGCTTTCAGCTCCTAGGGTTTCCCCTCTTTAGCCTCGGCTAAAGCCTCGGGATTCTCCCCCTCCATCTGACATTTATTTTGAAAAATGAATCCTCAAACTAAATGATTTTTATTACCGCTTCAAAAGCTATGCAGTACATACCAGCTTCGTTTTGCTCATGATCCTCCTTTTCGATAGCAGTTAGTTTCGCATTATCCTTGCCTGTCTGGCGATTGAGTGTTACTGTTTACAATCATATTATGGGAGTAGGTAGCATGGGTTTTGCGAGAAGTATAGCTAGTGGAGCTGTTGCGGCTGGTTTTTTAGCCGCAGAACTATCAGGATGCGGTGGCGACAAGGGACTGGAAACTGTAGGCGGCATGGATACGCCAGAAGCCTGCGCGGAAGCCTTCAAGGTTGTCCAAGACCATTTTTCCGACGAGCTAGAGGGCTATAACTTATCGGACGACCCCGTAGAAGCCGAGCAAGTACACGGTTACCAGGTGCCGCACCCCCTGGTTGTGCGCTGTGTACTGCAAAACGCAGCTGGTCCGGATTACGGCACAGCATTTTTTGGCTGGGTACTGGCAGAACTCGACCCAGATGACAGGGACAGAACTACGGTAGACTTCATTGCCAACGAGATGCTCACGATCCAAATTATTGCAAACGATCAGAGGCAGCAACTTGAGTCGACAACTGAGCTTCTCGATGATCTGAACGACGCGGTGTGCGAAGAAGGCATACCCCACGCCTTTATTGATAAAGACACGGAGTACAGCGGTCAATCTTCTAATCAATCTCGCACTGGCTACGTAATTGAAGAACTGGACTGCTTTACGGGTTCGGTATCTGAAACCTTGCCAGCTAATGGCTAGGACATTACAGGGATAGAAGACTGTCCCCTATGGGTGGCATTTTGGGGTCAGTTCGCAGGTGATTGGCAAGCCGGGCAGAGGCCGCGGAGTTCTAGGCTGTGGCTGGTAAGCTGAAAGTTTAGTTCCTTTGCCAGCGTATGGATACCGGCTTCCAGTTCTGGGTTTTCTTCGAAGGCAACCACACTGCCGCATTGCATGCAGGCAGCGTGATGATGGTGTCCGGCGAAGGCTTCGCTAAGCTCCAGCTTGTACTTCCAACCAATCTGCAGCCGATTGACAATACCAAGCTTTTCAAACAGATCGACCGTGCGGTATATGCTTGCCCGATCCATCTTGTGCTGGAGTTTGCGCATGAGCTGGCTCATGCTCAGGGCATCGCTGTCAGCCAAGGCGTTAAACACCTGTTGTCGAGTTTTGGTTAGGCTATAGCCACGTTCTTTGAGTGTTTTTGCAATAGTAGGAATTTCCGTAGGCACATTGAAATTATACCAATAATTGCGAAAATTTTGCAGTATCAATAAAAAATTGTTACGATCCATTTTGATATGGGATCAGAAGAAACTCTCTCCACCACGACGAGCCCAGAACCCGCAGACATAGCCTGGCCGCAAGCACACTCTTTTGAACCACTCGATCAACGTGATGTCTTTGAAGACGGAGCTGGCAGCAAAACCGAGCCCCCTATTTCACACCGCTGGAAGAGGATTGTGGTAGGAGGGAACGCTCTCTTGGGTGCGGCAGGAATAGTTGTTGGCAATACAAGCACTTTATCAGTGGCCATTGATGGCTGTCACAATACCGCTGACGCAGTCACCTACCATATGCAGGCTAGCGACGTGCTTCATGATGCTCCGGCCGAAAAGCTAGCCCGTCGACGTAAGCTAACACACTGGATCATTACCGGAGGAGCCTTAGTAGGCACAGCCAAAGCAGGTTGGGACACGAAGGAGGGACAGGAGCATGTAGCCGGCATATGGGACCTTGCGGTGGCAAGCGCTTCGGTTGCTCTTAACGGAGTAGCCTTTCACAGACTTTGGCGCGGCATGGGTGGCGCATTTAAAAACGCCTCCTCTTCAGTACGTGACCTAGTAAAGCACTTTGCCTTGATAGACATGCCATCAGCCGGACTTGCGTTGATGGGCTCTGCGGTCCAGAACACCAGTCCAGGACTTGAGCACACTGCTGCTATTGCCAGTGGTGTGGTTGGCATGGTGGCGTTTCGGCCAACCAAGAAAAACCTTGCACATAGTTGTCTCGATCACTTAGAGCCTGACACAAGTCACGTCGAAGGAGGCAGCCGAACACAAAATCACGCTCACCACGATCATGATCACTCATAGATCAAAGCGCAATTCGAGTCGCAATTACAAAAATAATTGCGACGGATTTGCAGGATTTTCTATTGTTATTATACTTATCTTTATAAGTTAGAAGGAATACAAACATGGCAAGTTACTGGCAGGTAGTGTTTTTCTCGCTTGTAGGCGGGGCATTTTCATTAGTAGGTGGGGTTTTATTGCTCAGGCGCAAGCGGTCGGCCGAAGCCTTGGCAAAGTACGCCACGCCATTTGCGGCTGGGGCGCTGCTAGCTGCGGCATTTTTTGACCTTTTGCCTGAATCTCTCCATGCGCTCGAGGCAGACGTTGCAACCAGGTGGGTTTTGGGCGGTATGGTGCTGTTCTTCCTGCTAGAGCATTTTCTGCATTGGTTTCATCATCACCACGAACACGAAGAAAAGCACGGCGCAGCCAGCTCACCTGCGCCACTCATTATTGCGGGAGATAGCATACATAACCTGTTGGACGGCATCGCCATCGGTGCAGCATTCCTGATAGACGTGCCAACGGGTATTGTCGCAGCTATAGCCGTGGCGGCTCATGAAATCCCACAAGAAATTGGCGACTTTGGCCTCCTGCTAAAATTTGGCTATGCCAGGCGAAAAGTAATACTCATCAATGTCATAAGTGCACTTATGTCTACGATCGGCGCGGTAGTAACTTTTTGGCTAGGATCAGAGAACGAACTGCCCATCGGGGCGCTCTTGGCGGTTACAGCGGGTATGTTCATCTATATTGCATCCAGTGACCTTATCCCAACCATTCACGAAGAATCCAAACGCAAGGTTGGGCACATAGCCGCCGCCCTGCTGCTGCTAGGCATCGTAACCGTTGGTGTCACCACAGCCGTAGCGCACAAGTATATAGACGGGGAACATACCGAAGAGCCTCATACGTCCCAGGCATGTGAGCCGGGGTACGAACTGACGAGGGTAGTGTTCCAAGAGCCAGGCAATGAAGCCAACCCCAAGCCGGAGGACTGGCACTGCTGGCCAGAGTCGGAAGCTGATTGCCGGCCCCCTTCAGGACAGACCTACGTGACCGAGAGTACTGACCACTATCTGCCCGCGTGCGAAGGAGACTTCCATTAGCAGCCAGTGGCAGATTCCGCTAAACTATACGGGTAATGATTATTCTTGTAGCAATCTTGGGGGTTCTGAATTTACTAGGTTTGGTGTACTTGGCGACACGCCAAAGCGGCGCCGGGCTTGATGCGGCGCTGCGCGAAGAGTTTGCACTCAGCCGCAAAGAATTCTCTGCCGCCAATAAGGACCTGCGTGTGGAACTCACCGGTCAGTTAGAGCGCCTGCGCGATAAAAACGATGATAAACTGGAACACATCCGCAAAACCGTAGAAGGCCGGCTGGAATCACTCCAAAAAGACAACGCCGAAAAGCTAGAAAAAATGCGCTCCACCGTAGACGAAAAACTACAGAGCACTCTGGAAAAACGCCTGGGTCAAAGTTTCAAACTGGTCAGTGACCGGCTGGAACAAGTCCACAAAGGCCTGGGTGAAATGCAAGGCCTGGCAACCGATGTGAGCGACTTCAAGCGCGTGCTGACCAACGTCAAAACTCGCGGCACTTGGGGCGAAGTACAGCTGGAAAACTTGCTGGAACAGATCTTTGTCCGTGACCACTATGAAAAACAGGTGATGCTTCGACCAGGCAGCCAAGACCAAGTGGACTTTTGCATAAAACTGCCGGACAAAAGTTCAGCAAAAGGGTTTATCTACCTGCCAATTGACGCCAAATTCCCACTAGAAGATTACCAGCGACTAGCAGCAGCGCAGGAGAAGGGCGACCTAGAAGGCGTCACCGCAGCAACCAAAGGCCTCGTGACACGCGTCAAACTAGAGGCAAAATCCATCAAGGAAAAATACATAATCCCCCCCAAAACCACCGACTTTGCGGTGCTGTACGTACCGATCGAAGGAATGTATGCAGAGGTTCTGCGTCAGCCTGGTTTGTTTGAGCACCTCCAGCATCACTATCGGGTGACCGTAGCTGGACCTACCACTATTGCGGCTATTTTGAACAGTTATCAGCTGGGCTTCCGGACACTGGCTATCGCAGAACAGACCAGCCAGGTATGGGAACTTCTAACAACCATCAAAGGGGAATTTGGCAAGTTTGGTGACCTACTGGAAAAGACCCGCGACAAGTTAGTCCAAGCCACCAACACCATTGATTCAGCCAGCACCAAAAGCCGTACTATCGAACGCAAACTAGGCAAAGTCCAAAAACTGGCCGACAAGGCCACCGAAACCGCCGAAAGCACCAAACTCATTGATAGTTTAGAGGAGTAACTCGGTGGCTATAATCAGCGTCAAAAAACAAACTCGCATGCAAAAACACTTTCCCAGACTGCTGGTGGGTGGCGGGCTTGTCGGGCTTGTTTCTGCCTTTGTGTTGATGGTGGAAAAAATTGCTGTTTTAAAAAATCCCGACTACGTGCCTTCGTGCAACATCAATCCCATCCTGGCCTGCGGGTCGGTCATCAACACTCCCCAGGCCAGTGCCTTTGGCTTCCCAAATCCTATCATCGGCCTGATTGGCTTTACGGCCGTAATTGTTGTCGGCGTCAGCCTGCTAGCCGGCATGCAGATCACCAAAAAATGGTACTGGCGCATGTTCTGGATTGGCACAGTCTTGGGTACGGCATTTATTCACTGGCTGTTTTTCCAAAGCGTCTACCGGATTGGCGCACTGTGCCCGTACTGCATGGTGGTGTGGGTGGTAACCATACCAGTTTTTTGGTACACCACACTGTGGTGTCTCCGTGAAGGCTTCTTGGCCCTACCCAAGGGTTGGAACAAGGCTGCAAACTTTGTGCAGCAAAACCATGGGGGAATCCTCCTGAGTTGGTATCTTGTTATAACCGGCCTGATTCTGCACCACTTCTGGTACTATTTTGGGTTTTGACAAGAATGATGTACTTTATAGACATAAGCCATGATTGAGCCTGAACGAACAGCACTTATCCAAAGATGTGACCAAGTGGATCTTACGGGCGAACAATGTCTAATCCGCTGGCTCGTAACGACCGAAGAAACCCTTGTGGCCGCAAGAGCCGGCGAGGCCAGAGAGACCGATCTCGCCGCACTACTTGGTCTCCCGGAAACCAGTAATACATATGAAACCCCCCGTGCTAGCTCTACTATCGGGTCATACGCCTGTAGTACTTGCGAACAGTCAGTTAGCGTGACAAGCGTAGCAGCGCCTGGCCAAGCACTCCACCTAGAGGCATCACTTCCACTACGGTGCGCAGCTTTTTTTAATGTTCTGTAAGAACCCGTCCGGGTCTTACCTCATCTATGCAGCTATGGATATATCTCCTCGCCACAATACCTGTTTGGAGCAAAGGTGACCGGGTTTGGTTTTGGGGCAGCCTTGGCTTTTAACGAAAGTTTGTACTAGTATTAGAGACTATGCCAGAAAATGAACATCCAGGTGGCTTTAACCAAGCACCGCAAGCAGGCCCCGACTCAGTCGTAGGGCGGCCCCATCTTATCCCAGATCGATGCATGGTAGGAACGCCAGGCGAGCGGACGGCTGGCAGCGTTATGGCCGAGACGGCCTGGAGTATTATCGCCGCCGGAATAAGAGTAGCTCAGGCAGCAGGCGTTCGCCTGCGACCGTTAAGCGCCTCTGCAAATAGTGCCCCGAATGCCGATCCCGAACCTGACATACCCGAGGCAAGCAAAATGATCATTTACCTCGCCGACCAAGAGTAGTCAGAAACAGTTCTCGTGTGTTAGTTTTTTTCTGACTCACTTTTCACCCCCATTGATAGATAACCGGGCGCTTTTTACCTCGGGCTTTAAGCCCCTCGGAGGACGCCCGGCCGACCTATTGGGCTCAAAAAGTGAGGGTGGCTCAGAGTTTTTTTGACCATAAGCACTTTTGTGCTAACATTGAGTACTTGGTTCTTAGAACCCATTTCGAAATCTTTTCACCACGGCCGAGAGCCTTCTCAGATGCGGGTTCAGATGTGAGATGTCTGTTTTTTGTTTGAAAGATACTTGCCATAGGTACCCTTTGAAGCAATAGCCTAGGATAGCCTACTAGAAAAGGCAGGCGGATTGCATAGAACCCATTGCAAACCTCCCTTCAAGTACAAAAGACGGATCTGGCGAGTATATCCTGGCCAGTTCTTTGACAAGGCAATACCTGTAAGGTATGCTGCGAAGCAAAACTGCCAGGATATGCTGTCAGCCCGAGTTGCAGCAGAGGGGGGATTTGAGCTGGGTTCATACGAACTTCTTGGCCGAAGAAGAGTCGCAGTCAGTGGAAAAGATCTGGACGGATTCTAAGGCTTGCTGCGTGCCAATCTTGGTATTTTTATTGCTATTCGTTATTAAAAGACAAGGGGTTATTGGTCATGGAAGGAATGTCAGAAGGCGCAGAATACGTGTCACGCGAGCATGAGCCTGGGAACAACACACAACAGACTAGTGAGGTAGCCGAACCGGCAGAGGACGGCTCGGTAGGCACTACCGAAGCGAGCCAGGTCGAACCCCCGCCTGAGCCGAGAAAACCACAAATTGTTATTCTGCTTGACCCAAGCGAACTTTACGATTGATTCAGCAAGTCGATAATCAATGCAGCCGTCCATGAAAAGTTTTCTGCGCCAGAGGGTGACCCGTCGAGAGGGCTAAAGTATTCATAAAAGCCTGATTGTTTGACCATTTCAACGGTTGATTCAGTCAGTGCCGCGGCATGATCGTGGAAGCCGTAGCGTTTGAGACCGTCAATAATCAGCCAATTAGTGTTGACCCAGCTGGGGCCCTGCCAATAGCAACTCGTGCTGAAATATTCACTATTAAGCGGCGCACTGGGCACTGGATAGTGGGCCCCGAACTGGTGCTCGTCCTCGAGTAACTTTACAAGCTGCTTGGCTCTTTCCTTAGTAACCGACCCGGCATATAGCGGCATAAGCGTACCGATGCTGGGCACCTTGATCAGCCTATGGGAAACAAACTCTCGGGAATAATACTGCGATGTATACGGATCCCACAGCCCCTCAAAGGTCTGCTCGGTCTTTTTCATCCGAGCCAGGAGGTCTTCTGGCAAGTCTTTGCGTATGGACTTGGCGATTGCCACCAGGTGTTGATTGGCCCGGATAAATATGGCGTTGAAACTAACGTCTTCTATTGCGAACAATGAGTGGGCCAGGATGCGTTTGATGTCATAGTTTTTGCGGCGCAAACGACGCTGAGTGCTGTACAGTGACAAGGCATCGATAGTCCGCATGCGCTGTTCTGCCGGGATCAGCTTGGTGTCACGCCGAAACAGGTTAAAGAGTGGCGACAGCCGAAGCTTGGCGACAGCCTGAATCCAGAGCGGCATCTGGTGATCCTCTAGCTCGTTTATCCAAGGTGGCGTATTGTCCAGACCGGTTTCCCAGGGGTGAACAAGCAGAACCAATCCTTCGCCATGCGGATCGCGCTCGGTGTACAACCACTGATGGTACGCCAACAGAGCGGGAAAAACAGATATATACCAGCTGCGACGCTCCGGCTTGGTCATCTTTTCGCCAATGCGCACTACAGCTTCCGCAATGATCGGCGGTTGGGTTATACCGCTGGTACTCAGATTGTCGGGTGCGTTTGGGTTGAGCCAGCTGCGCCAAATGTTAGCGTCCCGATCGTGCCGACCGCCGCTGAGGATCATGTTCGGCAACATACCGTTGGCCCACTGACCGGCAAGGAGGCTGAGGATTTCTGTTTTGGCGCGGTCAACATCATAGTGCCGGCGGCCAATCGCTACAAAGCAACTATCCCACAACCACTGGTGGGGATACAGCTTGCTATTTGCCGGTGCCGTGTACACTCCACGGTCATTCAATTCCAAAACAGTCTTGGCAGCTTCAACCAAATTGTCCTGTGTCTGTTTTTCGTCCATTAAGCACTAGTATAACGTGACTGCGCGATTCGGTGACAGCTTTTGTGGCTCATTTGCTCATTTGCACATTTGTAGTAAACCTTAGCCCCTATAGACATCACACCCGGACTTACCCCCCCTCAAAAAAAGCCCAAACCCTGGTCAGTTTCGTTCCAAACAGTTATTTTGGTGAGGAAAGCATACCCGTATACTGACGCGGCAAAAAACTGTCCGAGGGCGGAAGTGGCGGGTTTGGTGGGGGAAGTCTGGGGTGTGATGTTCACCCTTCCGCCGAGCGTTTTTCTATCTATAGTTAGTGAAGGTTAGCGGAAAATCAAATTCTTTGGAGTTGATCAGCTGCATGACGGCCTGGAGGTCGTCCTTGCTGCCGCTCATGACACGCACGGCGTCGCCCTGAATCTGCGTCTTTACTTTTGGTAATTCATCACGAACCAGCTTGGTGATTTGCTTGGCTTTGTCCTGGTCGAGCCCTTGTTTGAACAGTACTTCTTTGGTGGTTTTGAGGTTGGCTACTACCGGCTCTTTGGTGGTGTCCAGGACTTTTTGGGACTGCTCGCGACTAGCGAGTTTTTTGCGGAAAATGTCCAAAATAGCGTCTATCTGCCAATCGCCGTTGCCGGTAACCTTCAGCCCCGTTTTCTCGGCGTTCAGCCACTCCAGTTCAGCTGGTGTGCCTTTGAAATCATAGCGGCTGGTGATCTCCCGCTGCGTCTGGTCAAAGACGTTATTCATCTCTGCCTTGTCATATTCTGAAACAATATCAAAACTAAACTGTGCCATCCCTCAATACTACCATATTCCCAAATTGTTATAATAGGGAAGCTATAGCGTGGGATCTATATATAGTTTTGGAAGCGCTTGACAAGTTGATTGTGACTGTCTAGTTGATCCGCGGTGAGATATATAAGGTGCTGACTGATTTCTGGAAAGAGCTCTCGCACCACGGCAATGAAATCGTCTACTGGGTGCGGAAACACAAACACGCTACGCTGTAGCTGCTTGAAGCCTATTCGTTTGAGGTGATGCGAGAGGTAATCCCGCTTTGCCTTGTGTTTTTCGGGAATGTCGAACATCACAATCCGCCATTTCTCATCCCACTTGCTGCTGGGGATAGTGAGCTGCTCAAAATACGCGCGCCTGGCCCTGATCATGCCTTTGTCAGTCAGGCTGACCGTATAGCTGCCGTCCGGGTTGGCAGTGACCACCACGAGCTTTTGCTGTTTCATGTACCTGGCGATCCGCTTTGCTTCTCTTCGCTTGTCACGCCCCGTCACCAGTTTCATGACCGGCTTTTCAAGAGCCTGGATGCTGTTAGGCGCCACTACGGCCGCCGCAAAAACACTGCCAAGAATGAATCCCGTAAACAAAGTGTCTATAACTTTAGAAGTATGGTTACACATTGGCATGTATAAATCATACGCTATAGCGTGAGGTTTGTGCATGGTGTGGGTGTTTTTGGGGAGGATCATCTGATACAATTTGACACATATGAGTTACCAAAACCCGAAGATTGCTGAGACTGCTGAAGTGCTCCGCGAACGGCTGCCAACACTGAAAAATAAAGCTGACGTACTCAAGGCCGTGGAGCTCAAATCCCTCTATGCAGAAATCCCGACTTTGCCGCAGGATAAGCGAACTGATTTTGGCAAAGAAATCAACCAACTAAAGGCCGAATTAGAACACCTGGTTGCCATTCACCAGGAAACGGACGAACAACTTTCGCCTATAGACGTCACCGCACCCTTTGATGTAAATGTGGGCGACAATAAGCCCCGCCTGCTACCGGCAGAAACCGGTAGTAAACATCCTCTTATGACAGAGCTGGACGACATCCTGGATATCTTCTATCGTATGGGCTTTGTGGCCGTAGAATCTCGGCAGATTGACGACGACTACCACATGTTCGAAAGCCTGAACTTTCCGGAAAACCATCCGGCACGTGATGACTACGACACTTTCATGACCACTGACGGCCTGATCGCCCCGGCGCACACCAGCACCATGCAAAACCGGGTACTGCAAAAGTACAAATCCAATCTGGATCAGGACGAACCGATCGCCGTGGTCATTCCTGGTCGCGTTTTCCGGAACGAAGACCTGGACGCTACCCATGAACATACTTTCTACCAGCTGGAGGGCATCTACATAGGCAAAGGCATCAACGCCGGGCACTTGATTGCCACGCTCAAAACCTTCCTGGAGGCCTATTATCAGCAGGAACTAAAGGTCAAAACCCAGCCGTTTTACTTCCCATTCACCGAACCGTCGTTTGAATTTGCCATTAACCGACCAGAATCTTTGCGTAAAGGCACTGGTACTACTGATGATGACTGGCTAGAACTCCTGGGCTGCGGCATGGTCCACCCCAATGTGCTCAAAATGGCCGGCATTGACCCCACTGTGTATACCGGCTTTGCTTGGGGTGTAGGCATCGACCGCCTAGTGCTTATGAAATACGGCATAGAAGACATCCGCCACTTTGAATCAGCAAAGCTAGAATTTCTTAGGCAGTTCGCATGAGCCAGCAAACAGAAAAACCTATCGTATACGCATTTATCGATAGCCAAAACCTAAACCTGGGCGTGCGTAATGACGTTGTGAACGCCAGGGACAAAGTGATATACACAGGCAAGAAGCTCGATTACCGAAGGTTTAGACACTATTTGCGTGAGAAGTACGGGGTTTCTCAGGCGTATATGTTTATCGGCATGGTGCCGACGAACAATAGTCTGTACACATATCTCCAGCGGTGCGGGTTTACGCTCGTGTTCAAAACCATCTCTACCTACATGGATGAAAATGGCCACACTGTGACAAAAGGGAACGTCGATACCGATATTGTCCTTTGGTCGTCTGCCCGTTTGGCGGAAGAATTTGATAAAGCAGTGTTTGTGTCGGGCGATGGAGATTTTCTGAGCCTCTATGAGTTCATGGAAGAAAAAGGGAAATTACTACGGATTGTTGTCCCTAACCGTTTCCGCTATTCAAAACTACTGAATACTTACAGAGAAAAGTTGGCTTTTGTTGGTGACGTGCCGAAATTGCTAAAACCAAACGGGACAGTCAAAAAGACATCAATCAAAAAGACCAGGAGCAGCGGTCGGATCACATCCTTAGGCCAGCCTGGTCATGGTGATAAGAAAATAGTAGCAAAACAGAGGCGAAAAGTCAATAAGCGGGATAGCAAAGATGGGTAGATACAGGCTAGCAAAACTAGAACTATTCAGGTTGAGGCAATTCGCATGAGTTCATCTATACACCGAGTTCTTGTATTTGGAGATAGCATTGCCTACGGCGGCTGGGACACCGAAGGAGGATGGGTTGATCGCATTAAAAGACACGCCCATAAGCGGACCGTAGAGGCCAAGGGCCAAACCAAGACCCAGATAGTAAATCTGGGGATAGGCGGCAACACCAGTACTAAAATATTACAGCGCATGGAAGCAGAGATTGCAGCACGCAAGGCAGCATCTTGGCCACTGGTATTCGTCTTCAGTTTTGGCACTAATGATGAGCGAAGTGAGGCCAATACACCCGAAACCTCCCTCAAGCAATTTGAAGAAAATACTCGGCAGATCATTACGCTGGCAAGGAAACATACTGGCAAAATACTTTTTGTAGAGTGTCCGCCGCTAGGTCGGCCAGTAGTTGACTTCAAGGGAACAGAATACTCGGATGAGCGCGTCCGGCACTATTCTAATCATCAAGCAGGAATAGTAGAGTCGGAAGGCATCGAATTTGTCAAAATTCGTCAAACTTTCAAGGACAAGCCTATACACCTCCACGTTTATGACGATGTCCACTTAAATGATGCAGGCCACGAACTTATCGCTAGATCAGTGGAACCAAAGCTTTTGGAGTTGCTATCATGAAAAACGCCATTATTTTGCATGGGAAGCCGACCAAGCAGTTGTTTTACGACACCACTTTTCCGTCCACCAGTAACTACTATTGGCTGCCGTGGCTGCAAAAACAGTTGGTTTCCAGGGACATTCCTACACATACACCGGAAGTCCCAAACAACTGGCGGGCTGATTATCTGGTTTGGCTCAAAGAGTTTGAGCGCTACGACATCACGCCAGAAACAATCCTGGTTGGCCACAGCTGTGGCGCAGGCTTTTTACTGCGCTGGCTCAGCGAACACCCAGAGGTGAAAGTAGACCGGGTTGTACTAGCTGCGCCGTGGCTCAATCCCAAAAACGAGGAAGAAACCGAAGACTTCTTCAAGTTTACCCTGGACCCTAACCTGGTACAGCGAACAAACGGCCTGCGCGTCCTGTATGCTGACGACGATTTCCAGAATATCCTGGATACCGTAGATGTACTGCAAGAAAAGGTGAATGGCATATCCTATCGACTACTCAAAGGCTACGGCCATTTTTATGATGACCGACGCATGGAATTCCCGGAAATATTAGAGGAGATACTGGCATGAAAATTAGTCTGAATTGGGTGAAGCAGTTTACGGATGTTGAGTTGTCTGTTGATGAGTTGGTCAAAAAGATTGGTGCCCAGTTGGGTGCGGTCGAAGAAGTCATAGACCTGGGCGCCAAATACCAAGACATCATCATTGCAGAGATTGCCGAGAAAAGGGATCATCCAAACGCCGACAAACTGGCTGTTTACCAGGCAAATGTTGGCCGGGAAGAACTGGTACAAGTCGTCTGCGGGGACAAAGATCTGCAAGTAGGCAACAAAGTAGCCTGGATCCAGCCGGGGGCCGTAGTGCCCAGCACTTACGGCAAAGAACCTTTTACCATGGAATCCCGGCCACTGCGTGGGGAGATCAGCAATGGTATGTTTGGCAGCAGTGCAGAGCTGCTCTTCAGTGACAATCACGGCCGCGTACTGGTTCTGGACACTTCGGCTGAGCCAGGCACACCTTTTGCCGACGCCTACCAACTCAACGACTATATCATTGACGTAGAAAACAAAATGTTCACGCACCGGCCAGATTGCTTTGGCACCCTGGGCGTAGCCCGTGAAATTGCTGGCATTCAGAACCGCGCCTTCAAAAGCCCGGACTGGTACCTCAAATCCCTAGACCGCATCAAACCTGGCAAAACCAAACTGCCGCTAGAGGTCAAAAACGAAGCCGGCGATCTGGTACCGCGTTTTATGGCCATCGCCATGGCAGACGTAAAAATAGGCGACAGCCCGCTGATTATTCAATCCTACCTGAGCCGCGTCGGCCTGAAACCCATCAATAACATCGTGGACGTTACCAACTACCTCATGATGTTGACCGGCCAACCACTTCACGCCTACGACTATGACAAGGTCAAGGAGCGTAGTGGTGACGTGCCGGTGCTCATTGCCCGCAAGGCTGCAAAAGACGAAAAGATCAAACTCCTAAACGGCAAAGAACTGGCTTTTGAAGACCCAGTCATTCTGATTGCCACCGACAAAGAACCGGTGGGCGTGGGCGGCATCATGGGCGGTGCAGACACAGAAGTGGACGAAAACACCAAAAACATTATCTTAGAATGTGCCAACTTTGACATGTACTCTATCCGGAAAACGGCCATGAAGTACGGGCTATTTACAGATGCTGTGACGCGGTTCAACAAAGGCCAGAGCCCCTTGCAGAATGACATTGTACTGGAGGAAGCTGTTGCTACAGTTCAGTACGTCAGCGGCGGGCATGTGGCCAGTGATGTTTATGATTTACAGGACCAAGAACCTAGCATCAAGAACCTAGAAGTAAAAGTTACGTCTGACTTTATTAACGCCCGTTTGGGGCTGAAGCTACCAGCAGAAGATATGGCCCACCTGCTCAAGAACGTGGAGTTTACGGCAAATATTCACGGCGACGAGCTATCGGTTACTCCTCCATTTTGGCGCACTGACATTGAAATCCCCGAGGACATCGTAGAGGAAGTCGGGCGGCTGTACGGCTTTGACCATTTGCCTCTTGTGCTACCAAAACGCAGCATCAAGCCCGCCAAACGCGATGAACTCTTAGAGCTAAAATCCCGCATCCGTGACGTCCTGAGCAGAGCCGGGGCCAACGAAGTCCTGACGTACAGTTTCGTCCATGGCAACCTATTAGAAAAAGTGGGGCAGGACAAGGACATGGCTTTTGAAATCAGCAATGCCCTGAGCCCCGACCTCCAGTACTACCGCCTGAGCCTAACGCCCAGTCTGCTGGAAAAAGTTCGCGGCAACATCAAGGCGGGTTACGGCGAATTTGCTATGTTTGAAATCGGCAAGGTACACGGCAAGGGCCTGCTTGACGAAGAAAACGTACCCCGGGAACTCAATCGCATCGCGCTGGTGTTTGCCGCCAGCCCTAAGGCCGAAAAGTCTTACACCGGTGCGGCGTACTTTCAGGCCAAGGCCTACCTGCAAAAGATTCTGGACACCTTTGTAGAGCCTGGGGTGTTGGTCGTCAAACCTCTGGAAGAAGCCGATTTTGGCGGACATACCCTGATCCAGCACATGACTACACCATTTAATCCCAAGCGAGCAGCAGTGCTAGTCAAGGGCGATCTAATCGTTGGAGTAGTGGGCGAATACCGCAGCGACGTAGCCAGAAGCCTCAAACTACCTGCCCTTGCGGCCGGTTTTGAAATATTCCACAGCTTCCTTATGGGCGGTGCTGCCGCCGATTCCTATACCGCAATTTCCAAATTTCCCAAAGTTGAGCAAGACATCTCTTTGAGGGTTTCAGAAAGCCAAGCATATCAGCCGGTATTTGGCGAGCTCCTTGCAGGGCTCCAGGAACTGTCAGGCGAAAGTCTACAGACTACGCTCACACCTTTGGACATATACCAAAAGGACAACGACAAACATTTCACCTTTCGCTTGAGCGCCGCCCACCATGGCAAAACCCTCAAAGCCACAGAGATAAACAGCCTCCTAGACAAACTGGCCGACCGGGCAAAGCAAAAATTCAACGCCGAAAGGATTTAGTGGTGGAGGCTGCCATCCAACAGTTCGATGGTATCACCATGGAATACGTGCTGGCACCCAAAATGGTGGTGTTCAGCCATGGGTTTGGCGTACGCCGCGATACGTCGGGTTTTTTCACTGAGATTGCCC
>Ga0193752_1001240_pt1 | contig 21585 bp, 21 predicted proteins | sample H1c1metaG_FD_144924 | JGI IMG/M metagenome (GOLD analysis project Ga0193752, IMG submission 144924) | Soil microbial communities from a riparian zone of the East river system, Colorado, United States - H1c1 | ecosystem: Environmental > Terrestrial > Soil > Riparian zone | place: USA: East River...
CGGTGGTCCTCGACATCGGCGCCAACATCGGCGTCTCGTCGCTCTACTTCGCGCGCGCCTTTCCCCGGGCGACGATCCATGCCTTCGAGCCGGAGCCCGGCAATTGCGAGGTCCTGCGCGCCAACGCTGCCGCCCATCCGCGCCTTCGCGTGCACGAGGTGGCCCTGGGCGCCGACGACGGCAGCCTCACCCTGTTCGACTCCGACGATGCCGCGAACCAGGGAGGCTTCAGCGCCCACGCCGCCGGCGTCAACCCGGCGCGCAGCAAGCTGGTGCCGATGCGCCATGCGGGGCGGCTCCTCGCCGAGCTCGGCGTGGCGGCAGCCGATGTCATCAAGATCGACACCGAGGGGGCGGAATGGGAAATCCTCACCGCCTTCGACCGCAAGCTGCTCTCCGGCGTGCGCGTCATCATGGGCGAGCTGCACGGCCGCAAGGACTTCGCGCTCCTCGACTACCTGCAGCCGATGTTCCACATCGGCATGAGGAAGCACATCCGCAACCGGCTGTTCAATTTCTACGCGGTAAACCGCGGCCCCGCATCGCTCCCGTCGTGACCCTCGAGCGCTGCGCCGCATGGCTCGCGGTGCTCTTTCTGGCCACGGTGCTGTTTTCCCATACCGTCGCGCTGCGCCTGCTCCTGCTGGTCCTGGGCCTCACCGCGGCCGTCGTGCTCGCGGTGCGCCAGCGCGGCTCGATCCGCCTGCTACCGCAAATCTGGCTGCCATTCGCCCTTTGGGCCGGCTGGGCGTTGCTCTCGCTCTTCTGGTCGCAGGAGCCGGAGCGCACCGCCAAGGAGTTGCGCAACGAGATCTGGTATGCCGCCGGCGCCTTGTGGCTGTGCTTCGTCGCCGCCCAGGCGCGCGATGCCCCGCGCATCATGCTGCCGGCCTTCGCCGTCGCCGCAGCCGCGGTGTGCGGCACCGCCGTCTATACCTACTTCGTGCTCGGCTGGGAGCACTATGTGTCCGGCTGGCACAGCGGGCCGGGAAACTTTTCCAGCACGCTGCTGGTGCTGATGCCCTGCGCGCTCATGGCCGCATGGTGTGCGCATCAGTCCGCATGGTCCGCAGCCGCGCGCTATCTGCCGCTCCTGCTCGTGGCCGTGTTCCTGGTTGCAGGGTATACCGCGGAAAGCCGCACGCTCTGGCTCGCTCTCGCGGTGCAGATTACGGCTTGCGCCATCCTGCTCGCGCTCCGCAGCAAGAGCGGCTGGCGACGCCGCGCGCTGGTGGCAGGGGTGTTCGCCATCGCCGTCGGCACCACCGCGGTAGCGATGACCGCGCACGTCCACCTCAAGCGCGAAGCGGTCGGGGGCGCGCGCACCCTCGCGCAGGATCCCCGCCTCGTGCTATGGGCGGAGGTGGTGGACAACATCCGCGAGCGACCATTGCTGGGCTACGGCTTCGGGCGCGGCATGCTGCGCACCTCGCTGCGCGAGGAGCTGAAGGAAGCCCAGCTCTGGCATGCGCACAACCTCTTTCTGGACACTGCCCTGCAAGTCGGGCTGCCAGGAGTCGTGCTGCTGCTGGCCCTGCTCGCGGCGACCTTGCGCGAAGGCTGGCGCATGGCGCGCGATCCGTCGCCGGCGGCCGCGGCGTGCGGCATCGCGCTGCTCGGCGTAGTCGTGGGCATGCTGGTGCGCAATATGACCGACATGCTCCTGGTACGGCAGAACGCGCTCCTCTACTGGGGCATCGTCGGCACGCTGCTCGGCCTGGGTGCGACATTCCGCGCGCCGGCCGCGGCGCGATGAAGGTCCTGGTCGTGCGCCGGGACAATATCGGCGACCTGGTCTGCACGACGCCGCTCTTCAGCGCCTTGCGCCGGCAATTTCCGCAAGGCTGGATCGGCGCGCTCGTGAACAGCTACAACGCCCCGGTCCTCGACCGCAATCCCGATCTGGACGGGGTCATGGCCTACACCAAGCTCAAGCACCTCGCCGGCGGGCAGGGCGCGCTGGCGGCGCTCGGCAGCCGCCTGGCCATGCTGTGGCGCCTGCGCCGCATGCGGCTGGACGCCGTCGTGCTCGCCACGCCCGATTTCGTGCCGCGGCTGGCGCGCCTTGCACGCTGGCTCGCGCCGCGCCAGGTAGTCGGATTTTCCGACGGCAGCCGCAGCGCCGCGCGCATGCTCGATTGGTCGGTGCCGGTCGCAGACATGCAAGGACTGCATGAAGTCGAGCGCGTGTTCTCGCTGGCGGCACGTTTCGGCATCGCCGGCAAGGCGCCGGCGTTGCGGCTGACGCCCGATCCGCAGCTGGTCCGCAAAGCGGCCGGCGGGTTCGACGCCGGGCCGCGCCTGAAAGTGGCCGTGCATATCACTGCGCGGCGCCCGAAGCAGCGCTGGCCGGCCGAGCGCTTCGCGGAACTCATCGCCAGGGTGCATGCGCGGCACGACGCCAGCGTCATGCTGCTCTGGTTCTCGGGCGCGCTGGACGATCCTCGCCATCCCGGCGACAACGACAAGGCGCGCGAGGTCCAGCGCCTGCTTGCAGGCAAAGCCCCGCTGGTCGCCTACGGCACCGGGCAACTGCCGGAACTGATCGGCGCCCTCGCCGCGTGCGATGTCGTGATTACCCCCGACGGGGGAGCGCTACACCTCGCTGCCGGGCTGGGGAAGCCTGTCGTCGCGCTGTTCGGCGACTCGGCCCCCGAGCGCTGGCGGCCGTGGGGCGTTGCGCAGCGGGTGCTGCAGCCGCGCACCCGGGATGTTGCCGATTTGAGCGTCGCAGAGGTCGCGGACGCTTTTGCCGATCTGCTTTTGTCGACCTGATACGCGAGAGGGCATTCATGTCTGAGCTGCAAAAACTCGCCGGCCTCGCCGGTTCCTTCCTGCGCCAGCCGCGCGCGAGCCTGCGGCTGCTGAGCCAGATTCCGTACGTGCTGCGCGGCATGGCCTACGCGGCCGGCTACCGGCAATCGCGCGATGCGGCGGCGCTCGCCGTGGCGCCGGAGCGCAACCGGCTGCGCGAATTCTTCGACGCACGCCACGCCGGACCCGGCATCTGGAAGTGGAACCACTACTTCGACATCTACCATCGCCACCTGGCGAAGTTCGTCGGCCGCGAGGCGCACGTGATGGAGATCGGCGTCTACAGCGGCGGCAGCCTGGACATGTGGCGCGACTATTTCGGCGGCGGCTGCCGCGTCTACGGGGTCGACCTGCAGCCGGCATGCAAAGCGTACGAGAACGCGCATACGAAGATCTTCATCGGCGACCAGGCCGACCGGGATTTCTGGCGCTCCCTCGACCTGCCGGCGCTCGACGTGCTGATCGACGACGGCGGGCACCGGCCGGAGCAGCAGATCGCCACCCTGGAGGAGATGCTGCCGAGGCTGCGCCCGGGCGGGGTCTATCTATGCGAGGACATCCATGGACCCAACCATGGCTTCGGCGCCTACCTGCAGGGCCTGATCAGGGACCTGAACGCCATGCACGCGGGCGGCGCGGGCAAGCCGGTGCGGCCCTCGCCGCTGCAGGCGGCCATCCACTCGATCCATTTCTATCCGTACGTGGTGGTCATCGAGAAATCGCCGACCGTAGTGTCGGAGCTCGACGCGCCGAAGCACGGCACGGAATGGCAGCCGTTCAAGCTTTAGGCGGGATCGCGTACTCCCAGACCCATTCGCGCAGGCGCATGCGCACCGCCTGGGGATCGGCCTCGCCCGGCTTGGCCAGCCAGGCGAGCACCTCGGCCACCAGCGCCGGGTTCTGGTGCTTGCGCACCTGCGCGACGCGCAGCTTGGGGTGCGGCGTTACCAGCGTCTTCTCGGCGTCAGCCAGCGGCTCCTCGTAGAGCTTCTCCCCCGGCCTCAAGCCGGTGTATTCGATCTGGATATCGCTCTCCGCGAAGCCGGAGAGCCGGATCATCTCCTTCGCGAGGTCGACGATCTTCACCGGCTGCCCCATGTCCAGGACGAAGATCTCGCCGCCCTGGCCCATCGTGGCCGCTTGCAGCACGAGTTGCGTGGCCTCGGGTATCGACATGAAGTAGCGCTCGATGAGCGGATGCGTCACCGTCACAGGACCGCCGCGGGCGATCTGCTGGCGAAAGCGCGGCACCACGCTGCCGGTGGATCCCAGCACGTTGCCGAAGCGCACGATGACGAACTGCGTGCCGCTGCCTGCCTGCATGTCCTGGCAGATCAGCTCCGCCAGGCGCTTGGAGGCGCCCATGACGTTGGTCGGGTTCACCGCCTTGTCGGTGGAGACGAGTACGAACTTCTCGACGCCGCGCTCCCTCGAGGCGCGCGCGGTGACGATGGTCGAGAGCACGTTGTTGGCGACCGCCTGGAAGGCGTTCTCGTCCTCCATGAGCGGCACGTGCTTATAGGCGGCGGCGTGAAACACCACCTGCGGCCGGTACCGCCCGAACACGTCCGCCATGCGCACTTCGTCCTTCGCGTCGCCGACAACCGCGCTGACCTGCGGGCCGCCGGGCTGGTCGCGGAATTCCTGCTCGATCGAGTACAGGGCGTACTCCGAGAAATCCAGCAGCACCATGCGTGCCGGCGAGAAGCGCGCGATCTGGCGGCACAGCTCGGCGCCGATCGAGCCGCCCGCGCCGGTGACCAGCACCGTCTTGCCGGAGACGAACGCGTGCAGGCCGGCGTTGTCGAGCGCCACCGGGTCGCGCCCGAGCAGGTCGTCGAGCTCGACGCGCCGCACGGCGGACACGCTCACTTTGCCCGACACGATATCGGACAGCGCCGGCACGGTCATGACCGCGAGGCCCGCGTCGGTGCAAAGGTCGAGCGCGCGCTTGCGCGCACTGTGCGAAGCCCCCGGCATCGCGATAATCGCCTGCGTCACCTCCACGGCCGCGGCGACCTGCCGCACCATCTCGATGCTGCCCAGCACCTTCACGCCAAGCACTTCGCCGCCGAGCTTGCGCGGATCGTCATCCAGCAGCCCGACCACGCGCCGGTCGCGCCTGGCCGCCAGCTCCTTGATCAGGTTGGCGCCCGCGACGCCGGCGCCGAGCACCAGCACCGGCACGGCCTGCGGCTTCGACAGCGAGCCGAGCTGCCCCTCTTTCCACGCGCGGTAGGCGATCCTGCTGCCGCTCATCATGAGAACCAGCAGCAGCGGGGTGAGCACATACGCGGTTCGCGGCACCGGGGTGCCGAGCCTCGCCAGGACCAGGGCCGCGGGCAAGGCGAGCGCGGCTATGCCGGCGGCCATGAGGATGCGCTTGAGGTCCGGGAGGCTCGCGAAGCGCCACAGGCCGCGGTACAGACCGAGCGCCCAGAACGCCGCCGCGTGGATCACCACGACCCAAGGCAGCAAGTCGACCATCAGCTCGTGATACTCGGGCGGGACGTCCAGGTTGAAGCGCAGCCAGAAAGCCAGCACCCAGGCGAGCGTGGCCGCCATGACGTCGTGCAGGAAGGCGAGCAGCCGGCGGATGATCATGCCGGCTTGTCCGCGGCAGGGGCCGCGCGGCGCCAGCGCAGGTCGATCCAGCCGGCCATCACGCCGAGCAGCGCACTTGCTGCGGCGAACACCGCTGCCTGCACCACCGGCGCCTGCTCGCGGCCGAAGAGCGCGGCCGCGGCGCAGACCAGCATCGCGGCGTAGCCGACAAGCGCCGTGCCGCGATGGCCGAGCCCCATGCGAACCAGGCGCTGGTAGTAGTGCTCGCGGTGCGCCTGCCAGACCCGCTCGCGGCGCACGGCGCGCTTAAGCAGCGTTATGGTCGCATCGCCGATGAACGGGCCGAAGACGAGGACCGGAAACCAGAGCGGCCAGACGTCGTCTCGCCATCCCACCACACCCAACGCGGCGGCGAGAAAGCCAAGCGGAATCGAGCCTACGTCGCCCAGAAAGATGCGCGCCGGATGAAAGTTGTAGACGAGGAAGCCGAGCGCCGCCGCGGCGATTGCGAGCGAGGTGGCGGCGAGCGGCGCATGCCCAACGAGGAGGGCCGCCAGGGCGTACGCCGCGAAGCCGATGACGGCCATGCCGCCGGCGAGGCCGTCGGAGCCGTCCATGAAGTTATACAAGTTGGTGATCCAGCCTATGGCGAGCACCAGGAGTACCAGGACTACGGGGTTAATCGGGCTCAGGACGAACCAGGCAACGAAGCCCGCGGCGGCAAGGTGCGCGCCGAGTCGCAGCAAAGTCGGCATGCTGCGCAGGTCGTCGATGAGCGAAACCACGGCGAGGGCGAGCGCAAGGCCCAGCGGCAGCCAGAGCCCGGTGGCGAACGCGGCGCTCGAGACGCCGACGCCGGCGAGCACGGCAAGGCCGCCGGTGCGCGGCACGGGCCGGTCATGCAGCGAGCGCGCGTTCGGCTGGTCGAGCGCGAAGCGAGCGAAGCGCGTGACCAGCAGACGGGCCACGAACGCTGCGACGACAAACGAGACGAGCCCTATTCCCCAGAGCATGGGCGGGCATTCTAATGGCCCAGGTACCAGCGCGCCGTTTCCCTCAATCCCTCTTCCATGGTGTACGGCGGCCGCCAGCCGAGATCGCCGCGCAGCGCCGAGTCGTCCACCACGAGCGAGCGCGCCAGGCTGCGCAGCGGCGGCGCCAGCTCGAGGAGCGCGGGGGGAAAGGCAAACAACCGCGCCGGCCTGCCGAGCGCCCGGCCAATCCTGCGGCATAGCTCCGGAACCGAGACCGGCGTGCCGTCGGTCACGCCCAGCGTCTTTCCAGCCGCCTGCGGCGCCTCCAGGCAGCGCACCACGGCGTCGACCAGGTTGCCGACATAGACCACGCTGCGACGGTTGTTGATCGAGGCTAGCGGCAGCGGGACCCCTCGCGCGACCGCGCGCATCAACGCGAGGAAGTTGGCCTTGACGCGAGGGCCGTAGACCAGCGGCGGGCGCAGGATGACGACCTCGATACCTCGCAACGACGCGAGACCCTGCTCCGCGGCGAGCTTCGAGCGCCCATAGCGATCGTCCGCCTCGGTAGCGAGCGACGAGCTGAGATAGACGAAGCGCCGCACACCTCCAGCTGCGGCGTCGCGCGCCCGCTGCAGCGTGCCTTCCACGTTCACGCGCCGCAGCTCGGCCTCCGGTGCGCGCGCATGCGCGATGTTTGCGAGGTGCACGACAGCCCCCTCGCTCGGCATCGCCGCCACGACCTCATGGCCGCGAGTCTTGAGCGCGGCGCAAAGGTGCCCTCCGATGAACCCGCCAGCGCCAGTGACGAAGACGCGCATGCTCAGCGCCTCATGCCGGGAAGGCTCTTGTCGAGCGCCCGCCAGATGTCGCCGATGCTGGCGCGCCGCGATGCCTGGATCTTTCGCCGCTTGCGAATTACGTCGGGCAGACCGGCGATGGTGTCACGCAGCGCACGCCACGCAACGCGTCCCTGGCCGCGAATCGCGAGCCTCGCGGCAACCATGCCGAAGCCGACCAAAAGAGCAGGCGCGCACACCCAGAGAAGCGGGCCCGGCATATTCTTCACGAAGGTCCAGATCCCGTTCCTGAAGCCGTGATACATCGTGAAGTCGCTTCGTAAACCCGTCGTCGCGGATCCGACGTGATGGGCGATCGAGTCGGGGGCGTACCACGATCGGTACCCGAGGAGCCTCATGCGGAAGCCCAGGTCAACGTCCTCCGAATAGCAAAAGTAGTCCTCGTCAAAGCCACCGAGCGCCCGCAGCAGATCCCCACGGTACAGGGCCGCCGCTGCACAAGGCGAAAATACCTCGCTGACCTGCAAGGCGCGCCCGGCAGCCGGCTTGCCATATCCATCGCGCCAATGCAGCCCGCTCACGTGATAGACGTCGCCGACGCCATCCAGCGTCTCGGCATCGTCGGCCCTGAGAAGCCTGCTGCCAACCGCCGCGCAGTCTCGCCGGCTCGCCGCAGCCGCGACGAGCTTCTCCAGCCAGTCCGGCTCGGGAAAGGCGTCCGGGTTGAGCAGCGCGATCCATTCGCTTGCCCCAGCTTCGCGAAACCCGAGATTGTTGCCTCCGGCGAAGCCGAGATTCCTGGGCGAGCGGACGAGGCGCACACCGGGAATCTCCCTCTCGATTCGGTCAGCGGATCCGTCGCTGCTTGCGTTGTCGACGACCACCACCCTGAAGTCGCGGAAGGTCTGCAGCGCAAGCGTTCGAAGCGCGCGCAGGACATATTCGCCACCGTTGAAGTTGACGACGACGACCGTTACGCGCGGAGCCCCGCGCGGCGTGCCTTCGCGCTCCTCGCTTGCTATAGAATCCGCCATCCCTCGCCGCGGAAATCGATCGAACGATGAGTGCTCAGCTTGTCACGGTTTCCGTAGTCAGCCATGCCCAGAATGCGCTGGTGAACCAGCTGCTCGAAGACCTCGCGGCACGCTGCGCACCGGGCCTCAAGGTGATCATCACCGAGAATGTCCCCGACGCTGAACCGCTGCGCCTCTCCCAAGTCAGCCATGAGGTAGAGATCATACGGAACACTCGCGCGAAGGGCTTCGGCGCGAACCACAATGCCGCCTTCGCCCTCTGCCGCACCGAGCTCTTCTGCGTCGCCAACCCGGACATCCGCCTTCCGTCCGACCCCTTCGGTCCTCTCTCGGCCACGCTAAGCGCGCGCCGCGCCGGCGCCGTCGCTCCGCTGGTACTGAGCGTGCGGGGCTCGGTTGAAGACAGCGCGCGGCGCTACCCGACCCTTGCATCCCTGCTGCGCAAAGCTGTCACCAAGGGGGCGAAGCCAGATTACGCGACCGACCAGGGCGCAATAGAGGTCGACTGGGTCGCGGGCATGTTCATCCTCTTCGCCACGCAGGCATACCGCGCGGTGGGCGGTTTCGACGAGCGATATTTCCTGTACTACGAGGACGTCGACATCTGCCGGCGACTGCGCTCGCGTGGACATAAGGTCCTCTACGAGCCCGCCGTCTCGGTGATCCACGAAGCACGGCGCGCGAGTCGCAGAAATCCGCGCCTCATGCGGATCCATGCGGCGAGCGCGCTTCGGTATCTGCTAAGTCGGTACCCGTAAGTACTTCTAGGCCTTGCGCGCCACGAGGTAGGTGGTCGAGGCAAGAACGTAGGCGTTCTCGCGCTCGCCGAGGATCCGGTCGAGCGGGGCGACGGCGACTCGGCCAAGGACATATGCAGCGCGGGTGAGCGGCCGGAGAACTCGGGGCACGAAGAGATCACCGAATACGCGCCACATCTGGATCATCGCCATTGCCGGGCCGTTGCACACGCCGCTTTCAACGATCTCAAGCCCGGCATCCTCGAAAAGCTTGCGGTGGCCGAAGATCGTGAAGTTCTGGAAATGGCTCGGGTAGCCGTGAAAGGCCTGGAGGAATGGCGTGCAGACGAAGGCGAGCGCGCCGGGCTTGAGCACGCGAGCCATTTCGCAAGCCGCTACGGTTGGCGAGTGCAGATGCTCGAAGACCGCCTCGCAGTGGACAGCATCGACGCTTGCATCGGCATAAGGCAGCCGGTGCGCGTCGCCGACCACGTCGACATTGCGGAAGCTGTCGATATTAAGGTTGACGAGCTTCTCGTCTATGCGTAGAGGCCCGCCTCCGATGGAGAGGCAGAGCGAACCGTCAGGCACGCTCAGCACTCGAGCGCAGGCGGCCAGGCTGCTCTTGGTGCGGTAGTCCTCGCGCCGCAGCCAGTCCTTCAGCCAATCGAGCCGCCCGGGCGGCGCCCTGTATTCCGCCTCCATGGCCGATGGCTTCGCCTCTGTCGCATCCGCGAGGAGGAACGGCACTTCGCCGACGATCGGGTAGGACCGCGCGTCGGATCGCAGGACCGCACCCTCTCGCACGAGCACTTGCTTCGTGATCGGGCACACCAAGGCCCGCTTAGAGAGCTGCACTTCCAGGCTGGCACGCACGCTCATCTACCTTGAGGAACTCTTCTCGGTAAGTGGCCCTTGCACGCCTCGCACGCCATCCCAGATTCCCTTTGCCACCAGACGTAGTCGGCGCAATCGCTTGGGCGCAATCGCGCAACTCACCATCACCACCGCCGAGAGCCAGAGGATGTCGTTCAGGATCCAGCGCAGCGGAGCATACGCCTTGCGGTAGAGGAGGATGCTGTTCCGAATCATGTAATAGTTTCGCTCGGGCGAATGCATGGCGGCTTCGGTCCACCGCCCGATCCAAACCCGCTTGGAATGCTCCCCGGGCTCGTGCCGCAGCCGCGCGGCGCAGACGCCATACACACCGTAGCCCATCGATGCAGCGCGCAGGCACCAGTCGATATCGATGCGGTCGATGAACAACCCATCATCCATGGCGCCGACGGCCTGCAGCGCCTCCATCGAAGTCAGGCTTCCCGATGCGATGACGAAGTCTGTCGGCACCACCTCGGAGTGTTCTGAGCAGAAGGTGTGCTTGATGCCGCCGAAGGTGAAGCGTTTGAAGGAGTACGCGCGGCCGGTGCGGTTGTCTAGGATGCATGGACCTACCGTCCCGACGCTCATATCTTTCTCGGCCAGACTACGCGCCGCGTCATGCAGCCGTGCGATGCAGTCTCCATCCGGCACGCTATCCTGGTCGAGCATGAACACATGCGTGAAGCCTCGCTCCGCGGCCCAGCGAATACCCTGATTCTGAGCAGCGGCGAGCCCCGCATTCGCACCGTTGCGGATTACAGCTACTTCGCTTGAGGACACGGCGGGTAGTTCCGCGCCGCCTCCGGGCGTGTTGTCTACTATGACGATGCCTTGAGTCTGCGGTGTTATCGCCCGCAAGAGGTGCTCGAGTGCCTTTGGCGACGGGTGATAAGTCACGATGACCCCCGCCACCCGGCACGCTACGTCGGCTGCCGCCTTCGTCATCATCGTGGAATAACGAGATCCCGCACCGCGCCACGCCACGATGAATATTTGGCGTACCTGCCGGACGCAAGCTCGCGAATGACCGGCCGAAGGCGATGGAGCCGGCTGGAAGGTAACGAAGTTCGCATGCGCACATGGTCGAGCTTGCCTTTCACCTCGGCAAGAACTTCAGGGCGGCATCCCAACGCACGGACCCGTTCATGAAGTTGTTCGATTACGTTCAGTCTGCGAAGGTCTTCCTTGTAACCGATCGGACGCAGCGCTTTGCGAATCCTCTCCAAGGCACCTTCGGGCCGCAGGGGAAGCAGGTTCGCGGCATGCTGTCTGTATCGGATCAGCGGATCCGGACAAGAGCCGAGCTCGTCGAACACGGCCGCGATGAGAGCTATCCATTCGTCGTGGTACGCCCCCTCGGGGATCGGCAGCATGTGTGACCTGCGCTCCGCCCGGAAAGCCATCGTGGCGCCGGGACAAATATTTCGTCGAAGAAGCACTGGAAGAAAGTCACTCCGGTGAATCCGTTCGAGGTCGCTATCCGAGACCATGAGCGCTTGCAGCAGCCGATATCCCAAAGGCGCCAGGCACTCATCGACCATCTCGGCGTCGGAGAACAAGACGCCTATACGCCGATCAGCGCGGAAGATTTCTTCGAAGTTCTTCAACTTGTCGCGGCGCCAGCAGTCGTCCTGATCGCTCATGGCAATCACGTCGGCGCGGCAGCGCGTAACTGCCAACTCGAAATTGCGCACGAATCCAAGATTTTGCGGATTGCGCACAACATTGAGCGGGAACGGCGCCTTTGCCGCGTACGAATCTAGGATCCCAAGCGTACCGTCGCTCGAGCCGTCGTCCTGGACCAGTACTTCATCTGGTAGGCGTTCCTGGGCGAAGATGCTGTCCAGCTGCTCCGCGAGATACCGCTCGCCGTTGTAGGTACAAAGGACGATGCCGATTTTCATGCCGACAATTTCGTCACCCGACTCACCTTCAACTCCGCCATCGCCTTAACAGCGTTGAGCGCCAAAGGTTCAGTTTCGCCAGCCTTGTACGAAGCAGATAAGCCAGAAATAGTCGAAGCGGAAGATGAGCCCTTATTAGCGATTCACGGTCGGCTTGAAACTGGGCGTCCTCTGTATGCGCGCTCAAGCCGGTGTAGTCGTTGTACACGCAGACCAGCTTTTCAATGTAGCTGAACCGGAATCTCTTGTCGCCATAGCAGGCCATGTTGAGCGCATGATCAGCCCATAGCCGATAGCGCGTATCAAAGCTATGCGATTCGAAAACGCGGCGCGGATAGAAAATCGCCTGCTGGCAGATGTTCTTGAACATGATCTTGTAGGCGCTGAAGGCGCCGTCGTAAGTCAACCGCTGCCTCGGCATGTAGACGTCGCCGTAGTACACCGTTTGCTCGTCGGTAAGCAGAGGGGCGATATCGGCCAGTCCGGCGACAAGTTCGTCATCGGCGCCGAGGAACAGAATCCACTTGCCCCGCGCCGCGCGTACGCCCTTGTTCATGGCGTCATACAGACCGCTGTCCGGTTCGCTGCACCAGTAACCGATCCGCGATTCGTACCTGCGGATGATGTCGACCGAGCCATCGGTAGACCCTCCGTCGATCACCACATAGTCGAGGTCTTCGAACCCCTGCTCGAAGACACTCCGCAGAGTGCGTTCCAGGGTCTCGGCGCCGTTCAGTACGACGGTAATGATGGATACCAGCGGTGTCGTTACTGACCGAGCGGTAGCTCCCCCCACAATTTCAGACTCCACGCTTGATTTTATCGTTAATTCAAGGTGTAATGTGCGCCCCGTTCAATTACTGAACATGGCTGGCGAAGCAACGTGCTCACCGACGAGACCCGATATCGCATCCTCAAGATACTCGAGGCCGACCCGCAAGCGAGCCAGCGCCGGATCGCCGACGAACTGGGTATCAGCCTGGGCCGGGTGAATTTCTGCGTCCAGGCATTGATTCAGAAAGGCCTGGTCAAGGCCAATAACTTTCGGAACAACACCAATAAACGGGCGTACTTGTATCACCTCACGCCGCGAGGCATCGAAGAGAAGGCCAGGGTGACCTCGCGCTTCCTGAAGATGAAACTCGAAGAGTACGAAGCGCTCAAGCGCGAGCTGGAGGAGCTGCAACGCGAGGCGGAACGGTCGAAACATGCTCCTTAAGGGCAAGAAGATCCTCGTTACGGGGGCCGACGGCTTCATCGGCTCGCACCTGGTCGAGCACCTAGTCGGCCTCGGCCACGAAGTCAGAGCGTTTGTCCTGTACAACTCGCTCGGCTCGAGGGGATGGCTAGACAGCGTGACGCTGGGCAAGAACGTGGAATTCTTCGCTGGTGACATCCGTGACGCGGGCAGTGTGCGTTCTGCGGTGCAGGGGTGCCAGGTTGTTCTGCACCTGGCCGCGCTCATCTCGATTCCGTACTCCTACCAGGCTCCGGAAAGCTATATCGACACGAATATCCGCGGCACGATGAATGTGCTGCAGGCGGCGCGCGAGTTCGCGGTGGAAAAGGTGGTGCATACCTCGACCAGCGAGGTCTACGGCACCGCGCGCTTCGTGCCGATCACGGAGGAGCATCCACTGCAGGGCCAGTCGCCTTATTCGGCCTCCAAGATCGCGGCCGACCAGATGGCCATCGCCTATTTCAGCTCCTTCGGGGTGCCGGTCGCGATCATGCGGCCGTTCAACACCTATGGGCCGCGGCAGTCGGCACGCGCCGTAATCCCCACGGCAATTACGCAAATCGCCGCGGGCAAACGCGCGCTTCGCCTGGGCGCGCTGCATCCGACGCGCGACTTCAACTACGTCGGCGACACGGTGCGCGCTTTCGTCGCGACCGCGGAATCTGACCGCTCGGCGGGTGAAGTCATCAACATCGGCAGCAACTTCGAAGTGTCGATCGGCGACACGGTGCGCTTGATCGCGCAGGTGATGCAAGCCGAGGTATCCATCCAGACCGACGAGGAACGGCTACGTCCGAAGGACAGCGAAGTCGAGCGCCTCTGGGCCGACAATGCCAAGGCTCGGCGGCTACTGCAGTGGGAGCCTTCGTACGGCGGACTCGACGGTCTGCGGCGCGGCTTGGCCGAGACCGTCGCCTGGTTCAAGGACCCGAGCAACCTGCGCCTTTATCGCCCCGATGAATACAGTGTCTGACGCGCAGGCGGTCGATAGCGCGCTCGTGGCGCGCAAGCTGGAAGCGCTGTTGTCGCGCGCGCCACGCCCGGTCGCTCTGCACGAGCCCGTATTCCAGGGCAATGAGTGGGCCAATCTGAAGGATTGCCTGGACACCGGCTGGGTTTCGTCGGTCGGCAGCTACGTGGACCGCTTCGAGCGGGAGCTCGGCGAGCAGGTCGGCGGTTACGCCGTGGCGGTGGGTAACGGCACCGCGGCGCTGCACGCATGCTTGCTGATCGCGGGCGTGACGGCCGGCGACGAGGTACTCATACCTGCACTCACATTCATTGCAACCGCGAACGCGGTGAGCTACTGCGGCGCCGTGCCGCATTTCGTCGACAGCTCGGAGCAAACGCTGGGGGTAGACCCCGAGCGGCTGGCTACGTACCTGAAGGAGATCGCCGAGGTCCGCGGCGGCGAATGCCGCAGTCGGGCAAGCGGCCGCAGGATCAGCGCGATAGTGCCCATGCACACCTTCGGGCACCCGGTCGACCTCGACGCGCTGCGCGAGGTCGCCGAAGCGTTCCACATCGCGCTGGTCGAGGATGCCGCCGAGTCGCTCGGCTCGTACTACAAAGGCGAGCATACCGGGGGGCTTGGCATCGTCGGCGCGCTCAGTTTCAACGGCAACAAGATCATCACAACAGGCGGGGGCGGGGCCGTCGTGACGCGCGATGCCGCTCTCGCAAAGCGCGCCAAGCACCTGACCACCACGGCGCGCGTCCCGCACCGCTGGTCTTTCATCCATGACGAGGTCGGCTACAACTACCGCATGCCCAACCTCAACGCGGCCCTCGGTTGCGCCCAGCTCGAGCAGCTCCCCGGTCTGGTGGAGAAAAAGCGCAGCCTGGCGGCGCGCTATTTGGCGACATTCGCCGGTGTGCCCGGCGTGCGCATCTTTACCGAGCCCGGGTTTGCGAAAAGCAATTACTGGCTCAACGTCCTGCTTCTCGACGAGGCCTGCGCGTCGCAGCGCGATGAGATCCTGGAATTGACCAACTCCAGTGGCATCCATACCAGGCCGGTGTGGACCCTGATGCACAAGCTGTCCATGTTCTCGGGTTGCCCGCGCATGGACCTGGCGGCGGCCGAGAGCCTCGAGCGCCGCATCGTATGCCTGCCGAGCGGTCCTCGGCTCGCAAGCTGATGGCCCGGCGCAAGATATGCGTCGTGACCGGAAGTCGCGCCGACTATGGCCTGCTCTACTGGGTCATGAAAGGCATACAGGCAGACGAGACCCTGCTGCTGCAGGTTGCGGTGACCGGCATGCATCTCGCCGCTGACTTCGGTATGACCGTCCGCACCATCGAAGCCGATGGCTTTCCGATTGCGGCACGGGTCGATTCGTTGCTGCCGGGCGATAGCGCAGCGGTGGTGACCAAATCCATCGGCCGCGGCGTAATCGGCTTCGCAGACGCCTTCGAGCAGCTCAAGCCCGACCTGCTGGTGCTGCTTGGCGACCGTTTCGAGATCCTGGCGGCGGCGCAGGCTGCGCTGGTGGCACGCATCCCGGTCGCGCATATCGCGGGCGGCGACGTCACGGAAGGCGCGTTCGACGACGCCATCCGCCACAGCATTACGAAGATGTCTCATCTTCATTTCGTCACCAACACAGCCGCCGAGGCCCGTGTCAAGCAGCTCGGGGAGGATCAGCGCTTCATCTTCAACGTCGGCAGCCCCGGCCTTGACACGCTCGCGCGCACACGCCTCCTCTCGCGCACCGAAGTGGAAGCGGCACTAGGCTTCTCATTCCGCAGGCACAACCTCCTGGTCACGTTTCACCCCGCCACGCTCGATGCGGCGGGTTCCTCTGCGCAGCTCGCCGAACTGTTCCGCGCCCTCGATTCCCTGGGACCGGATTTCGGCGTGGTGTTTACCAAGAGCAACGCCGACACCGAAGGCCTGACGCTTAACCGAATGATTGGCGCTTACGTCGATAAACGGCCCAACTGTCGCCTCTTCGACTCGCTCGGCCAGCAGAAATACCTGAGCGTCATGAACCAGGTCGATGCGCTGGTGGGAAATTCGTCAAGCGGCCTGTATGAGGCGCCGTCGCTGCGCAAGCCCGCGGTCAACATCGGCGACCGGCAGAAAGGTCGCTTGCGCGCGGCCTCGGTGATCGACTGCGCGCCCACGGCCGATGCGATCGAGCGCGCCATCCGCGCCGCCCTGCGCCTCGACTGCTCGGCAGTGAAGAATCCCTACGGGGATGGCAACAGCGCGCCGCGCATCGTCGCCGCGTTGAAGGCGGTCGCCGACCCGCGCGCGCTGGTGCGCAAGGAGTTCGTCGATGCGTAGGTCGTCGGCCCATGTCTACGTCATCGCCGAGGCGGGCGTGAATCACAACGGCTCGCTAAAGCGCGCGCTGCAACTCGTCGATGCCGCGGCGGATGCCGGCGCCGATGCAGTGAAGTTTCAGACTTTCCGCGCCGAGGACCTCGCCAGCGGCACAGCGCCGAAGGCGCAATACCAGAAAAAGGCTACCGGCAGCAGCGGCTCGCAGCTCGCGATGCTGAAGAAGCTGGAGCTCAGCCCCGCAGCGCACCGCACGCTGATCGCCCGCTGCCGGCGCCGGCGCATTGATTTTCTGTCCTCGCCGTTCGATGAAGCCAGCCTGCGCCTGCTCACCGACACGTTTCGCCTGCCGGTGCTGAAGATTCCTTCGGGCGAGATTACCAACGGCCCGCTGCTGCTGCAGGCAGCGCGCACCGGCCGGCGCATCATCCTCTCGACCGGCATGAGCACTCTCGCAGAGATCGAAGCCGCACTCGGCGTCCTGGCGTTCGGTCTGAGCGGCGCACGCCTGGCGCCCTCCCGCAAGAGCTTTGCGCGTGCCTACCGCTCAGCGGCGGGCAGGCGGCAACTGCGAAGGAAGGTGGTCGTGTTGCATTGCGTGACCGACTATCCGACGCCGTTCAAGGATGTCCATCTGCGCGCCATGCACGCGCTGCGCGACGCTTTCGATCTCCCGGTGGGTTTTTCCGACCACTCGCTCGGCATCGCCGTGCCGATCGCCGCTGCTGCGCTAGGTGCCTGCGTTATCGAGAAGCACGTAACGCTGGACCGCGCGCTGCCCGGCCCCGACCATCGCGCGTCGCTCGAGCCTGAGGAGCTCGCGGCCATGGTCAGCGGTGTGCGGCAGGTCGAGCTCTCGCTCGGCAAAGAAGCAAAGGTGCCCGGCGCTGCCGAGTTGCGCAACATCAAGCCGGCACGCAAGTCGCTGGTGGCCGCGCGCGACATCGCCCGCGGCGAGATCTATTCGGCGAGTAACGTCGTGGCCAAGCGCCCGGCTGGCGGCCGCTCGCCGCTCGACTTCTGGGACATCGCCGGCAGGCGCGCGCCGCGCGACTACCGTAAGAACGAGCCGATCCGATGAATCCGGTCATCTTAGTCGGGGCCGGCGGCCATGCGCGCGTTCTCCTCGACGCCCTCGAGCTAAGCGGCGCTAACGTTATCGGCTTGGTCGACGCTGACGCATCGCTCACCGACCGCGACGTAATGGGGTTTCTGGTCCTCGGCAACGACGACGTGCTGGGGCAGTACCCGCCGGGTTCGGTGGATCTGGTAAACGCCATCGGCTCGATCGACTCGATGCAGCGGCGCAAGTCGGTCTACGAGAAGTTGTGCCGTGCCGGACATGTCTTCGCGAGCGTGATCCATCCGCGCGCAACTCTGTCGCGACACGCGCTGATGGCGGCCGGCGTCCAGGTGATGGCCGGCGCCGTGGTGCAGCCCGGCGCGAGCCTGGGCGAGAACACGATCGTCAATACCGGTGCGACCGTGGACCACGACTGCCGGGTCGGAGCACACGTCCATATCGCACCCGGCGTCACCCTCTCCGGCAACGTTCAGGTCGGGGACGGGACGCACGTCGGCGCCGGCGCCACCGTCATTCAGGGAGTGCGGATTGGCGCACATTGTTTGATCGCGGCAGGGGCTGTAGTTGTGGACAACGTACAGGATGGCGCGAGCGTGAAGGGATTGCCGGCGCAGGAGTTTTCGCGATGAAAGCCTGGCGCGACCTCTTGATCGACCCCGCCGCCACAATCCGCGACACGATCGCCCGCATCGACGCGGGCAATGCCGGCATCGTTCTGGTAGCAGACTCCGGCGACCACCTGCTCGGCACCGTCACTGACGGCGACGTGCGCCGTGGGCTGCTGCGCGGCCTGAGCCTGACCGACCGCGTCGAAGAGGTGATGAACAAGGCGCCCACCACCACCAGCCATCGCGACGATCGAACGGCGATCCTTGCCCTGATGAAGCGCAAGCTGTTTCACCAGATCCCGCTGGTCGACGAGCGAGGCCGCGTGGTTGGGCTGGAAACCATCGACGAGTTGCTCCAGCCGGGCCGGCGCGAAACGCCAGTGGTCCTGCTCGCCGGCGGCCTCGGACTGCGATTGCGTCCCCTCACCGAGGAGGTGCCTAAACCGATGCTGCGCATCGGCGACAAGCCGATCCTCGAATCGATCCTGGATAGCTTCGTCGAGCACGGCTTCTGCAAGTTTCACTTCGCCGTCAACTACAGGGCCGACGTTATCGAGCGGCATTTCGGCAATGGCTCGAAATGGGGCGTCGAGATCGCCTATCTGCGGGAAAACGAAAGGCTGGGCACCGTCGGGCCGCTCAGCCTGATGCCCGAGTTGTCGACCGAGCCGGTTGTGGTGATGAACGCCGATATCCTGACGCGCGTCAATTTCTCCCAGCTGCTCGACTACCACCGGAGCAATCAGGCGCTCGCGACTGTGTGCGTGCGCGAGCACCGGCATACCGTGCCCTACGGCGTGGTCAGCATGGACGGCGACAGCCTGCTGGTAGGCATCGAGGAGAAACCGGTGCACCGCTCCATGGTCAGTGCCGGCATCTACGTGATCGAGCCGCTCGCGCTGCGCGAACTGCCGCGGGGCGGGTATTGCGACATGCCGACGTTCCTGCAGGCCCTCATCGCCCGCCAGCAGCGCGTCATCGGCTTTCCGATCCACGAGTTCTGGCTCGACATCGGGCGCCTGGAAGACCTCGAGCGCGCGGTGGAGTATTTCGAGAACGGGGACACCGCATGATCGGCGGCAAGTCCGTGATCGGGATCATCCCAGCACGCGCCGGCTCGAAAGGCCTGCCGGGAAAGAACATCCGCCCGTTGTGCGGCAAGCCGCTGATCGCCTGGTCAATCGAGTCGGCGCGTGGCTCGCGCTACGTGGACGAGGTGCTGGTGTCGACAGACGGCGAGGAAATCGCGCGCATCGCCGCGCAGTTCAGCGCCGCCGTGCCGTTCCGTCGCCCGGCCGAGCTGGCGACCGACGCCGCAACGACGCTCTCCGCGGTGGAGCACGCGCTCGATCACTACCGCCGCCATGGACGCAGCTTCGACGTCGTGGTCCTGCTAGAGCCGACTTCGCCTCTGCGCGCGGACTCGGACATCGACAGCATGCTAGAGCTGCTCTCGAGCAGCTGGGAGAGCTTCGACGCCGTGATCAGCGTTGGCGAGGTGCACGAGCACCCGTCGATCATGAAGCGCCTGCACGGGCCCGAGCTCGAGCCCTACTGCGCGGAGCTCGCGCGCACCACCCGGCGTCAGGACAATCCCGCGGCGTACTTCCCGTACGGAGTCGCCTACATCGTAAAGACCGCCGTGCTGCTCGAAGAGGGCACGTTCTATCCGCGGCGCAGCACCTATCACCTGCTCAAGCGCTACCAGGGTTACGAAATCGATGATCTGCACGATTTCCTCTGCGTCGAGGCGGTGATGAAGCACGAGCGGGGCCTGACGTGAAGGTCCTCGTCATCGGCCTGGGCTCGATGGGAAAGCGCCGCCTGCGCAACCTGAAGGCGCTCGGCGTGGCGCAACTCGCGGGCGTCGACCCGCGCGCCGACCGGCGCGCCGAGGCGGCAGCGGCCTCGCCGCTGCCGACGTTCGCCTCGGCCGACGAAGCGCTACGCAGCTTCGCGCCGGACGCGATCGTCGTCTCGACGCCGCCGAACCGACACATGGACTATGCGTTCCTCGCCGCAGAGAGGCGCCTGCCTTGCTTCATTGAGGCATCCGTCGTGGACGCCGAGCGAATCCGCCAACTCCACGAGCGCACCGCGCATGGCGGCCCGCTGATCGCTCCTTCATGCACGATGCGCTACTTTCCCGGCCCTCAGAAGGTAAAGGAACTGGTGCGCTCCGGCGCGATCGGCAAGGTGCTCAACATCAACTACAGCACCGGCCAGTACCTGCGGGACTGGCATCCATGGGAACGCATCGAGGACTACTACGTGTCGCAGCACGCGACAGGTGGCTGCAGGGAGATCGTGCCGTTCGAGCTGACCTGGCTGAACGATATCTTCGGCGAGCCCGAGCCCGTCGCCTGCCTGCGTGGCCGGATCGGTGACCTCGGCGTCGATATCGACGATATCTACCACTGCTGGCTACGGTATCCGGGTCCGGCCATCGCCAGCTTGACCATCGAGGTCCTATCGCGGCCGGCGGCAACACGCGAGCTGCGCGTCCTTGGCGCCGAAGGGCAGATCGTCTATAGCTCCGACGACAATTCGGTGCGGGTCTGCAGCCTGAGCATGCCCGAGTGGCGGCGCATTCCGCTAGAGCGTGGCCAGGCAGCGAGCGGCTACATCAACCCCGAAGAGCCCTATATCGCCGAGATGCGCGACTTTCTGGAAGCGGCGAGCGCGCGCTCGGCCTTCCCAAACAGCCTGCTCGACGACTACCGGGTGCTACAGACCCTTGACGCGCTAGAGCGGCGGAGCGTCCCCATCTCATGAGCTATCGAGACCGACTGCAGAAAGTCATCCCCGGCGGCGCGCACACGTACTCGCGCGGCGCCGACCAGTTCCCCGCGAACGCGCCGCAGATCCTGGCGCGCGGCAAGGGCGCCTATGTCTTCGACGACAAGGGGACACGCTACCTCGACTATGGCATGGCGCTGCGCGCAGTCAACATCGGCTATGCCGAGGACGAGATCGACGAGGCGGCGATCCGCGAGATTCGCAACGGCGACAATCTCACCCTTCCCTCGCTCATCGAGCTGGAGGCCGCGGAACGCCTATGCGCGCTGATCGAGTCGGTGGACATGGTGAAGTTCACCAAGAACGGCTCGACGTCCGTGTCGGCGGCGGTGAAGCTCGCACGGGCGTACACCGGGCGCGAGCTGGTCGCGCGCTGCGCCGAGCACCCGTTCTTTTCCTACGACGACTGGTTCATAGGCTCGACGCCGCTGACGAAGGGCATTCCCGCGGCCACCATCGACCAGACCAAGCTGTTCCGGTACAACGATGCGGCTTCGGTTCGCGCGCTGTTCGACCGGCATCCGGGCGAAATCGCCTGCGTCGTGATGGAAGCGGCCACGACGGCACACCCGGAAAAGGGATTCCTGGGCGAGCTGCAGCAGCTTTGCCGCAAGAACGGCGCCGTACTGATCTTCGACGAGATGATCACCGGCTTCCGCTGGCATCTGAAAGGCGCGCAGCAGTACTACGGCGTTCAGCCCGACCTCTGCACCTTCGGCAAGGCGATGGCCAACGGCTTCTCGGTGTCCTGCGTCGGCGGCCGGCGCGAGATCATGGAGCTCGGCTCGATCGAAACGGCGGGGCGCGAGCGGATGTTCCTGCTGTCGACCACGCACGGCGCCGAGATGGCGGGGATGG
>Ga0193752_1001241_pt1 | contig 21585 bp, 20 predicted proteins | sample H1c1metaG_FD_144924 | JGI IMG/M metagenome (GOLD analysis project Ga0193752, IMG submission 144924) | Soil microbial communities from a riparian zone of the East river system, Colorado, United States - H1c1 | ecosystem: Environmental > Terrestrial > Soil > Riparian zone | place: USA: East River...
TATGTACTTATCATTATTTTTATTTTACTCCCCTCCTGCGAAGGAGGGGAAGGTGTCGAAGACGACAGGGGTGGTTGTTTTTTGGTAACTGCAAACTAAAACAGAATGCAGGAAGCACAACCACCCGCTCGCTTCGCTCGCCGCCCTCCTTCGCAGGAGGGCAGCATATCTATTCCGACCTTAAACTATCAACCGGATTAGCTATTGCTGCTTTTATCGATTGAAAGCTTATAGTAACTAAAGCCGTTACCAATGCGGTTGCCCCTGCTATTAAAAAAACCCACCACGATATTGCTATACGATAAGAAAAATCCTGTAACCACTTTGTCATCAGGTTCCATGCAACCGGAGTTGCAATCACCAAAGCAATTACAACCAGCTTTACAAATTCGGATGATAACAACCGGAATATAGATGCTACGGAGGCGCCAAGAACTTTTCGCACACCTATCTCCTTAATTTTTTGCTGGGCTGCATGTACCACCAGTCCGAAAATACCCAGGGAAGCAAGGAGCATCGTCAGAATACTGAAAAAAGTAAACAGCTCTTTCAATTTTGCTTCAGGCTCATATTGTTTGGCAAGCATCTCATCGATCCGGTTAATATCAAGAAGTTTAGCCGGATAAAATTTCCGCCATAACTTCTTCAGCGACTCAACAACATGTTGTTCTGTGCCCGGTGTAACACGCATCAGCAAACCTCCGTATTGCGGATTACTTTCTGCAAATATGATAGTCGCCCCCAGTTTTTCGTGAAAGGACTGATTATGAAAATCCTGTACAATGCCCACCGGTACCGTTTTAACATCAGACAATTTCTCATTCAGGCTTTTAACGTGTAACATTTTGGCTGTCGTGGCTGTAATTACAGCCGGACGGATCTCAGAAAGTTCATTGTATTTCCTTTTATCTTTTTCATGAAGGCTATCTTCATTCATAGCATCATTGCCATAATCTGCACTTAAAAATCGCCCCTCCTGTAACCGGAGCCCTATGGTTTTTGCAAGATGAACATCGCCCGAAATATACCAGACATTGATCTTGTTGCCTTGATTATCCGGATCATCAATCTCTCTTGACATATACCCGGCACCATCCGAAGGTATCCAGGAGGAAATACTTGCATTTTCCACTCCAGGTAAGTTCGCCACTTCATTCCTGAAAGCCTCACCTTTACCATCCCAGGAAACAAATCCTATACTCATTAGATTTTTCTTGTCAAATCCGATATCTGTTTTATCCATGAAGCTTAACTGCTGTTGGACAATGATCATTGCTAAGAGGACCACGATCGAGATGGAAAACTGGAAAACAACAAGTCCCTTGCGTACCAGGTGCTGACCGTTGACCTTATGTTTAAACAGATTCCCCTTAAGTGAATTTGCCGTTTTAAAGCCCGCCATCAGCCATGCAGGATAAAGACCTGTTATCAGGCCAACAATAAGTATCAGCACAAATGCCGTTGCCAGCAAGGTAGTCTTTGAAACTATCGTCTGAACCAGTTTGTGTTCCAGGTAAGTTTCTACGTAACGCAGGCTCAACTGATATAACGCAATTGCCAGGATTGTTGAAATAAAAAAAATCAGGACGGCCTCGCTCAAGTGTTGTAAAATGATCTGTGTTTTGGTAGCTCCAAGCACCTTGCGAACACCGGTATCACGGAGACGGGAAACCGATTTTGCCGTACTTAAATTAATGAAGTTCACACAAGCAATCAGCAATAGCAATAAAGCCACTCCTGAAAATATATAAATGTTCTGTCTGTTTCCTTTAACTTTTTGATACCTGGCAAACTCCGAATCGAGATAGATATTTTTGATTGATTGCAGTTCAAATTGATATGGTTTTTTTACTTCTACAAATTGTTTATACCATGCGTTCATTTTCCGGGTCAAAAGTCTTGAATCCGCTCCTGGTTTCAGGAGGACATAGAACTGTCCAAACGAGCCAAATTGCTGTTTGTTAAGTTCTTCAACCCGGCGACTGTTAACCTGGATCACTTCCGCCCTTAAATGTGTGTTACCGGGTATGTCGCTGATTATACCGGTGATCAGGTATGGCTTTGGTTTCTCGCCATAAGCAGGAACATCATAAATAACCTGACCAACCGGATTAGTATTTGCTAAAAATTTCTTCTTAAATGATTCGGTGATTACCAGGTTTAACTGACCTGCAACAAAATTAGCCGGGTTACCTGCAAGTATTCTGAGATCCAGTATTTCCCAAATGGCAGAATCCGTATTTAAAGAATTCACTTTAATACCATTTTCGTCTTTCTTGTCGAGCTTTAACTGAATAGATCCAGTGGAAAACAAGGAATAACTTTCTACTTCAGCATAATTCTTTTTAAGCTCCGGTGGCAGTCCTGCAAAGGAAGAAGCAAATCGTTCATTCAACCCATTACCCATGCTGTTAACCGTTACGATCCGGTAGATATCCTCACTGCGTTTCCAGTTTCGGTCGTAAGACAGATCATCAATAACAACTGTTGCAACGATCAGACAGGCACAGAGTCCTAGGGTTAAACCCGAAATATTTATAGCAGTATACGTTTTTTGGCTCTTAACAGACCGGAACGCCATCTTTAGATATCCTATCATTCAGGGTTGTTTTAATAACAAGGTAATTTATTCGATTAGAAAGCCAGATCATTCTGATCTCAGGTTTTTTACAGGATTCATCTTTTCGGATAAGAATGTTATTTCCTCCTGAGATACGGACAGCCTTTTCAATCTCAGCGAAATCAGCTTTGAGATGTGGAGGCACTGCCCAGGATGGTCCGTTTGGATGAAGGGTGACGCCAGAAATTCCTCAAAGCAATCTTGAAATAATTCTTTATCATATTGGCTTATAAATCATGAAGTACGCCAGAATGATAACAAATAGATTATCAGCGATTAATGATAGATGAGTAATATTAACTTGTACGAATCCGGACAGTTGTTGTTCGGATAAGCTTCAGCTCCCCTCCCCGATAAGGCGGGGCAGGCTCTGCGAAGGAGGGGAAGACGTCGAAGACGACGGGCAAGCCCGCTTCACTCACCGCCCTCATTCGCAGGAGGGCAATTTATTTAATGCAACTAAGTTGCATTAAATACTATATTTGAAAAAAAACATGAAAGACGTTATAATCATCGGAGGTAGCTTTGCCGGACTTTCAGCAGCTATGTCGCTTGCCAGGTCAATGCGCGATATTCTGATTATCGACAGTGGCAATCCCTGCAATAAACAAACACCGCAGGCTCACAACATTCTCACGCATGATGGCCGCACACCTAATGACATCACAGCCCTTTCAAAGAAAGATGTTTTAAAATATCCAACTACCGAATTTAAAAATGATCAGGTATTGCATATTGAAAACAACGAAACCGGTTTTCTCATGGCCACTAAACAGGGCATTACGTACACTTCAAGGAAAATATTATTTGCTACAGGTGTCACTGATCAGGTGCCTCAGATTCCCGGATTTGCAGAGTGCTGGGGTAAATCGGTGATTCATTGTCCCTATTGTCATGGTTATGAATTCAGAAATAAAAGAACCGGAATCTTAGCGACCAGTGATGCTGCTTTTGAAATGACAAAAATGGTATATCACTGGTCAAAAAATCTGTATTTGCTTACTAATGGACCTGCACAATTTGAAAAAGAACAAACTGAAAAGTTAGAAACACTCAGGGTACCAGTCATCGAAAAACAGATCAAAATAGTCCATAACATTGATGGATACCTGCATTCAATAGTATTTGCCGATAATTCGGTACTTGACCTCGATGCCCTTTATGCAAGGCCACCGTTTACCCAGCAATCGGAATTGCCCGCTCAACTCGGATGTCAGTTCAGTAATAACCTTATAAAGGTAGATGAAATGCAAAGAACAACTATTCCCGGAATATATGCTGCGGGTGATAACAGTTCAATGCTAAGATCGCTGGCAATGGCCATTGCAGCGGGAAGCAAAGCCGGTGCAGCGATAAATAATGAATTAATAAATGACGACTTTAATCATCAGACGTTGCTGCCCGGGAAAAGGAGCATCGCTTCCTCAAAGTCAATCATCCCTCCCGAACAGCTTTCTTAATGAGTCCTTCGCCTTCTCAAGTTTTGCATGTTCCGTTTTAGATAAGTTATTGCCGGCACGGTTAATATAAAAATTAAGCATTGACATGGCAGACTGAAAAGGTGTTCCTTTTTTTCGCTTGCTCTGCTTTGCCGATCTCTTTAATGATTTCGCTATTGCATCCGGATCGTCCTGTTTGAAAAGATTTTTTTTAAGATCCAATGCGTCGCTGGTTTCTGTTACTTTTCCTGACCATTTGCGAACTGGTTTTTTAGCATCGCTTGCTTTTTTCCTGACCGTTTCTTTTCGATTGGATTTCGCTTTGTCCATATTTTTTACAGAAATCATTCAATTCCAATACCAGCCTTTAGCCACACCGGGCAAGTCACCGGAAATTTCTTCTTTTAAAGAAATTTAAATAAACAGTAATGACAACAACTACTAAAAATACAATTCCGGTTCCGTTGGTAATGAGGTTTTCGGACACTTTCCCTCCAAGTAAATTATTTATGAGAAATGTGATGAAAGATGCGGGTAAATCATTTTCACCAAGCCGTGCTTTTACTTCCCATTGCCATTCAGTTAGCGGGCAATAACCGAAACCATACCTGATGCCAAGTATCAGCCAGCAAAAGCAGGTGATCCCTACAACGAAGAGGTGAACCTTCCTGGTTGATTCAAACATCCATCCGGTCAAATTAAATACGATGATGATCAGGTGGAGAACGGTATATAATATGTCCAGGAAAATAAGCATAATCCTTCTGTTGAAATCATATCAAATATGATATCAAATATATACATCGAAACCGGATCCTGATAATTGCTAATGAATCAGTTACAGGCATATTTTGCTTTGGCACAATTATTATGCATATATTGCCCAGAACCTAGATTAATGGCGACTGGCTTGAAAGCATTTATATACAAAATCACGCATTGGGAGACCTGGCATTACCATTTGAAATATATTCCCTTGTATCCTGCCTGGATATGGTATTGCTTAAGATCGGGCTCCCTGTGGTTTTTTACTCCTTCGAACCCAACGCTGGCCTTTGGTGGTTTTGAAGGCGAGAGCAAACAGGAGATGTACGATCAATTACCGCCCGGCACTTTTCCAAAAAGTTTGTTAATTTCGAAATACTCTCCATTTGATGAATTGGTCAATAATATAAACAAAGCAGGGCTTTCATTTCCACTAGCAGTTAAACCGGATGTTGGCATGATGGGTTTTCTTTTCCGCAGGATAGCATCGGCAGAAGAACTGAAAGCCTATCACCTTAAAATGCCTGTCGATTACCTGGTACAAACATTGATAAAATATCCTTTAGAAGTCAGTGTTTTTTATTACCGGCATCCACAACAGCAGAAAGGCACAATAACTGGATTCATCAGAAAAGAATATCTCCAGGTGATTGGTGACGGAAAATCAACGCTGGATCAACTTATTTCTGCGTATCCGAGAGTCAGATTCAGACAACCAGAAATGCGCGCAAAACATGTTAACAGACTTAACTATATAGTTCCCGAAGGTGAAATATATTATTTGTCACTGGCGCTCAATTTGAGCAGGGGCGGAAAAATGGTGAGCCTTGAACATGAAAAAGATGATAAGCTTTTGAAACTCTTTGATAGTTTGAGTCACTATTCCGGTCACTTCTACTATGGCCGGTACGATATTAAATGTCGTTCTATTGAAGACCTCAAGGAAGGTAAGAATTACTCCATCCTTGAATATAATGGGAGTGGCGCCGAACCTCATCATGTTTATGGGAACGGCAATAACATCTTCCAGGCCTATCAGATACTTTTGCATCATTGGAAGATGTTATATACAATTTCGAGCTATAATAATAAAAATGGCCACCCATACTGGTCCTTTTCAAAGGGATATGTTTTTCTTAAACATGCTAAAAAGCATTTTAAAATTTTAAAACAACTGGATAACGAAATGCCTGTCTTTAGCTAACATCTGAATATGATGTATCATGAACACACCTCAAACTAATAACACAGACTCACAGTTAGGTAAGCTATCTCAGTTGTTTGTGGACCATATCAACGATAAGGCTTTCCCATGTGTAGCAGCGAGATCGTCTGTTCATGCAGGTAATATTGCTTTTTATGAAGCAACCCATATGGCATGCCCCCATGACGATCAGAATATCCTCAACTTTCTCTATTACTTTATTGACGATTACAGAAATCATGATACGGTAGAAAAACATAATACGATCGAAAAACATGATACTAAAGATGACCTTAGAAAAAAGCTGGATAGCTTTCGTTCAGCGGTTATTATTTTTGAAGCACCGGAACAAATAACAGAAGAACATTTTGAAATATTTTTATGGAAAAGACTACAGGCTTTACATGATCTCGACAAAAAAAATTATAAATATGACTCGCGGGTGGATAGTCACCCGCGATCGGAAAAATTCAGTTTCAGTATAAAGGAGGAAGCGTTTTTTATTATTGGAATGCATCCGGGAAGTTCAAGACTAGCCAGAAGGTTTAAAAATCCTGCAATAGTTTTTAATCCGCATGCCCAGTTCGAAAAGATAAAATCGGAAAATAAATACGAAAAAATCAAAGCCATCGTGAGAAAACGCGATGAAAAGATCTCAGGCAGCATCAATCCAATGCTTGCAGATTTTGGTGAACGTTCCGAATCATTCCAATACAGCGGGAAATCATATGACCCCGGTTGGCAGTGCCCATTAAATACCGCCCATGACTGAACTTCAAATCATCTCACCGCGTACAGGAGTGGGATTTACCTTGTTAAAAAATCAATCACTCAAAATAACTGACATCGAAGGAGAGCAGGTTGCCGACCTCGTGTGTTTTAATCTGTACGATAAAGAAGAGTACCTCTCATCAGGTCGCACCATCGATTACGCCGAAAAGATCTTTTTTTCAACTGGTGATATTTTTTACTCAAACCGAAGTAACATCATGTTTGAGATAATTGAGGACCACGTTGGAAAACACGATTTCCTGTTGGCTCCCTGCAGCCGGGAAATGTTCAGGAAGACATATGGCCATACTGATCCTCATCATGGTTGTTTTGGCAATCTATGTAATGCTTTTGAACAATTTGGAATTAAAGGAGATCAGATCCCCGTTACCTTCAACGTTTTTATGAATGTGTCTGTTAAAAGTGATACCGGTAAAATTACAGTGTTACCACCGGTAAGTAAAGCAGGTGATTCAATAACCATTCGGGCAGAGATGGATCTGATCGTGGGATTAACTGCCTGTTCTGCAGGTTTGTCCAATAATTTTTCTTTTAAACCTATAGGATTTCAAATAATATAACCACCCCGGTAGCCCCTGCCACCCGATACTGGAGGTTTTTTAGAAAAAAAAATCCCCATCAACAGATGGGGAAGAATTTTATCCCTAATAACTTTTCGGTGTTTGATCAGCCCAGGGATAACGGATCATGGGATTTTCAAGGTACGGATTTAAAGGTCTTCATAGGGTTAGGACGATATCTCAGGGGTATTGGATTTTTATTTGACAAGTCAAAGATATAATGTGGAAATCATCTTAATAACTTTAGGAGATGTTCTCTTTAATAAATGAACATACAGCTTAAAACAAATAATGGAATGTACTTAGCAATGTGGTTTTTTCATGAAGTGAATTAGTAAATACACGAATCAGATTGATATAAATCATTATCTTAAAGAAGGTCGGTTGTCATGAATATGGACTAATTTCAACTATTTCAGCCCGCTTAATTTGCTTCATATGAAACATCGTCTACATTTCCCGGTTATAGACAGAAATTTTCAAGCCTTTCTGTATATACTGATTTCGGGGTTCGTCGTTTTAAATCCCACCGATGCTTTTACTCAAAGACAATCATCATTGCCAGACTGGGCCTTTGGTCCTTTTGTGCGACCAGCGAATGTGAATCCGGTGATTTCTCCCGATACCACAACACGGTTCTTTTGTCCAATGCGACAGGAAGTAATCGACTGGGAGTCTAATGATACTTTTAATCCCGCAGCAACGATCAAAAAGAGAAAAATCTATGTTCTCTACAGGGCGGAGGACAAGTCGGGCATTGGCATAGGGATGCGGACTTCGCGGATCGGACTTGCCAGCAGCAGGGATGGGATCGCAATGAAACGAAGAAAAGAACCGGTGATGTATCCGGGCAATGACTCACAGAAAGAGGTTGAATGGAAAGGCGGATGTGAAGATCCCCGTATTGCTATGGCTGAAGATGGCCGTTATGTAATGTTATATACGCAGTGGAATAATAAGGTACCCAGGCTTGGTGTGGCAATTTCGACTGATCTTATCAGGTGGGAAAAACATGGTTCTATTTTTAAAACTGCACATGGGGGCCGTTTTTATAATGAAGCTTCAAAATCCGCATCCATCATAACAAAAATGGTCAAAGGTAAAATGGTCATTGCAACAATAAACGGAAAGTATTGGTTGTATTGGGGCGAACATGCAGTTTATGCAGCCACATCTACTGATCTTATCAATTGGGAACCTTTATTGGATGAAACCGGCGAGCTTAAAAAACTGATAACAACTCGCAATGGATTTTTTGACAGTGATCTTACTGAATGCGGTCCGCCAGCTGTGATGACTTCAAAAGGGATTTTACTTCTTTACAATGGCAAAAACAGGAGTGATGTTTTGAGAGACAGTACTTATACAGCAAATTCATATTGTGCCGGACAGGTGCTTTTCGATCTCCGGGATCCTACAAAAGCAATTGGCAGGCTCGACAAGCCATTTTTTGTGCCTGAAGCCGCATTTGAAAAATCCGGGCAATATCCCGCAGGGACGGTATTTGTCGAAGGATTGGTTTACCACAAAAAGAAGTGGTTCCTTTATTATGGCTGCGCAGACTCGCGGGTAGCTGTTGCCATTTTTGACCCATTATTGAATTAGCCAATTTCAGCCTGATATTTTTTCCTGCACTTTACCCGGAGCCTTTTCAGGAATGGCTTCTGCAACATGTTCTGCCGGTAATAACTTTTCTTTTTTCGCCGGCCTGATGATAAGCCTTAATGTCGGATCGTTTGTAATAAATGACCAGAACCAATTAAAAGCGAGTTTCACCTTGTTCCGGTAACCGGCAATTGGAATAATATGGATAAACAGCCAGATGAGCCAGGCGAAAAATCCCGAGAAAAAACCTTTTTTTGGCAGATCCACCACGGCTCTGAATTTGGCAATAATAGCCATCGAGCCCTTGTTATTATATTTAAATGCCACAGGTGGCTTTTGGGTTCTTATTCTTTCAAGGTTTCTGGCCAGATGAATACCCTGCTGAATAGCTACCTGCGCCAGTTGCGGATGTCCGTTAGGATAGTCTTTGTCTGCCGTTTGATAACTCTGATCTCCGATTGCAAAAACACTATCTGTGCCCTGAACTTTGTTAAACTCATCGACCAGGATCCGACGCCCCTTCGTGATGCTTGTTGAAGGCAGCCCGGGCGCTTCGCATGCGATAACACCCGACGCCCAGATCAGCGTGTTGGTGAGAATAGTTTCACCGGTTGATAATATTACCTTGCCATCCACAAAGTCCTTGACGGCAGTCTTAAGTTTTATTTTTACACCAAGTTTTTCAAGCACAGTATATGCCTCTTTTTGCGACTTTTTGCTCATCGGTCCGAGCAGTGCTTCACCGGCGTCGATCAGATAAATAGAAGCTTTAGGCGAATTTAGTTCGGGGTAATCTTTTGTTAAAATGTGTTTACTCATCTCTGCGATCATACCGGCAACTTCGACACCGGTAGGACCACCACCTGCGATTACGATCACTTTTCTTTTCTGCCTTTCTGCATCACTATTTGTACGGATCAGCGTTTCCATGTTAAGTAACAAGTGATTTCGTAAGTTCAGGGCATCGTCTATTGTTTTCATGGGCAAAGAATATTTCTGGACATTCTGCATTCCAAAATAATTCGTTTGCGTACCCATTGCCAGAACCAGGTAGTCGAAAGAGAGATCGCCGTCGTCGGTGTGAATAATCTTTGATTTGTGGTCAATATTTAGCAATGTGCCATAAAAAAAACGAAGGTTGGCCTTATGCTGAAACATCTTGCGGTATGGATAACTGATATTGGACGCTTCTATAAAAGAAGTAGAAACCTGGTAGAGAAGCGGAGGAAAAAAATTGTAGTTGTTACGGTCAACCAGTGTGACTTCTATGGCCTTGTTGCCGGCTAGCTTTTTTGCAAGGTTCATACCTGCAAAACCACCTCCGATAATAACGACTTTCATAATTTCTGCTTTAGTTGTTAAATCTTATCTGTCTTTTTTTGAAAGAACTTTAAAGATCATATAGCAGGCGGGTGACTATGCAAAAATACGACGGTTTCACTCAGTATTCAGTATAATTATTCTTAAAGCTCTACCCTTATTTGGAATGCAATAATCCGACCATGAGGCAAGGGTTAATACTCAAGTAAATTATCAATCTGCCGGTTAACCTCTTTAGCGTAGGTTGCTGATAACGACATTAAATGTTTTGCAGACCGTATCAGGTTTTGCTTCTGAACTTCTTCGAGCTTTGCTGCATTGACTTTTACGTTCCATAAAAGGTTCCTCACAGAACTATTGAGAATATTGGTGGCTACAGCAATATCGGACAACAGGTTATGTTGACAAAAAGGAACAGACTCATGTATAAACGGGAAAAGGTGCATGACCTCTTCAGTGCTTTTCAGTGGTATGCGTATGGTTTCAAGCCGCTTGATAGTTATCATGGTCTCCCTTAGCTTCTTTTGTTCCCTGGTTGTTTCGGGTAAAGTGAAAGTTGATAGAAAGCTCTGAAACACTGCAATATCCTCGTCTGCGAGGCCTGATAACATCGAGCTGGCCTGTTCAACGTGCTGAAGGATGATGGAAATTTTTTTTAATTTTATTTTTGAACGAATCTTTTGAGATGATATTTTCAATGCCATTTGAACGAGCGAACAGGCATAAACAGCACATATAGCCGAAATTGAACCGCTTGTAGCAGTTGGCCTGGTACTGGCAGTTTCATCCCTGACATCACTTAGCTTCGAATCCCAGACAGATGGCATAAAATACATTTTAAACTGCTGAAAAAAAACATCTGGTTACATGATAATTTATTCTGTGTAAATTCCACGTATTGTTAAATTTAAAGCATGAAAGTCATATCCCTTTTATTATTGTCTTCTTTGATGTTCTCGGCTGCATTTTCCCAGAATAATAAAGCTTTTAAAAGCGAAAAGCTTAAAAGTTATTTTCCGCCCGCCGGATCGTGGATGCACAGAAACAGCTCGGAAGCGGGGTTTGATAGTATTAAACTGGTGGAAGCTATCACACTTGCTAAAACATCAGAATCCCTTACTCCGCGTGACCAGGAAATTTCCCAGATCATGAGTTTTGGAAAGGAACCGTTCGGGGAGGGGACCGGGCCTTTTTCGACACGCGGCGAACAAACAGGAATCATTATACACAAGGGCTACATTATTGCATCCTGGGGTGAGCCTGAAAGGGTTGACATGACCCACAGCGTTACAAAAAGTTTTTTATCCACTGTAGTAGGATTAGCGGTTGCTGAAAAGTTTATCAGCACTGTATCTGACACTATATCCCGGTATGTGCCCGGTGTTGAGTTTTATGACCCCCGTGGCACTGTTTCTGACCAGCCGGGAAAACACGAACTGTTTAAACCATTTGCCGGCACTCATAACAGCAAGATAACCTGGGATGATATGTTACGCCAGGCCAGTGACTGGGAGGGAACATTATGGGGCAAACCTGACTGGGCTGACCGTCCGGCAAATAATCCCCGCGAATGGCTGAACAGGAAAAGAAACGAACCAGGAGCCGTTTTCGAGTATAATGATGTTCGTGTAAACGTTCTTGCACTTGCCGCAACAAATGTATGGCGGATGCCTTTACCACGTGTATTGCGTGAAAAAATAATGGACCCCATTGGGGCCTCAGGCACATGGAGATGGATAGGAAATCGTAATGCATGGATAGTTCTTGACGGAGAACCTGTTCAATCTGTAAGCGGAGGAGGGCATTGGGGCGGCGGTATGTTCATTAATGCCTATGATATGGCCAGATTCGGCTTGCTTACACTGCATCGCGGTAACTGGAATGGCAAACAGTTAATTTCGGAAGAATGGATTAAAAACTCATTAACTCCTTCCAAAGCCAACATTGGCTATGGGTATATGAATTTTTTCCTCAACACTGATAATAAATTTATTCCTTCTGCGCCTGCATCTGCCTTTGCACATGTAGGTAATGGTGCAAACTATATTTATGTTGATCCGGAAAATGATCTTGTTATCGTCCTAAGATGGATTGATACAAAGTCATTAAACGGTATCATTGAAAAAGTGTTGGTTTCACTTAACCGTAAGTCCGAAAGGAAATAGCGCTGAACGCTAATAACAGGCCATTAACAGGAATAATTTCTACACTTAATGTTGTTTTAGCGCCGATTTAGCCTAAACCGGCAAAAAACGGACTTTTAAATTTCTAGTATAGTTTTTGTACTGCTTAGTGAACAGTGTTATTATTTCATAAAAAAACATTATTTATTAAAATTTTAAAAATTATGAAGAAGATACTTTTTACCGGTGGATTAGCAATGCTCTCCATGGGTCTTTTTGCTGGCTTACTTTCAACAAACAGCTCTTATGTGCATGAAGACTATGCAACAATGAGCGATCAACCTTTCCAGGATACAACTCCGAAGAAAAAAGATAAAAAGAAAAAGAAAAAAGATACAATGTATGTATCTGTCAATCCAACTGCTGCGCAACTGGCAGTAAAGTAGATCGTCCATAATATTATCTTTTAAATATTATCTTTTAAAAAAATTGCCCGGCTGTCTTAGGACAGGCCGGGCCTTTTTTTATTATCCGAAGCAATTACTCCAGGAATTGTGCTCCGACATCAAACGAACCTGCAGAAAATACATAGAAACCTTTACCACTACATCATAATATACCGGTTTTCCTAAACGTTGCCCTTATTTAAGATAAGGGCTCAGCAGGATTTATAATTTTGTTACAGCCCCACACGAATGAAAAATACATCAAGAGTTACAGTAGCATTGGTAGATGATCATAAAATCTTCAGACAAGGATTAATAGAAGTTCTTAATCATCTTGGCTATAAAGTAACCATTGAAGCATCCAATGGAAAAGAATTACTTGACATGCTTAAGAAAACGGCTATGCCATCTATTTGTGTACTCGATATCCATATGCCTGAAATGGATGGTTTTGAAACCTGCCGTCAATTAAGTATTCATTATCCTGCTTTAAAAATACTTGCATTCAGTACTGATAATACCGATGTAAGTGTTTCAAAAATGCTCTCATGCGGCGCTCATGGCTTTCTTGAAAAAGGCGGGAGCCTGGAGGATATAAGCCAGTCTCTCAATTCTATTTTGCATGTTACCAATAAGTAAACGTTGCAAGAGCTCCCATTTTTAACAGTCCGTTATTACTACTGTTAACAACTCTTCAATAAAAAGTTAATGCATTGCTAAGCTATCTTATTCTAGGAATCAGATTTCATAACTGGCTGTAATTTTGTTTACTAGATCTCCCTGGTTTGCTTGTGCCGTTTGCTTTACGGGTTGTTAACAGTAACCAATTTTATCACCATTAAACTTATTCATATGGAAAGCGTATCAAAAACTATCAGGAAATGGAGTATCGGGTTTTTAATTTTTGCTACTGCGGGGATTCTTTTGGGAGCCTGCCGGAAATCCGATGACAATTATGATGAGGTCCCGTCTGCAGGATTAATGGCTTTCAACCTTTCACCGGATAAATCAGCTATTGGAATTGCACTGTCTGGAAATTCAATTTCATCTTCACCGTTGAATTATACAGCCTATACCGGCCAGTACATCAGCATTTATACCGGTAACAGAACAATTGAGGGCTTTGATTATAATTCTAACACGGCTTTTACGAACAGCAATTTTAATTTTGAGCCTTCCAAATATTATTCACTTTTTATTGTAGGAGTTGACACAACATATCAAAACATCGTTGCGACAGACAACTTCGACAGCTTGTCGGCTTCTAACGGGAAGGCATATGTCAGGTATATAAATGGCATCCCCGATTCAAGCCAGCCGGTTGTTAAAATCAGTGGCGGAGGTTCAGATATTTTTAATCAACCTGCTGCGTTTGCCAGTGTGTCGCAATTCACGGAGACCACACCCGGTAGTGTAAGCGTTAATATCACCAATAATGGTAGTATTAATGCTAACAGAAGTATCGACGTGGCTGCCGGGAAAGCCTATACCATACTTTTAATTGGCAAAGCCGGTGAAAGCAATAATGAGCAGGCGGTTCAGATCAAGTTTATCGAAAACGGAACACTGACTGACAGTACTTCAGGGCAATAAGATTTCACAAAATAATAATATGCAACTATCGGGATGAAAAGTCCGGCAATAGGCCGGGCTTTTTTGTTTTTACTCAAATGTTAATAATTTACAAATACTACGTGAATGGTAGGGGTATAGGAGAAGTGAGTTGTCATCTTTGCAAACAAAAAAATATGACCCGAACGAAACCTCCGTATCCTTTTTTAGCGTTTATATTTTTCCTATGGAGCTTAAGCGCCCTTTCACAGTCTTCCCGGGTGTTTGTCATCAGCGGTTATGTAAAGGACCAGCAAACTGGTGAAGCGTTGATCAATGCTACAATCAGCATCAACAATGGGGTAATAAATGTGCAGTCAAATTCCTATGGGTTTTATTCAGTATCCCTGCCTGCAGCGAAACATTCCATTACCGTAAGTTATGCCGGCTATCAAACCTTTCAGAAGAGTGTAGACTTATCCGGTAGCGTAACCCTTGATCTTACTTTAAGCAATGGTTCTGCAGAAATGCAGGAAGTGATAGTTTCCGGCGAAAAGAAGATGAAACGGACCAATACCGTTGGGCTGGGAATCCAGCAATTAAGTGCCAATCAGATTAAAAAGATTCCGGCATTCATGGGCGAACCCGATGTTATCAAAGCGCTGCTAACGCTGCCAGGTATCACGTCGGTTGGCGAAGGTGCTTCAGGTTTCAACGTCAGGGGCGGCAATGTGGATGAAAATCTTATTATCATGGATGAAGCGCCGGTGTTCAATTCATCACACCTGTTAGGATTCTTCTCGGTCTTTAATCCGGATGCCGTAAAAAACGTAACCCTCTACAAAGGAGCTTTTCCGGCAGAATATGGGGGAAGAACTTCTTCCGTGCTCGATATAAGAATGAAAGATGGTAACAACCAGAAAATGGCTGTTAGCGGCGGTATCGGCAATATATTCAGCCGTATATCTGTGGAAGGACCTTTGCAGAAAGACAAATCATCTTTTCTCGTCGCAGCGCGACGGTCATACATTGACGTGGTCGCAAAACCATTTTTATCGAAAGAAGATCGTGACAACACTATGTACTTTTATGATCTTACTGCAAAAGCCAATTATGAGATCAACGACAAAAATACCCTATACCTGAGTGGCTATCTCGGCCGGGATGTTTTCGGGATCGGCGATGAAGCCAGTTTCAAATGGGGCAACACTACCGGTACATTGAGATGGAATCATTTATTTACTCCGAAGTTGTTTTTAAACACCAGTGTATACTATTCAAAATACGATTACAGTCTTGGGTTCAACTCAACAGAAGAGGATTTGGATGAGAGTTATGACTGGAAGTCCAATATTCAAACTTATGGCATTAAGCCAACACTGACCTGGTTTGTCAACAATAAGCATCAATTGAAGACGGGTGTGAATCTCGTGTATTATGATTTCTATCCCGGCGAGGGCGTAAGCACAAACAGCGGGGCAAAAAATAATATTACGCTGAAGAAGCGTTATGGATCAGAACTCGGAGTTTTTCTCGAGGATACCTGGAAAGTTTCGCCGAAATGGAATATACAGGCAGGCGCACGTCTGAATCAATACTCTTATCTCGGGGGAACAACTGTTTATCATTTTCGGGATACTGTAGCTAACATACGGAAGCCGCTCGATAGAGAGGAAGTTGTAAAAAGCAAAAAACCCGTAAACACATGGGCGTATTTTGAACCGAGGATCTCGGTACGTTATTCTTTACAAAAAAACACTTTCCTCAAAGCCGCATATGGCAGAAGCTCACAATACCTTCATTTGTTATCAAATACGGCATCACCAACTCCGGTAGACCTGTATTTTCCAAGCACGAACAATATCCGTCCGTCAGTAACCGATCAGTTTTCCGTCGGGGTGGTAACTACACCGGCCGCATTCCCGGTAGAACTTTCAGCTGAGGTTTTCTATAAAAAAATGGGAGGTGTACTTGATTATATTGACAATGCAGATCTCGAATTGAATCAATTAGTGGAGGCCGAGTTGCTGACCGGAAAAGGCAAAGCATATGGCCTTGAACTTGAAGTAAAAAAGGAAACCGGCAAATGGCAGGGCTGGATTAACTACACATTGTCCAAGTCTTCCCGTAAAACAGAAGGAATCAATAATAATGACTGGTATTTGAGCCGTTATGATCGAACACATGTTATCAATGTTTCTGTTGTACGCACGTTGAATGATCGCTGGGACATCTCCGGTAGTTTTAACTATGGTACCGGTGCGCCGGCAACTTTTCCAGACATAAGATTCGACATACAGGGATTGCCGATCCCCTATAACAGTACCGGCAAGAGAAATAATTTCAGATTGCCTGCCTATCACAGAATGGATCTGTCCGCTACCAGAAAAGGCAAACAAACCAAAAAAATAAAAACAGAATGGGTGTTTGGACTTTATAATGTTTATGGCCGACAGAATGCCTATTCCATCTATTTCAGACAAAACGAAGACAACCCACAACAAAAAGAAGCGGTGCGTTTATCAATAATAGGTTCAATCATTCCATCCATTACCTGGAACTTCAAATTTTAATTTTTATCCCAATGAAATATTTACAAACATCAAGTTGCCTTTTAGTTTTGTTGATCGCATTTTCGTCCTGCGAGAAAGTAATAGATCTGGACCTGCCTGACGGCGAGAAGCTGATTTACCTGGATGCCTGGATTACAGATCAGCCGGGTGTTCAGACTATCAGGTTACTTCAGGCAGTGAATTACATGGATCAGAACCAGCCATCGCCTGTTTCGGATGCCGCCATAAAGCTTACAGATATTACTATCAACAAAAGCTACAATTTTACCTATAACAATGGATCTTATTCCTTCGATCCCGGCTCTGCTCAATCGATCGGAATTACAGGTCATCAATACAAACTCGATATCACTTATAAAGGCGAAAAATTTGAAGCATCGGATATGTTACCAAGGGTTGCAAAGATCGACTCTCTGACGCTGGAACATAAGGACCAAAAAAGCGACTTTGAAAAAGAAGGGTTCTATGCAGAATTATACGCACGTGATTTGGTGGGTGCTACAGATTATTATTGGATCAGAACTTTCCGGAATGGAAAATTAAATCCCTACCTCGAAGACATGCTAAGCATTGATGGCTCTTTTGATGCAGGGATTTCTGATGGATTTGTTTTTATACCCCCATTTCGTGAAGGTGTTACATCAGGAGAACATCCTTATCAAAAAGGAGACGAAATTCAGGTCATGGTACGCTCTCTCAGCAAAGATTCATACTTGTTTATGGAGCAGGCGATGGAACAAATAGCCAACGAAGGAATGTTTGCCGAAGTATTGCAGAATGTGCCCTCAAATATATTTAACTCGAAAACTGACGGCGGTTTAAAATTATATGGGTGGTTCGGCACAGTCGCTGAAATATCGGCCAGGAAAAAAGTTGAGTGATCAATCTCGGTCTGAGTCATCACCCGAAGTTTCATCACCGGTTTTCTGCGGAGGTAGCGAAGTGATAGGTCTTACAGCCAGCTCGATGGGAGAGGCGCCTGTTAGCTGTTTTTTGATATAGGCCTGGCTCATCTGCTGAATGCGACGGCCCTGTGGCAGAAAGCTACCTTCCAGACTTCCAACTGCCTTATTGAAATGATTTATCGTACCATTCAGCCCTTTGCCAATATTAACCATATGTTCCATCAGGATGGCGCTACGTTCATATAATTCAACCGCTGCGTCTCTGATTGATTCAATATTTTCCATTGTCTTCAATTGATTCCAGCTATAGCCTACACTTCTGAGGATAGTTATAAGGGTAGTGGGTGTGGCTACTATGATGCGATTGTTAAGTGCTTCCTCGATAAGCTCAGGCCATTCCTGCAGGGCAGCGCCAAAAGATGATTCAATTTGCATGAAAAGAACCACGAAGTCAGGCGCGTCAGTAAACTGATCCCAGTACGCTTTTGCACTCAGTTGTTTGAGATGTAGTTTGATGGCGGCTGCATGTTGTTGCATTAATCTTTTCTGTATCTCAGTATCTTCAGTTTCAAATATCTGCAGGTAAGCGCTCAGGGGCACTTTACTATCAACAACAACACTCCTGTTTTCGGGTAACCGGATGATCATGTCCGGTCTTAGTTTTCCGGTTTCGGTATCTGTACTTACCTGTTCCTGGAAATCGCATTGATCCATCATTCCGGCGAACTCAACAAGCCTTCTCAACGCGATCTCACCATATCGTCCGCGTGTGTGACTAGTTTTGAGGGCAGTTACGAGATTACGGGTCTCCCTGTCAAGGGCAGCCGTACTCAGTTTCATCTGGTCCAACAAAGTGCTGATATTGCCATAAGCTCCTTCGCGTTTGTTTTCAAGCGTATTAATTTTTTCATCCATTTTCGTCAGTGAATCACCTAATGGCTTAACAAGATTGTCAATAGCCAGCTGACGTTTTTCAAGATCTGTCTGCGCATTTCCGATATGGTTTCTTAATTCCATTTTTGCAAGGTCAAGAAATGACTGATTATTTTTATCGAGGGCAGCGGCGGATAACGCATCAAAAGATGTTTTAAGGGCCAGTTGGGCTTCTGCTATAAATTGTTTCTGTTCAGTTATTGCTTTAACAGATTCGGAATATTTTGCAGCAAGGCTATGATTTTGCCCGACCAGTTCGGTATTTGCTGCCTGTATTAACTGTATGCTTCGCGAGGTTTCAGATTTTTCAATCCGTAGTGTTTCAAACGTCTTTTTCAATTCTTCATAGCGGGCCGAAAGATCTGCAATTTCCTTATGGAAAGATTGTTCCTGCAACCTGTATTCTTCAAGCTGACCACGGGCACGGCTTTTATCATTGTTAATTGAAATGTTTGTCAGTAGCAGATCGTCGTATTTAGTCTTTATGCCAGTATAAGTTTCCTTCAATGAACTGAGCTCAAGAAGAATCTTATTCTTTTCGTTTAGCTCATGTTGTAGCGATTGCTTTAGGTTGGTGTCATTTATCAACTGCTGCTCGATCTTCGATTCCATTCTGGAATTATTCTGGAGGCTCAGCTGCAACTCCTGTCTTAGCTGATCAGTCGTATTGGCAGAAAGGTCGAGTTGACCCAGAGTTTCCGAAAGTTGTTTATCGACAGCTGCTTTAGATGCATTCAACAGATTCAACTGATTGCTAAGCCTGAATTTGTTAATCACCAAACCTATAATCAGCCCCGAAATGAACACGAAGGCAATAATCACTATATAAAAGGACTGAGACATAATCAAAACTCGAATTTATATTATATAATAAATGAGGCATCAAAAAAAACCCACAAATATATTGTGGGTATGCTTTGAAAATAAAATTAAATTGATAAATGATCAGGAGCCTCGCTGCGAGCGGCCGGTAATCCTGGTGTTTTTTGCCGCTGCCTTGCTATTAGTTGTGCTTTTACCTTTCGCTCCCGGAAAGCCCGGTTTGCCGGCATTCTGATTACCTTTTTTCTTGTCCTTGTTCTTGTTTGTATTCAGGATCGACATATGCAATGGATTTTGTTTAGTAAATATACTAAAAATATTGTTTTGAAACACATGAACGGGGAGGTGTAGACTAAAGAAAGGTTAATTCGGAATAATATTCCATCCCGCTATTGGTGATAAATCGAATATTTTTTGAGAATGGGAACAAGCGTTTTTATAAGACCTTGTGTCATTCTGAAAAAGCCCAGATCGTTGGGATGTGTTCCATCAGTAGTGCCTTCGTGATCGTTTCCCAGGAGCTGATCCGCTTTAATAAAATAAAGATCTTTTACGCCTGCCTTTTGCAGTTTCGATACTTCTGTGGCAATATTCTGATTCTGTTTTTGAAGATTTACTGCAACTGCGGAGTCGAAATAACTATGTTGCCTGATAATACTTTCCATCACAAAAATGGGAGCTTTGGGATGTTTTTGCCTGATTGTATTAACGAGATTAGCAGTTCTTTCTGTAATCTGATCCGGGCTTGAATTGGGGACGCAGTCAAGCAGATATGCATCAGCGTCAATGGAAGCGACCATATCAGCTGCAGCGTTTTCCATCTTCGCATTACCGCTGAGGCCAAGATTCAGAAAATTGAGACCGGTCTCTCTTGAAAGTTGAGCCGGGTAAGCCATGCCTGATCTTGAGGCCGACGCACCCTGCACAATACTTGAACCATAAATAAGAACCCTCTTTTTAAACGCTTCCGGCAAAGGGGTAAATCCGGCAGAAGCATCAACACCAATTTCCAAATGCTGAGTACCATCGTATAAAGGAAGATACAATAGAAATTCCTTCTCGGTTTTATCCAGGTTTTGCACGATTACTCCTTCATTTACGGAAGAATCGGCATTAGGCCTACCAACTCCGGCAAATTGCCAGGAGCCATTCCTCTTTATATAAAGATCCAAACCTTTTTGCATGATCGGGGTTAGATTTGCACCGGGTTTGCTTCCGGAAACTTTCCACCTCGCTCTGATTACCGGACTGTTTGAGCTAAAATGAACGGCCAGTCCTGCAGAGTGGGTCAATAAATTTTTAATAGACGGGGATAATGAATAAAGGCTGGTATCAAATCGATGAAATGGGAGGGGAGTGTGTACGATTTTTCCAGTAAGGGGCAATGTCGAAACGTCGTGATAGTTTATTTGTCTTGACTGAGCAGGAACGGTTTCATAGCATAACAAAATCAACGAAACGGCGATTATGTAACGGAAGTGCATACTTGAAATTTTATTGATGACCGGCGTCTGCTTTCCGGATCGCCGTTATCGATCAAAAATACTTTATTCCACAGTTCCGTTGAAGCAATTTATCCCAACAGTATGAAAATTCATTTCATGATTTATTGCGGTTGCAACGTTTACAACATAATCTTCTTCAATTAAAAAAGTACTTATATTCCAGTTTGAAGCCGATCCTATATCATCCATTGCTACATAATTGTTTCCATCGAGACATAGGGTAGATGACAAATGGTTGCCAATTCCCTTGCCGGTGGCCTTTAAGAGTGACTCTTTCCTGCTCCAAAGCAGGAAAAATTTATTTCTTGGGCAACCCGAAGCATTGATGTAATCAATTTCTTGTTTGTGAAATGCAAATGCCATGATCTCGGTATATTCAAAATCAGGATCGATGCATTCAATGTCGGCTCCGACAGGTTGAG
>Ga0193752_1001242_pt1 | contig 21585 bp, 35 predicted proteins | sample H1c1metaG_FD_144924 | JGI IMG/M metagenome (GOLD analysis project Ga0193752, IMG submission 144924) | Soil microbial communities from a riparian zone of the East river system, Colorado, United States - H1c1 | ecosystem: Environmental > Terrestrial > Soil > Riparian zone | place: USA: East River...
CTTCTTCAGTGGCCAACAGTCGTAGTTTCGCACCTGTTATTAACGTGACGGTTCAAGGCGGTGGCGATGGGACCGCTACCGCTAACGCCATCGTCCGCCGGCTTCTATCGGTAGGGGTATAGATGTTTACAGGATGGCTCTCATATGCGGGCGTGGAGATCGTCAACGAAGCGCGACTGTTCGCTTACACCCGAAGCTTGGGGATTCCCGGTTCGCAGTGCGAGGACTGCCCAACGCTGATCACAGCTTTTGAGCATGAGCCTTACACCACCCCGGAAGCCGATAATGCTCCTTGGTATGACGCTGACATCCCAGAATCGGGTCAGGTCGCCGGGTTTTATATTCGTGCTTTGGACGGCTTGGGTGATACAGCTACGCGCCGTGTCGATGAACTGACACGTAACGGGGCGATTGTTGGTTCCAGGCGCAGGTCTTCACGGCAGCTGAATATCACTGTTCAGGCCGTTGCTGCTTCGGATTGCGCTTTGAGTTATGCGATGGGCTGGTTGGCTCGTGTCCTTCGTGGAGCGGACTGCTCACCTGTCGCTCAGTCTTTCGGTTCCTCCGGCGTGGGTTGCGCCTCTGAAACGCTTTGTATGCTTACTTGTTGCCCGTTGACACCGGAAGACATCCCGAAGTATTTGACGTCCCTGCATCGTGTTGGTGTCACGCAAGGCCCCAATGTGGTCAGCCAGTCCCACGAGTCGACGTTTGATGTGGGCGACGAGTGTGGGCTGGTTATCTGCGACGCGGAAATAACGTTCACGGCGGGTGACCCTGGCTGGTACAGCCCACTCGTCAACATTATTGATACTCCACTAGCACCGTTTTATGTTGGCACAACTGATCCGTTTAATGCCTATGACATCACCGAACCCTGCAACCCGCTGGCAAGTAACGCCAACGCCGTGGTGTGTTCACCGATCGTCCCTTCCGGGTGCGGCACGTCGGTTGTTCCATCCCCACAGGTCCTGCCTATACCGTGCCTGGGCATACCTGATCCGAGAACCACATACACGCAATACAACTTTTATTCCATCCCCATCGACACGTCCGGTATCAGCCAGTGGCTGGACCTGGTACCTCGCCTCATCTACCGGCCCGGGTTTCTGTCCCCCACGGGGGATTTCGCGAGCCCGCAGGACATCGCAAACTTCGAAGGCCCCATCGCTTTCCAGCTGCGGCGTGTCACCCCAGGTAACCCGTGTGGTGAAGAATCCGATCCGTGTGATGTGTGCCTGGAACTGTTCGCTCCGTTGTGGCCGCGGTCCACGGAGGGCGTCGCGGACTGGATTGAGCGGAAACTGTTCCGTATGGAAGCGAACGGTACCGGGCTGTGCCCCCTACCGGTGTACACGCGGGGCTTGGCTCCATTCAACTGGCCAACTCTGGTTTGCGGGTCAGAAATGTGCCTGGACATTTACATCACCACAGACAGCGATGCACGTACCGGCAGCGTTAGGCTAGATGTGATGCGTCGCCAGGACGCCCAATGCTAAGGGGACAGTCATGGCAATAGGCTGCGCAGAAAACTATTCGGTGTTGATAGCTCGGCAAGGCGGCGAAGGAACTGGGCACGGGGCAACACCCGTTGTTGTCGGCGAAGTCATCGAGATCACGTCTTTGGAGTTCAACCGCATACTGTCCGGCACATCAACCGCGACCCTCCAATTTACGCGTTGCCCCACTAACTGCGGGTTCATGTCCACCCCAGTGAAACCGTGGGCGTATGAAATGTGGATTTACCGGGATGGACTACTCGCCTGGTGCGGGCCCATCGTCCTTAAACGGGAAAGCCGCAACTCGGAAACGTTTGAGCTGACCGCATGGGACATCACCGGCTGGACCACTAGGCGACGCGTCGGTATCGACTACACCCTCACCAACAACGCCACTAGCATCGCCATAAACCTCGCGCAAGTGTTCTTCGACGGAACAAGTTCACGACCCGACCCCGGGTTTTTGGACTACGTAAACTTTTTGGGCTTCGCGTCGACGACGATAACTGTCGAGTACGACGGATTTCAGTACACAGTAGCCCAAAAATGGGTTGATTTGGTTAACGCCGGGTTCAGCTACACCACCATGGGGCGGTACACAAATGTGTGGGGCGAAACGGCACCCAACATAGATGCGCCCTACGTTCTTGACGCGACGGGAATCATCGGAGAAATGGAGCTGGTGGAAGACGGAACCGACTTCGGGACCCGCGTGGTAGCCATGGGGGAAGGTGTCAGGTTTTCTGTAGGTCCGGGACCAACCGATCTTGACTACTACGGCGTAGTTGACTGGCCGACAGTCAGATACCCGGGGATAAGCGATACCCCACAAATTCAGGCTTTGGGCCTATCCCTCTACTTTGAGAGACGGGACCTGTCCCCCACGCTCGTTATCCCATCCGGTTCGTCGCTGGCAGCCGACACCGAAATTCAGACAAGCGGCTACACCGTCGACTACGCCACACAAATAGCCCTCCCCGAACTGATGTGCGGGCTGCGCTACGACGTGCAAGTTCCAGAGGAGCAGTTCTGCTCATCCGGGCTCTACCCGATGCGGCTAAACGAAGTGAAAGTTACTTGGACACCAGACGAACAAGAAAAGATCGCCACCACATTCGGCACCCTCGGTATAACACCCGAATAGGAGGAAGAAATGGCGCTACCCATCGACGGGATAGAAGCTTTGGTACGAGAAGTGATCAACCTTCGCACCGAAGTCGAAGCCCTCAAAAACGAACAAGGACGAAGCCTGTCCTTCGGGACCTCTTACCGACTTCAGGTAGTCGGCACGGGTGTCGGTGCCGTAGTGCAGGCAGTACGGATCGCTGACGGAAACACCGTCCAGATAGCACCATAGGAGACAACATGCCTGTATGCGGATGCGGAGATCAGCAAGGGGGAGGCCCACCCACGCTGATCGGCGGCGATTTCGGGATCATAGTTTCGGGGACGTTCGATGACACCATCGTTTCGGCTTCCGGGGCTATGGCGTGGCGCCCTCTAGCTCTAGGAGCAGCGACTGGGCAGGCGCAACTCGTAAACTTCACATTGGGCAACGGCACCTATTCGGGACGGTTCCTGCGCGACGGGTACAACGTGGACCTGATTATGAGTTTTCGGTTCGGTACCACATCGACGTGGGCCGCCACCCAGTTTGAGGTGAATGTGCCATGGAATCCGGTACTCAACGCCGGGATCATCGTAAACCATGACGTTCTAGGGCAATGGTCTGTTTTTGACAGTTCCACCACGAACTGGTGGCGGGGGTCGGTCATTGTCACGGCGGGCGGGAACCTTGCCTTCCGCACCGGAGATGATCTGGCAGGAACTAACACGACCATGCTGCAAGGCCAGCCCATCACGTTTGCGTCTGGCGATGAATTGAACTTCATTGTCCGCTACCAATCCATCACCAACTAAGGAGTTCATCATGGCTGAGCCGTGCTTGTGTGGCCAGGCAACTGCGGAACCGGTGTGCACGGTCACTGCGGGCGCTGGCATCAACGTGATCGGGAACGTTCTAGCCGCGCATTCTGCTTTGCCGTGGGTGTCTTACGTTCCAGCTACCACAAACTTCACTTTGGGGAACGGGTTGAATGATTCCCGCTATTTGCTGAACGGTAAAACGTTGGATGTCCTGATCGCGTTCCGGTTCGGTACGACGTCGACGTACACATCAACGCAGTGGCGTATCGGGTTGCCGCCCGGCCTTGTTCCGTTTTTCGGAACGAACACCATCGCGCAAAACCACGTCTTTGGTTTGGCTTCGATGCGAGACGTGTCCGCTGCTTCCCCGTGGTTCAGTGGGGAAGTGATCCTGACGAACAACGCGAACCCGTTGAGTGTCCGTGTCGGTGACGACTCGGCTGGCACGAATGGTTTGTTGTGGCAGGGGGTCCCGTTCACGTTCACCACTTCCGATGAACTTGTGATGAAAGCAAGATTTGAAATAGTGTAGACATGCTAAAGGGCCTCCGACCTAGGGAAACGTTCTCAGGTCAACGTGGAGGCCCTTAAAAGCGTTCGGGGTACTGCTAGCTACCAACCCTTTCAGACGCGAACACCCATCCTTCATCTTCTTTCTTCTTTTTGGGTTTAGGACCAGGCTTTTTCCTAGGCGACTCGTACCCGTCCCGCAACGAAACCTGCTTGGGGCCGAGTACGGACACAATGTGGTCCATGTCCCGAGGACGCCAGATCACAGCCTCCAAACCCAGGTTCGTCAACGCATCAATCCACACTTTCTGGGCTGGGCGGATTCGTCCCGTTTCTGTTTTCAGCTCAACGAAGATGATGCGTTTGCGTTCTTCGTTCACGAAAACTTCGTCTGGCCAACCAGCATCAGAAAACTTTGAATTATGTGTGTGATATTGCAGCGTCCACCCGTACATGCGCGCAACTTGCCGGACTTGTTGCCGAAACGCTTCCTCCTTCATTGCTTATCCCCATATCCGTAGTCTGCCCACATGTCATCTATTTGCATGTAGTACTGTCTGCCGACGTCATCGAAGTCGACATATTCGAACGCTTCGACAGTGCCGTTCAGGCGACGTATCTGCCGCTTCATGCCAACAAGTACCTTGGGCGACATTCCGACAGTTTTGTGGATTATCTTTTGTAGCGCCGCGGAGGAGATCAGGCACACGTCGTTCATGATCGCGTTAGGTATTTTCACCGAGTCCTTCACGTCTGCTCCTAACCAACGATTTTCAGGTTGTAATGACGGGCCGTGCACTCCCAAAACATTTCCGGGATATCCGTGAGGTGATGCATGCCCTCCGGCATCCACGACGAATTCAGCTCTTCTACTAGCTCCATGCGTTCCAGATGAAAATGTTCCCGGTCAATGGCCGGTAGGTCCCCGGTCCACAGGTCCTTCAATTCTTTTGTCGCGATCTTGGTAAACATGGTTGTTCTCCTCTATTGCATGCTGGTAACAGTTTTTTCTACGAGCATCTCCCAATGCGGAGGCATGTCTTCATACGACCAAAACATTTCGATTACCTCCAAAACGTTTTTGCAAAACTCTTCCCTGTATTCGATGTCCCACGTTTTAACTGGTGCACCACCTATCCGGGCTGCCACATATGCTTCTTGTGTTTGCATGACGGCCATCTGTGTGTGCACTTGCGCTAGAACGTGTGCTGGCGGCCCGTATCGCCATAGATATCCAGATCGGATGCCTACTACCTTGGCCTCGATAAGGGCCGGAAGGGTCCCCCAAACCTGCTCAGGTTGGCGGTTCGTCACGACTGCGTCAGGTGAAACCATCAGCCCATCCATCGACCAGCAGTACCCGTCTAGATGCGCAGGAGCCACATCCCCGTACAACTCGTGCATAGCGGCGGTGATAATCAATGGTTCTTCTTGGTGCCCCCACCAGATGGGCGTGTTGATCGATCCGTCGGGTTGTGGCCGGCCAGCCCCTCGCTTGACCGCCCACACATCCGCCGGGGTATCCCATGGGCTCACACCCAGCAGCGCACCCACATCAGATGCCCCTAGACGCGTTTTGCGGAGCTCATGCCACTCGGGGCTGTACGTGCGAACTGGGGGCTCCATGGGTGCTCCTGTAGCTGTTTGTTGATGATGTGCTGCGGGTATCCGAGTCGGGTGAGGTGGGCGCGGAGTTCTTGTAGCTCGGCCCACTTCTTAGGCTTCGTCATCGCTGTCCTCGCATTCGTATCGGGCGTCTTCTAGGATTTCGCAGGGAAACATTGCCGCGTATTCCCGTCCAGGTTCTAGGTCACAGAATGCGCAGACCTCGATGGTTGTTTCTCGGCTGCCGTCTTCGGTGAAGTAGTGAGCGTCGATTGGCTGGTGGATTTCTTCTATCTGTTCGAGTGTCATGTCTGCTCCCTAGAACGTTGTGACACCACTGTAGCAACGTTGCGGCAATGGTGTCAAGGGTATAGAAAAAGCCGGCCCCGAAAAGGAGCCGGCCCACCCATCCGTCACGTCTACGACAAAGAAGCCTTACGTTCCTTCCACACCTCAGTCAAAATCTTCAACTCATTCATGCTTGGCTTAGGCTCCATCTTCGCTATTTCCTCAGCCACCAACTGCAAATCCGGCAAAGACTCCGCAGCATCCATACGTATACACAGCGCAGACACCGCATCCAGGCTATCTAGCGAGAGCTCATCGACCGGCTTGGGCTTAGCCGGGTTCGACCTAACAGCCGCAGACGGCTGGCGGACCGTTACAGCAACAGGTTCTTCAGCTACTCTCGCCTCAGTGTCGCCCTCCACGCCCTCCACGGTTTTAACCTGAGGTGTCGCCGGATGAGTCAAAGCCTTACCCACCACCGCCTCAGGGCTTCCGTTGTTGTAGAGACTCAGACCAAACTGGTCTCCCAAGTTCATGGCGCAGCGCTTCAAAGACTGACTCAAAGCTGTCTTCATGGCCATGTCGTGGGCATCGCCAAGCGTGGGAAGCGTCGCGTCGCCTACAGCCCCGTCCTCGAAGAACGTTTCGTATCCGCCATCGACTGCTCTGATAGTTAGTCGGCTCTGGGCCCGGTATCCGACATACCAGGCGGGACGTTTCGCCTTTGTCTCCGTCTCCTTCTCGAAGATCAAATCGCAACTAATTGTTTCGATGGTCCACCCGGTGGGCCCGAAGATGCGGATAAGCCACCTACGGACATCCCAAGCAGCCAGGTGCGCCATGCCCTTGTTGTCGTGCTGAACGCGGCTTGGGGCTATTGGGGCTAGTAGTTGATCTATTTGGGGTGCAGTGAGTGCCATGAGTGCGGTGCTCCTATTTTTTGGCGGCGCGGTCTTGGATGAGCATGCGGATCATCGCTGAGCGTGGGACGTGGGCTGCTTGTGCCCATTCGTCGAGTTTGGCGACGTCTGCGGGTCGTAGGGATACGGTCACTTGGAGAAAGTCTTTTGGTGGGTCCTGTTTGGGGTTCATGTAAGAACCATACCATTGCCACACCATTGTGGCAACGTTGGGGGCATGTCATCTGGCACATATACAACGTTGCGAGAACGTTGCCACGGTGCTATGGTGACGTTACCACACCACAAGGAGCGCCATGAGATACACCGACTGGTACCAAGCAACCGGCTACCGCAACATCACCGAATACATTCAACACAAACTCGGAGCCTTCACCCCCCAATACAACCTACGAAACATCGAAAAACAACTCATCCAAGAAATACAAGACCGCCTCCCCGAAGGATACGAACTCCACGGCCTCGGCATCTTCCAAAACCCAGACGCCCCACACCCCCTCTGCTACCTCAACAACGAAGGCGACCTATCCCTCCACCAAGTAATCGAAGACATCGACTTCTGGCACATCGCCGACACCAACGAAAAACAAAACGGATGCCAAAATGCAACCCCCTAACCCCTACCCCAAATACACCCCAGAACACTGGGCACGATGGCAACCCACCACCACCATCATCAACAACCCATTCCCAGCCTGGGCCATCGTCCTCCACCTAGTAATGACCCTCGGAACCTGCCTCCTATGGCTACCCATGTGGGGACTCCACTACGCACTACACCCCAAAACCAAAACCATGACAACCTACTGGCAATAAGGAAACACAAGAGGGCCCCTCCCGTTTGGGAGGGGCCCTCTTACAGACCACGACAAACAAATACTACTTCAACATACTACCGACAACCCTCTTAATATCCGCGACATCAGCCTCCAACTTCGCCAAACGAGGCGACTCCTCCTCATACCACCGACGCAAAAACGCCCGAGAATACCCCTCCTTCTCAAACGCATTCCCCTGCACAATCACCTCATGCAAATCGAACAACTGCTGCGCCAACGTCCGATTCTCACCATCAGAACCAACCGCATACGACTCATCCAACCGACCCATATCATCATCCCCCTCATCGCCACCCATGAACCGCTGACCATCATCAAGCCAACGCTTAAACCTCTTAACCAAATCCCCATCCACATCACCATTCTCGAAAGAAAGATGAACATGGTGATCCGTCGAATACGAAGACTTCAACGTCCCATTCTTCGCCCTCTCAAAAGAAGACCACGACTGAACGTTCCAATGCCGATTGAGGACATTCACGTACTTCAACCCGGCGAGCTCACCACGACCCCACGAACGACGAATAAACGTCTCCATCAAATCTAGGTAATACTCAGACCCACCAATATCTTGCGCATGAACCTGCCCCTGCGTCGGATAACCAAACTTCCCACCATGCGTAGACCAAGGCGTATGATCACCCGCCCCCTGTTGATGAGACGTATCACCAATCGTCCCCAAATCCGTCAAAAACGACGTACCACGCACATCGCGGTTAACCTGCGCCACATTCGGCGCCAAAGACCAACCAGCCACAAAACACCCCCCAACAAAACAACAACGTAACCACAACACCGTAACACCGTCGGCAACACTAGCGCCCCTGACTAAACCCTGTCAGAATTTGGACATGGGCAGAGAAATCACCGAACGCATGGAAGACATCTACGAACTCCGACGCGTCAAACGCTGGTCTTTCACCCGTATCGGCAGGTCATATGGGATCACCAAACAGTCGGCGCGTGAGTCGTACCTGCGTGCGTTAGCCCACATACACGAACGCAACGGAGGTGAAGACCTTCCTGAGGGCGTGAGCATTGATGACATGTACCGCACTGAGGAGTTGGAGTACATCGAGGGTGTCCTTGAACGCTACATGCGCCTTGCTGACGATAATGAGGCGAAGAAGCCCAGGACGGCCATAGAGGCGCTGAACGGTGCTCACAGGTACCTGGACTCCCTAATCAGGATTAAGGGCATCAACGCACCTCTGAAGGTGCAGCACACCATCACCAACGATGCGCTTGAGGCAGAGTTGTTGAAGATTAAATCTGAACTGCTCAATGTCATTGATGTTGATGCTGAAGATGTGAAGCAGATAGATGCCTAGCCGCGCCGAGTTGGAGAAGCGCGCGTTCCTCATTGAACAGCTGCTGGAGGCTAGGCGCACTAAGGCTGCGATGGAGCAGGATGGTTGGCATCGGTGGGTGAAACTCGCGCGCCCTAACCAGTTGCCTCCTGAGGGTGTGGCTTGGTCGGTGTGGATGGTTTTGGCTGGTCGCGGGTTCGGCAAGACCCGTGGTGGTGCGGAGTGGGCATGCCACAAAGCCATTTCGGAGCCGGGTACGTCAGGTGCTGTGGTCGCACCGGTGTGGAGGGACACGAAAGACGTCCCTATGGCAGCTATCGAAAAGGTCCTAACCGGTCAGTTTTACAAGATCGAAAAGTCAACGTTGGAGTACCGGTACAACAAGTCTGACCTGCACGTATACCTTCCAAACAAGTCAGAAATCATCGGCTACAGCGCAGACAAACCAGACCGTATTCGTGGCGCTAACCTGTCATGGGCGTGGCTGGATGAGCTGGCCGCGTTTCAGAAAGCACAAGAGCTGTGGTATGAGGCCCTGTTGCCTGCGCTGCGTATCGGAGCGCACCCTGAACTACTCGTCACCACCACGCCGCGCCCAACACCACTAATCAAGGAACTTGTGGCCCGCGACGACGGTTCCGTAATCGTGGTTCGGGGCTCCACCTTCGATAATGCGGCGAACCTGTCCCCAGCGGCTTTGAAAGAACTGAAACGCAGATATGAAGGAACACGCATAGGTAGGCAGGAACTGTACGGCGAACTACTCATGGACGCAGAGTTCTCCTTGTGGACCCGGGAACTAATCGAAGCCGTGCAGTCCACGAAGCCTGTATCGCAGCTGATGCGCACCATCGTGTCTGTTGACCCTTCCGGGTCAGCGGGCGGTGACGCAACAGGCATTATCACAGCTGGTATAGACCGCGCAGGCATTGTTTACATATTGGCCGACGATACTTGTAACGGAACACCCGATTACCGCTATAAACAGGTGTGTCATGCCGCTTCTCGGTCCGGGGCCGGGACGATCCTCTACGAGGGTGCATACGGCGGCGACAATGTGGCGCACGGTATCCGTCTGTCGTGGAAAGACCTCGCAGCGCGGGGAGAGGTGGAGGGGCCTCTTCCCTTGCTGAAGGTGAGTCCAACGAAGTCATCTAAGGCGGACCGTGCCCACCCCGTTGTTGCTCTGTATGAGCAGACCGCGAATGGTATTACGAAGATTGTGCATCCTGTTCCGTTGCCGGAGTTGGAGGACGAGTTGGTGCAGTGGGAGCCGACGTCTTCGTGGTCTCCGAACCATATGGATGCTCTTGTGCATGCTGTTCGGTTCCTTGCACCGCATATGGTGTCTTCGAGGCTCCAGTCGCCGTTGTCTCTTCCGGGTTTGCCGTCACTGCCTATAGGGTGATCCTTTTTTAGTCGCTTCACGTCCATCTGGGAACGTTTTCGCAGGTCAGAGGGGTTGTCATGTCGTTTGGGGTAGCTGTTTTGGTGGTAGGTGTTGTGGCCCGGCTCACACGCCTGGTGGTGTTGGATGCTTTAACCGAGACGTTCATGGTCAAAACAATCAACCGTCTAGGAAGATGGCCGCGCTTCCAGGAATGGTTCACTGATCTGGTCACATGCTCCTGGTGTACTTCAATGTGGATAGCCCCACCCGTCGCCGCAGCGGGATGGTACTGGGGACACAGTCCTTGGTTTGTGATCCCGGCCGTAGCATTGACCGCATCACACGCAATATCTGTTGTCGCACAATGGGCGGACCCCGGACGTCGAGGCTTTGCGCGTGACTAGCTTGACATTTGAGCGGTACAGTACGCATAGCTAACGAATGGGGTGCACATGGCTTTGCTGGATGCGTTGCGCAAGAGGAAGCCTAAACCTCCTCGGATGCACTCTAATACGACTCAGTATGCGTCGATTTCGTTGGCGTCTGCGTCGTTGTCTTCCCCTTTGGCCCAGGTTGCTGGGTCTGGTACGGGTTGGCAGAGGAAAGCGTGGGAGTTTTACGACGTTGTTCCTGAGATGCGCCTGGTTGTGTCGTATCGTGCATCAGCGTTGTCGAAGGTCAAGTTGCAGATAGCCCGGGTCACCCCTGACGGTCCCGAACTGATAACGGATGACCGGTCACAGTCCATGCTGGACACCCTGTTCGGCGGTGTGTCCAATCATGCGTCTTCGCTGTCCCGCTATGCGCAGCATCTGACAATCGCCGGCGAAACGTACACCTTTGTGATCAAAGGCGACGACGGTAAAGACGAATGGCTGATAGTTCCCGCTGACCAAGTCAACTTCAACCGCAAAACCTTGCGGTTCACGCACCCCATCAGCGGCGAAGACTTGTCATACAACATTGAGGACCTGTACAACTTCCGCCTATGGCAGCCCCACCCCCACAAATTTTGGGAAGCCGATTCGCCCACACGCGGCGGCATATCCGCTTTGGACAAAATTCAGGCCATCGACGCATCCATCAAAACCACAGCAATGTCACGGCTGGTCGGTGCCGGTATATATCCGATGCCGCTAGAAGCTAACCTGCCTGCCCCTACCGCCGACCAGCAGGGAATGTCACCTGAGGACGCGTTTCAGCAGTCGCTTCACATGGCTGTAAGCCAGTCCATTTCTGACCCTAATGCTGCTTCCCGACACGTCCCGTATTTCATGTGGATGCCAGCTGAGGCTATCGCTGCGCTACCGGATAAGGCGATCACGTTTTGGTCAGAGTTCGACGATAACGCTTCCGATTTGCGGGATACGGAGATACGCCGGTATGCAACCGGTCAGCCTCTTCCAACGGAAATGGTTACTGGCATAGGGCAGGTTAACCACTGGACAGGCTGGCAGTTGTCTGAGGAAGACTTGAAGTTTGATATCGCCCCGCTCGCTCAGACGATGTGTGATGCTCTCACCGTTCGCGTGGTTCATCCCGTTATGGGCACAGAATACATTGTTCAACCCGACTTCACGGACCTTGTAAGCCGCCCGGATCGTACACCTGAAGCGATTGAGCTACGTGCCGCTGGTGTGATCAGCTTGAACGAAACGCGTGAGGCGGCCGGATATGCGCATGTGGACGGCGGTGATGACATTGGTGCGATGGAACGTGACGACATCACAGACCCGGTGCGCATCGAATCGGAGCGTGCAGCCCCACCCCTGCTGGACCGCAGTGACGATCCTGCGCAGTTTGCTGTAGCGGAAATGCTGGCCCGGGACATTGTTTACACGGCCGGGCAGTGGCTATCTACCCACTCGGGCCGTTCGAATAGGGCCGCGCTGGAGAACGTCGCCGCGCTCGAACGGCACGTCGAGTTTTCCGCTGATGCCACAGTGTTGACTGAGGCAGTATCGAGGACCAAACCCAAATATGAAGAAGTCGTTGCTAGCAAGTTGTTTGATTGTGTCGTTGGCTATGTGGGCCATATTTTTGCTGGTCGTGAACGCTATTCTTCGGATGGTTTAAAAGCGTGGGTGCGTAGTGGACATTGATGAGGGTGAAGCCGCTGTCAGGTTGGCTGTCCAGCAGGCGTTTGATGAGTTCATTGCCCGCATCAAGGCAACGGTGTTCGCTGATCCGGGCAACCCGGATTGGCTTGTGTGGCCTTCGGATGCGTGGGCTGAGCTGGTTGCCCGGTTTGTGACTCCTGAAGCGCGCCGTGTGTTTGAGGAAACTTTGGTGGAGGCGGGGGTGGTTTCTCCTGCTCTGGTGGCGGGTGCTGCGGGCACGTTCGTTGGTCAGGACCTTGTGCCTGTTGTTGCGGCTACAACGATTCCTGATGAGACTCAGCAACGTTTGTATGACGCGTTCATCGCCGGTGGGGTTGTTGCCGCTTTGGCGTTGCTGGTGGGTTCCGCTTCTTTGTGGGCGCCGATGCTGGGTGTGATGGCCCGCAATGGTGGTGCTGCCGCCGTGAACGCGGCCCAGTTTGATGCTGCCAGGGTGTTCTCTGACAGCGGACGCAGAAGGGTAGTGAAGACGTGGATCGCCCGAGAAGATGAGAGAACACGTCTAACCCACGCTGCTGTTGATAACACGACAGTTTTGGTGGACGATGTGTTCAATGTGGGTGGTTTCCCCCTCCGCTACCCTCATGACCCATTCGGCCCGGTAGGCGAAACAGTTAATTGTCGGTGCAGTTTGAGGTTTGGAGAACAAAATGGCTGAAGTGCACTGGAGAGCGTTGATAGCTCCCCTAAATACGCCTGACGCTGCTGGACGGAAAATCATGATGGGTAGTACAGCTAAGTTTCGGCCTTTGCCGATTCCTTTGCGGTACGCCCCAGCGGATTGGGGGGGTCATGCTGGAGCAATATCCGTGGGAACTATCGACCGCGTCTGGTTGGATAGTGGTGCTCTTTGGGGTGAAGGCCGCTTTGATCTTTATGATCAGGCGGCGCGCGATGTTGTACGCAAGGTACAGAATGGTTTCGTTCGCCATGTTTCTGCTGATATTGAGCCTGGTACCAGCAAACTTATGGCCGCAACAATCGTTGATATCCCCGCTTTTGAAGACGCTGAAATCAAGTCGATCCATATCCCCGAGGCTGTAGTCGAGCCCGAGTTGGTGTCGTTTGCTTTTAGGGTTGTTGGTGATATGGATTTGCCTTTTGCTGATCGTGGGCGGGAGTGGGATTCGGGGGCTGCGGTGGGGCGCGTGTTTGAATGGGCTGGTGGGGATGATTTGGACATCAACCGGTTCAGGCGCGCGTTCCTTTATCAGGATGAGGACGCTGATCCTGAGACGCGTGGCGCATACAAGTTGCCGTTCGCGGATGTTGTGGACGGGGAGTTGCGTGCTGTTCCTCGTGCGGTGTTTGCGGTGGCGGGGGGTCGTGGTGTTGATGCTGCGGACATCCCGGAGTCCGATAAGGAAACCATTAAGCGCAGGGTGAGTGCGTTGTATCGGCGGATGGCGAAGCAGTTTGATGATCCGTCGTTGGAGTCTCCGTTTGAGCGCCAGTCGATGGCTGGGGTTTCGGATGAGTTCGCTACTGCGAGGCGTCGGGTTCGGCGTGAGTTGGCTCTACTTGAAGGTGGTGTGTGATGGCGTGTGGGTCGTGTGGTGGTGCGAGGGCTAGGACTGCGGTTGGTGCGGATGGTCAGCAGCGTCTTGTTTCTCCGCGTCGTACGAAGTATGTGTGGAATTGGGTTCCGTCTGGTGGGGGTGACGCTAAGGTGTTTGAGTCGGAGCGTGAGGCCCGTGATTGGTTGAAAGCTGGTAATCCGGGTTCTTTGATGGTTGGTCCTGCTGTTTAATGGTGTTGGCGTTTCGCACCGCCGTTGAGCCCCCCTTTCTTCTCGTGGTTGAGGGGGGCTCTTCTTTTATGCCTCTAGTGAGTATTCGATGCCGTCGAGCATGATGTAGGGCTGCGTATTCGCGGCTCCTAGCATTTGGATGTTGCCGTTTTTGCGGATGAGCATGCGTATGCCGCCACCGCTACCCATTGCGGTGAAGCCTCGGTCTTGTAGGGGTATAGCGGACACGGTTGCGGTTCCGACGGTGATGCCGGTTGGCACTGTGGTGGCAATGATTTCGTCTGTGACACCACCCGTGGTGACGGAGTTGATTCGGCCTCTGAGGATGGCGCGTTTCCCGCCGGCGATGATCTGTACTTGTGGTGAGTTGGTGTTGTTGGTGCCGTCTGTGTTGGCGGTGAACTTACTGGCAGTTTGTGGCGAGTCGATGGTGATGGGTATCCACAGCGATTCGTTGAGGTTGTTGGCGTAGAACACGCCTCCGCGTGAGCGGATTGAGGGAACTGTGGTATCTGCCGGGGCAAAGATTTGGATGCCGTCGTTGCCGCCTGCGTCTTGCTCGAAGAGTTTTAGGGCCACGTCTGAGTAGCCGAGGTTGGCGAGGGTAGGTACACGGACGCGTGGGCCGCCCCACTCGTTAGCCCACTTGGATGGGACGCCTTTGTAGTTCGTTGTTTCCTGGTTGGCGCTAGTGGTGGGGTTTACTGTCGCGGATTGGTTTATGACGATCGCAGTGGTGGTGTCGTTGGGAAGGGTCCATGTTGCAGTGTTGTTGAGCGCGACGGTGTTGCTGATGGTGGTTGCTGCGGAGAATGTTTTGGCGCCGGTGATCGTTTCTGTTCCGGCTAGGTGCACTACGGATGCGTCGTTGGCTTTGGCAGATAGTGAGGCTGTTAGTCCGATGACTTGAGCTTCGGTGTGGGTGTGCACTGTTGGTGCAGCGCCGACGTCTGCTGCTGTGAGTACTACTGCACCGGTGTCTCCGTTAACAGAGGTGACTGGTGGTGTGACGACAACGGAGTCGACATAGCTTTTCGACGCGGCGTCTCCTGGGTTTACGGGTAGCACGGGGATGACGGGTAGGGAGGTGAACGTTTTGATTCCAGCGACTGTTTCGTTTCCGGTGTTGTGGACAACGGCTGTGTCGTCTGCTGCTCCCACATCGGCGGCGTCTAGGACTACGACACCTGTTTGCCCGTTGACGGACTGCACGTCTCCTGGTGTTCCGCCTGTGCAGGTCACGGGGTCTAGTTGGTCAGCCGCGGCTATGTCTAGGTCATCGGGGAGGGGGCAGGTGTCTGGTCCTCCGTTGGTGAATCTGAGGGGCCCGTAGGTGCCGCATAGGGCTTTCTTGACGTGGAAGTGTTGTGTGATGTAGGTGGATACGAATATGTCTTGTGGGGTGGCCCAGCAGATGAGCCGTTGTGACATTTCGTCGAATATGTCGTTTGTTGTGGGCCATATGCAGGCTGTGTCTGCTGGGACGCCTGGGTGTCGTCGTGCCATGAGGTAGCTCCGTGGATTGTGGGAGTTATGGCACTCATTATCACTTGTGTTGGGGGTTTATTGGGTTTGTATTTTTGGTAGGAGGATTGTGTCGGCGTTGGGGTCGGCTTTCTGTTGGGTTCTGAAGAGTTCTTTGATGGTTTGTGTGAGAGTTTTGCTGGGTTTTCGATGTTTCCCTATCGCGTGTCGTGGTCTGGTGTTGGCCATGGTTAGACGCTAAACCCTTTTGGAGGTAGGGCGCCGGCTAGACGTTGGGCTTTGTATCGCAGGTTTCTGGCGTTGATACAGCGTGGGCATGATGCTCCCGGGAGTGCTTCGTATGGCATTTGTTTGCCGCATTCTCCGCAGGGGGGTGGGGTGGTGAGTTGGCGTCTCATGGTGGGTCCTTCCTCGTGGTTCTTCCACCATACCACCGCGACAACGGTGTGACAACGGTGTTTGTGTGTCTTTATTGCTTACAGCCACGCGGCGACCAGGGGAAGGTGCCATAAAAAAATCCGCCCCCACGGGAGGAGGGCGGATTTTGGAGGGGTGCTACTTATGTTTCCTTATATGCACACCAGCCCACACTGGGGTAGATACAACTGTTATCCCGGTGATAAGGGTTTTACCGGCCGTGAACTTGATGTTTGGTGACACGTGGACGGGTTTCCCGGTCATGAGCCGCCCCAACAGGGCACCTTGGCTGGCTGTGCCACTAGCGATGATATGCGTTTCGAGGAGAGAAATGTTAGTTATGACTCCGGCTGCCACCCCGTCGTTCCACACGGTGATAGGTAAATCGATCCAAGAGTTGTGCACATGCGAGTGGAGTATTTTGCCGTCTTTGGTGGGCTTGTCGAGGAGTGCTATGGTCCCGGCCCAGCCGAGTTCTTGCATCAGGTGCTCCTAGGTTTATTTGGGGGTTGTGGTGAATTTCAGTAGCGCACCGCTGTGGGCCAGGGTGAGCTTGTAGGTGGCTCCCGTATCGGTGATCGTCGCGGCGACGTCTTTAATTAGCTGTGTTACGTCATCTTCGGGTGTGGCGGAGATGTCGATGGTGAACCGCATTTGGGTTTCGGTGAGTACTTCTTCACTGTTTTTGAGGTGCGCGTAGTCGGCGAGTAGTTCGGAGTAGTCGGCTCGTAGTTGTTCGTATGCGTGGGTTTCCATGGGGTTCCTTAGTTGGTGAGCATCCAGGTGATGGCGAGGAGGGTTGCGCAGATCATGGCGAGGCAGATGATGCCTGCGGTGGTGTTCTTTTTGTCGTTCATCGGTGGTCTCCGCTTGTGTAAATGTTGATGGCTAGGTTTATGAGGCTAAGAGCTAAAGCGATGAGGGAAATCCAAAGCGCCATCACTGTTCCCCGCCGCAGATACCGCAATGGTCAGTATTTCCATAATCTTCTGAGGTGTAAAAGTTTTTGACCCATTCAACTTGAATGCTTCTTGCCTTAAACCAGGCGGCAACATCTATTTCTATCGGGCTTGGATCGTATGGTACGTTCATCGCCCCTTCTCGGAGCTCCATAAAGAGGGGACGCTGTAGGACTTGTGGTAGTTGGATGGTCAAGATTTCTTGCGGGCTAAGGCGTAGGGTGACTCTTTCATGTATGGATTCGGCCAGGATGTGACTTAGTACTCCGGTCATCACTGCTCACCGCATTCCTTTAGATGTTTTGTTTTCCACGCGGCTATCTCGTTCTCTACCCATCGGCCGTTGCTCGCCGATAGGTACAGGTCCAACCCCGCGCCGCATCTGTTACATGCCACAACCATTGGTTCGTTTTGCCAGTAGTCGGTAAATCGCTCCTTCATCACTGTTCCCCGCCGATTTCCTCAATGCGGACGGCGGTGTTCAAAGAATCTGTATCCAAAAGTGGAATCGATATATGGTTCGTGTCGCTGAGCTCAAGCTTTCTGAAAAGCTCGACTTGGTCGAAGAGCCCCCGCACACATTTGCCTGTAACGGTCACTTTGTATTGCTTCCCGTCCTGCATCTGCTGGGGAGTGACTGGCGACGATGGCTTACTAGACAGATACTCCAGGTATGCTGACGTCAACATCGCAAGGCTTTCCGCCACGGCAGCCGCATAGGCAAGGCTAGCGAATTCTGTGAATTCTGTTTCTGATTGAAGTTTGGCTATCTCTTCTTCAACAAGTTTCAGAAATTTCTGCCCTTCTTCTGTGTTCATGAGTTATCTCCGATTTCCTCAATGCGGGAGGCCCCAGAAATTTCTTCAGGGTTCAACCAGTAACCGATTTCGTTTATGCAGAATCCGATGTGTTTAAATGGGCGGTCTCCCCATTCGGTTACACCCGCCGTGCCTTCAAACATGACCCGGTAGCGTTTCCCGTCCTGCATGTCAGCAGAGGAGATGTGCTTGGTATTTTCGGCCACTCGGCGCATAACACCGTTGAGGATGTCCCTCACATCCCGCTCGTCTATTCCTTTTCGCTTAGTGGCCAGTTCCCGTACCGATTCGGCGATTGCCTGCTCGTAGGCGTTAAATGGCCTGCCGGCTAGTTTTTTTGCTAGGAACTCGTCTTCGCCCATCATTCGCTTTCTCCTGTTTTCTCGATTGGGTGGTTCATTTTCAGGATTACTTGTTGCCTCCCATTTGGTGCATGGTTTTGGTGTTGGCGGCCTTCACCGTTTTTCAGGACACGGAAGGCTGACAGCCCAATGGCGGCGGCTGGTAGGTCGATTTCGACGCGGTCGGTCACCTGATTAGTCATCGGCGCAGCCCTCTTTCCCGTCCTCATCTAGGAGGTCTTCGGCGTCGCAGTTCTCTAGGACGCTGGTGAGGATCGCTTCACATATTTCGGGGTCTTCTTTGGATGCTTTAGCCGAGCGGGCGATCACGTGGAGAAGTAGTTCGTTGGCTCGGGCGCTGGCGTCTAGAAGGTCCTGCATGTCAGTCATTGGATTTCCTTCCGTTTTGGGCAGTTGTGTTCTCGTCCTGCGAAGTAGCCGGCTACTTCGCTTTCCCTGTCGGAGTACCAGAAGGGTTCTGATACCCATTTGCAGTGTGCGCAGCGGATTTGTCGGTGGCCGTAGATGTGGCGTGGGTTTCCGGCTTTGATGAGTTGGAGGTCGTATTTCATGGGGTTATAGCTTTATGGCTGCGACGATGAGAACGGCCGTCATGACTGCTGAGACGACTGTGCCTGCGGCGGCGATCCCGGGTGTGATGGGTTTGCGTGGTTTTCCTATTTGGGCGATGTTTGTGATGGCGACTACGATGTTGAGTAGGGCGATTGTGTAGAGTGCGTAGTTCATTTTACTCCTTGGGGTTTTGCTGAACAACGCAACCATACCATAGCCACAGCGTTGCCGCAACGGTGCCACGAGGAGAGTCATGGAACAAGCAGACCTAGACAAACGGTTCACCGAACCATCATCCGACCCAGCAAAAACACAGCTGAAGAACACTGTCCGAAACACACTGAAGGCAGCAGCAGACGCCATCAACACAGTCGTCCCCGAAGGGCGAGAGAAAGTCCTGGCCATAGCGAAGCTGGAAGAAGCCATGTACTGGGCAAACACTGGTATCGCACGGCACGTGGAATCCGAACCTGAAGGCGCCTGAGTGTTACACTTGTTAAGTCACTACGCACATCCGTGCGAACTACATAAACTGGCTGGCAACGACAGCAAAGTCAGTACATAGGCAGCCTGAGCCGGTAGGTGAGGGAGAAGCCCTACATCCTGACCGGACGGCCAGAGGTGTAGGGCTTCAGTCGTTCCCGGGGTTATAGTTGTGGGGTTACTACGCATTGAAGCCCCACACGCTAACTGCCTAGCGGTGGGGCTTCGCTACGTCTAGGACGCCTTCCCTATTGAGATTCTTTCTCCAGCGTTGCCCTCATCAGCGCTTTCATCCGAGGTGAAGTCTCAGCTTTATTGGACGGAATGTTCGTCGACGGTGCGATACGTGGCGCGTCCCTAAAAATTCCACGCAACATCTCTGGGTTGAACTTGCGCTCTATCTGGGCCAGCTCCGTCGGCTTACCACCGTCAGCAAGGTGCCTGATGTGCTTCCTCTGGGCCTCAATCGTCCTGATGGCATAGTCCCTATCCGTTTCCCCATCAATCTCCGCTAGGGGCACGAAGGACGACTCCCAGCCGTGGGAGCGCCGCTCCCTGATCTTCACCACCTCGGAAGCGATGTCATTCGGGTTGATCCACCTGGCCCGATCTTCCTGGATACGACGACGGACGAGGGTTTTCAAAGCCTCAAGGCAATCAGCGAGGGCAAAATCCCCGACCACCATCTCCCACGCCTCGATCCCATATTCATCCATCGCAGACTTGGGTCCGGTTTGTCGTGCCACGTTCACGAATTGCACTAGTTGCTGCGGTTTCATGAGACGCCGCCCATGGCGAGCATCCGGTCCCACAGGTTGGTGGGCAGGTTATCGGCCTCACGAGACGCTGCGCGCTCTAGATATCTTGCATAGTGTGCGTCGGTACCCAAATCGTTATTACGGCCCTTAGCGTGGCCCTGAGAGCCCTTCTCGGCCTGCTCTCGTTGGGCCACAAGCCTGAGCTGGTCATATTTCTCACGCAGCTTAGGCATCGACAAGATGTTGGCTTTCCAAAACTCGTGATTCTGGCACCACAAGATCGCTGCCTGAACACGAACCACATCACGACCATCACGATCAATCATGAGGCGAGCTGCATCACGCCACTTGTCGCTGATGTTTGGTCTTTTGCTTCCGTTGGCTTCGATGCGGTCAGCTAGCAGTGTGCAGAGAGACTCCACATCGTCTCTTCTGGGCACCAGGTCGGTAGAGCGCGAAGCGATCTCCGACGTAGAAGAAGACGAAGTCTTCTTCTTAAGGTTTGTATCTAGCTGATCTACTCCCTTATACCCGGCAGCAGCTTGCCGGTGGTGTGACGCTGGTTCGCCGCCGGCAAGATCTGCCGGTGGTGGATTCTGCCGGTGGTATCCCTCCGGTTCCTCTTCCTTTTCGACTACCAGAGGCGGCCATTCCTTGGTGGCTGAGGTGTCTTCTACGGTAGGAAATTGGTGAACTGAGCCGTCTACCTTCACGGGAACGCGGTACCAGTCAGAGGTGCGCACACCGCCGTGACGGAACCGCATCTTCTTCTGTAGTAGTCCACGCTCGACGAGTCCTCGGATGTGGTCTCGGGCGGATCGGAGACTCATCTCAGCTTCTTCGGCGATGATCTCTTGTCCTGGATACCCGGATAGGAAGCCGTCGGCTTCGTCTTCGTGGGGGGCCATGTAGTTAGCGATCATCATGAGGACGGCTTTTGCCGCTGGGGAGCCTGTTTTGACTTTGCAGGCCCAGGCTGTGGCTTGGAAACTCATATTGCATGCCTTCTGATAAGGCACGTGATCTGTGGCACTTAGATTGAGTCCACTGCCCCTAAGTTCGTGGGGTACAATAATCTCATCGTGCCGCACATGCAGCGTGCGGATCTAAAAACCCTCGCCGGGGATGGCGGGGGTTTTTTCTTTGTGTCCCTATCTTACTACCGTTTAGTGCTCGGTGGTTCCTTGTGTTTCTCGCACCTCACGAGAACGAACATACCTTAAAACTAATCCACGCACAACGTTGCCACAACGGTGCGACGGTGGTATGGTTGTGAAGTCACACCAGAACAACCACCCCCAGGAGCCCCACATGACCCTCACCGGACCCGAACTCGCCTCCACCTACCGCACCTACCTCTACACCCGCGAACACCTCCGCAGCACCCAACTCAACGACCTCATGGACCGCATCGAGAGCGCCATGGGAACCCTCGGTGTCGCATGGGACAGATTCCCCACCACCACGCAATGGGCAGCCATCGCAGACCATGTCAACGGCCCCACACCGAACGCCATCACTGCCGCACAGGTCCGCGACCTCTACGACGGAGGCCCCGCCATTAACCGCGAAGGAATGCTCACCATCACCACCG
>Ga0193752_1001243_pt1 | contig 21580 bp, 23 predicted proteins | sample H1c1metaG_FD_144924 | JGI IMG/M metagenome (GOLD analysis project Ga0193752, IMG submission 144924) | Soil microbial communities from a riparian zone of the East river system, Colorado, United States - H1c1 | ecosystem: Environmental > Terrestrial > Soil > Riparian zone | place: USA: East River...
CCAACCACTTCCAGTCGGCGCTGAGCGCTCGAGCGTCGTATTGCGAGGCTGGGGTCATGAATGGCCGGAGTGCCGTCACGAGTGACCCCTAACTCTTATTACCGGGCGGTAACGGAGTTTCTGGACATTTACCGTCGAATAACATGCCGACTCTTCCGCGAAGTACTTCTTGGACTAGAGCACAGCTGCGATTTCGCCGTCAAACATTCTGAATAGTTATTCGACGAGCCAACAGAGCACGTCAGCTCGAACCGGTACCCGGCGAGCAACTCACATACAGTATTAGAGGGAAATTCGCCTGTATGGCGCAGACTTACTTGATCGACAACCTCAAGTCCTCGATCTCTTCCTTCGCCTGCTCGAGCGTCTCTTCAACCGCCATCAGGTTCAGCCGCAGCCGCGAGAACGACGCGATCTTCTCCACCGTCATCGACAGATCGTGCATGCGCCCCGCATGCCCCACGACGAGATAGCTGGTCGCGAGAATATCGGTCAGATCCGGCTCATCCCCCTGCACTTCCCGATTGAGGTTCTCGTACTGCGTAACCGCGTCGATCACGTCCTCATTGATACGCCAGCCGGCGAGGATGCCGCGCGCGAACGGCGCATGCCATTTGCGCAGGATCGCGCCGTACTTGGTGCGATCGCGCAGGACGAACGGATAATGCGCGGCGCGCGTAAGGATGAACAGCTTGCCCACGCCGTGCATGAGCCCGCCAAGAAATGCGAGATCGCGATTCACCCGCGTGAACTTGCGCGCGATCACGAACGACACCGCCGCGGTCCACGCGCTGCGTTCCCACAACGCCTCGAGATGCGGGCGAATGTCCTTCACCTGGTGCGCCTGCGAAAGCTGCCGCATGGCGTACGCGAGTGCGGCCGAGCGCAGCAGGTCGAATCCCACGCGCGTCACGGCGGTGCGGATGTCGGTCACCTTCTTGCGCGCCGGATTCAACGCGGCCGAATTCGCCATCTGCAACACGCGGCCGACCAGCACCGGTTCGTAGTTGATCACCGGCACGAGCTGCGGAATTCCAACGTTCGGATCGCTGAGCATCTGCTGCAGTCGCGTGACGATCTGCGGCACACCGGGCAGCGACACCTGTGCGTCCGGCTTGATTCCGGCGAGATCCTTCTCGAGCGCCGCTGCATCATGCGCGACGATGTTCTCGATGGTTGTCGTCCCTAACGCCATCGCGGGCATGATTTCATCCTCCCAAAGCGGCTTTCAGCGCCGCGATTTCTTCGGCGGATTCATCGATCACACTGGCGCAGTCGCGCAACTGCAGTTGCAGGCGTTTCAGTCCCTTGATGAGTGACTCATCGGCGACGTCGAGCTCGCCGCCATGGCGGTTGCGCTCGACGAGCGTCGCGAGCGACAACACGTCGGTCAGTGTGACGGGGCCGCGTTGATCGCGGTCCATGTCCTCGTGGCTGGCCACGGCGTCGACGATCTCATCGGCAACTCGCCAGTTCTCGAGCAGCGCCTTCGACACGTTGGTGTGCCAGTCGCGCACGATCGCGTTGTAGGTCAACGGATCGGCGACCAGGCTCGGATGTTTGGCGGCGCGCGTCAGGATGTAGATGCGGCCGACGTTGTGCATGAGGCCGGCCAACAAGGCGGTATCGCCATTGAGCGACGAGAATCGGCGCGCGATCACGTGCGAGAGCGCGGCGATCTGCACGCTGTTCTTCCACAGGCCGTCGAGCGGCCCTTCGAGATGTTTGAACTCGGGCGATTTCTTGAGCTGCTCGACCACGAAGGCGAGCGATGCCGAGCGCACGATGTTGAAACCCACGCGCGCCACTGCCATGCGCAGGTCGGCGATCTTGCGGCCCGACGAATTCAGCGCGGCGGAGTTCGCCATGTTCATGAGCTTGCCGGCCAGCATCGGCTCGGAACCGACGACGCGCACCACGATGTCGTTCGAGACGTTGTCGTCGGACAGTGTCTTCTGCAGCTTGAGCACGATGTCGGGCACCGAAGGCAGTTCCACCTGTCCCTGCGACAGTTCCGCGGCGAGCGCCTTGACGAAGGCGAACACGACGGTGTTCGGCATCGCGCGGGTTTCAATGGTGGAGGTTGCTTCCGCGGTACTCATGCGCCCAGTGCCTGTCGAAGTGAGGAGATTTCGTGATGCGATTCGGCCAGCGCCGCGCCGCAGGATTTGGCGTCGAGTTTCATGCGGCGAGCCGCCGGCATGCCGAGGATCAACATGTCATCGCTGTGCGGAACGGGGCCGAGCGACGCCAGCGCGTTGCCCACGGCCAGCACGTCGGTCAGGTCGGTGGTGCCCTCGTGTTCGCGGTCGAGGTCTTCGCAGCCGGTGACGGCGCTGACGACCTCTTCGGCCATCTCCCAGTTGCGCAGGATGGCCTGCGCCACCCGGCCGTGCCACTCGGCCACGATGTGCTGATAGGTGCCGGTGTCGCGCAGCAGCCCGGGATAACGCGCCGCGCGCGTCAGTAGATAGAGCTTGCCGACTCCCTGCAGGAGGCCGGACAACAAGGCGGTATCGGAGTTCACCTGCGTGAAGCGTTTGGCGACCACGTGGCTCACCGCGCCGACGTGGGCGCCGTGTTGCCACAGCTCGGTAAGCGGCTCGTCGAGGCCCTTGTAGGCTTCGGCGCGGCGCAGCTGGGACATCGCGAACGCGATCGTCGCGCTGCGCGCCATGTTGAAGCCGATGCGCGAGATCGCGGTGCGCAGGTCGGTGAGGCGTTTGCCGCTGGCGTTGAGGGCGGCGGAATTCGAGAGTTGCAGCAGGCGCGCGGCCAGGGCCGGCTCGGCGCTGATGACGCGCACGACGTGTTCGATTTCCACGTCGTCGTTGGCCAGCGCCTTGCGCACGCGCACGGCGATGTCGGGAAAGCTCGGCAGGTCGATCTTCTCGCCCGTCAGCTCGATTTCCAGCGCTTCGACCAGGCGTGCGGCATCGCTGCCGCGCCCGGCGGCTGAACTGACGCCGCGGGTGACAGCCAAGAGGGTCTCCTGATCCAAACTCATGCAATGGTTATCGGTTCCGATCGCCGGGTATTTAACGTTTAGGTGATTAATGTGAACTGACCTGCGCAGGCGGGGCCTTGCTTTGCCGGCCCGCGATATGTCAAGCGGCGTGGGCGCCGGCGGCGCAGTGCAGGCGGCGCAACAGGCGGGCTTCGGCGCGCGTGGTGCCACAGCTCGCGACGATCTCGTCGATGCTGGCGCCACCGCGGGCCATGCGGATCGCCATCTCGTAGCCGCGGGCTCCGCTCGGGGTGACGCTGGGCTGCGGAGCGGCGGGCACCGCTGCGGGGGCCGGACGGCTCACCATGGGAGACGGCAGCGAAAGCTCGTGGACCTGGCCTGCGAGCTCGGTGAGTTTCTCGGCGAGCCGTTGGATCTCCTGGAGCGCCTGGTCGTGCTGGGCGGAGAGGCGCGCGAAGTTGCGCGCGGTGTCGCGGCGCGAGGCGATCAACGCCCAGGCAAAGCCGGTGAATGCCAGCAGCAGCAGCGCGGCGCGCAGGGCCAACAGCACGGTCTCGTAGTTCTGGATCGACATCGCACTCACCTCGTCAATTCAACGTCGCATTCGAAAGCGACAGACTGAATTAGCAGGATTCGTGCCAGCGCCGGAGCGTCAAACTAGTTGGTCGACGGCGTCACAGCAGGCGGCAATCCCGCAGCCGCGGATGGGGGGACTGGTGCGGTGGTGGGTGCGGAAGCAGGCGCGGCGGATTCGCCCGGCACCGCGCGTTGCTGCGCGGGCTCGTTCGAGTCGATGTCGGGCATCTCCATCGGCGAGCTGCCGTCGTTGGTGTCGGCGGTACCCGAGAGGATGACCAGCAGAACGCGGCGATTGGCATTGCGGTTGTCGACCGTGTCGTTCGGCTTCGCGGGCCGCCATTCGCCGAGGCCGATGACCGACAGGCGGTTGTTCGACACGCCGCCATCGGCAAGTAGATGGACCACGCTCGCGGCGCGCGCGGACGACAGCTCCCAGTTGGACGGGAACAGCACCGTCTTTATCGGCTTGTTGTCGGTGTGGCCTTCGACGCGGATGGGGTTCGGGTACGGGGCCAGCGTTCTCGCCAGCGCCTGCAGGGTCGGCTTCGCGGACGGCGAGATCGTCGCGACGCCGCTGGGGAACAGGATGTCGGCGCGAATTTCGACTTCGATCCAGAAGGAGTGCCGCTTCACCGTGACCAGTTGCGCGTCGACCAGCGCGGCGAGCGATTTTTCGACATCGTCGGCGACTTTCGCGAGCTCGGGCGGGACGATCACTTCGATCTGCTTGGCATCGCCGCTGCGCGGGACGGGGCCGAGTCCCTTGCCTTCATCCTTGCTGATGGTGACGGCTTCGAGCATCTGCGTCGACTTTCCCTGCTGCACCATCGAGGCCGCGATGTCCGCGCCGTTGCCGCGCGTCGACTTTTCGCCGACCTGTACCGGGTCGAGGGTTTTCGGCGAGCCGCGGAATGCGGCCTGCAGGGAATCCGACAGGACGCGGAACTTGCCCTCGTTGACCGACGAGATCGCGTACATGACGACGAAGAACGCCAGCAGCAGCGTGATCAGATCGCCATACGGAATGGCCCACGCCTCGTGGTTCTGATGCTCTTCGTGTCGACGCTTGCGGGCCATAATGGGGACATTCCTCGTTTCCTAGCAAACGGGGACGTGCCTCCTGGTGAAGCAATTGAATGCGCGCGACGGCAAACGAGGCGCGTCCCCGTTTGCTAGGAAACGAGGAATGTCCCCATTAGTGCAGGTAGCCATGGAGCTTGGCTTCGATGGCGCGCGGATTCTCGCCTTGGGCGATCGAGATCATTCCCTCGATGATCATCTCGCGCACCTGCGTCTGCTCGGCGACGATGCCCTTGAGCTTGCCGGCCATCGGCAGGAAGAAAAGATTGGCGAGGCCGATGCCGTAGATGGTCGCGGTGAACGCCGCGGCGATGCCGTGGCCGAGCTTCGACGGATCGGCGAGGTTCTGCATCACGGCCATGAGGCCGAGCACGGCGCCGATGATCCCGAGCGTGGGCGCATAGATTCCCATGCCTTCCCAGACCTTCGCGGCGCGGGTGTCGTTGTGCTCGCGCACGCCGAGCTCCACTTCCATGATGCCGCGGATGGCGTCGGGCTCGGAGCCGTCGACCACCAGCTGCAGGCCCTTCTGCACGAAGGTGTCCTCCTCGCGCTGGATCATGGGCTCCAGCCCTAACAACCCCTGCTTGCGGGCGATGTTGGACCACTCGATGATCTTCTGGATCAGCATCTCGGCGCCGAGCGCCGGCGGCCTGAACACCCAGCTGACGCGATTCAGCGCGAGCTTGAAAACCGGCAGCGGCGTCTGGATGAAGATCGACGCGAAAGTGCCGACGAACACGATCATGAACGCGGCGGCCGACAGCAGCGCCTTGAGACCGGCGCCCTTCAAGACCGCGCCGACCAGGATGGCCACCATCGCGAGAATGAATCCGACTACCGAAAGGATATCCATGACGCTGTGTTACTCGAGGCGATCGCGCCAGCCGGACAGGCGCGCCTGCAGGCGCGTGAGCGCCTGGCCATGAATCTGGCAGATGCGCGATTCGCTCACCTTCAGCACCGCACCGATCTCCTTGAGGTTCAGCTCATCGTCGTAGTACAGGGACATCACGGTGCGCTCGCGGTCCGGCAGACCGGCAATGGCATCGGTGAGTGCCGCACGGAATCTCTCGTCGATCACGTCGCGGAACGGGTCCGCGGACGGATCGGTGGCATTGATCTCACCCTCTTCCGTGGTGAGGCTCGCGATCTGGCAACCCGCTGCGTCTTCGACGATCTTGTGGTACTCGTCGAGACTCACACCCATCTTGGTGGCAACGTCGCTGTCGCGTGCTTCGCGGCCGATCTCGGCCTCGAGCTCGCGGATCGCATTCGCCACGGCGCGCGCCTTGCGATGCACGGAGCGCGGCGCCCAGTCGAGCTTGCGCAGTCCGTCGAGCATGGCGCCGCGGATGCGGATGCCGGCGTAGGTTTCGAAGCTCGCGCCGCGTCCCGCCGAGTAGTTTGACGAGGCCTCGAGCAGGCCGAGCATGCCGGCCTGGATCAGGTCGTCGACTTCGACGGACGCAGGCAGCCGGCCGGCCAGGTGATACGCGATGCGTTTCACCAATTCGGCATGGCGCATCACCAACGCTTCGGTTTCCCGGGCGTTGGGGCGCTGGCTGTAGGCGCTGACTCCCGTCATCGAACCACCTCGAGGCGGACCGACGGACGCCGAATCAGGCGCTCCACGAAAAATTCCACATTCCCCCGGGGACCTTCGGCTATCGGCCACATATCGGCCCGCAGGGCGAGGGTCTTGAGCGCCACGGAGGCCGGGCATGAGGGGTATGCCTGCACAACGGGACGCTGTTCACGAATCGAGCGACGCAGGAACGGGTCTTCCGGGATTTCTCCGACGTAATCGAGCTCGACGGTCAGGAAGCGCGTTGCAACCCGCTCGAAGCGCTGGAACAGGCCCTGCCCCTGGCCACGGCCGCGCACCTGGTTCACCAGCACGCGGAACTTCTTGACGCCGTGGTCACGCGAAAGAATCTTGATGAGCGCATAGGCATCGGTGAGCGACGCCGGTTCGTCGCAGATCACGACCAGCACCTGCTGTGCGGCCTGCGAAAACTGCAATACGGAGCCCGCGATGCCCGGCGCGGTGTCCACCACCATCACGTCGATTTTGGCGGTGATATCGCCAAAGGCGCGCACCAGGCCGAGATGCGTCAGCGTGTCGAGCTCGGCCAGCTGCGCAATCCCCGAGGCGGCCGGAACGACTTTGAATCCCTGCGGCGCGTCGAGGACGATTTCCTCGAGCGAACAATTGCCCGCCAGCACGTCGGCCAGCGTGAGCCGCGGCGTGAGACCCAGAAAGACGTCGACGTTGGCGAGGCCGAGATCGCCATCGAGCAACATGACCTGCTTGCCGCGCTGGGCCAGCGTCGCGGCGAGATTCACCGCGATGGTGGTCTTGCCGACGCCGCCCTTGCCGCCGGTGACGGCGATGACCTGGACCGGCGAGGCATTCACGGCGCGGGTCACTCCCGCGAGGGTGGGCTCTGGCTTACGTGCCGACATGTTCCGCTCCCGAGATTCTGCGCTGCATGGTTTCGTCGTCCGGCGTCACGTTGTTGCGATGGGCGATGTCGACGGCGCGCGCCACGAGGCCGTGCGCGCGGGCCGGCTCGAGATCTTCCGGCACCCGTTGCCCGTCGCTCACGTACGCCGCCGGTAGTTTGGTCCGCACCAGCGCGGAGAGGATTCCGCCCAGGCTCACGGCTTCGTCGACCTTGGTGATGCACACCGAGGTCGGCCTGGCGAGCGAGAAACGATTGAGGACTTCATCGATCGTGCCGGCCTGCGTGCTCGCGGGCAGCACGATGGTCGACTCGATCTTCTCCTGCTGCATCTGCTGCAGGATGCGCAGGCGACGCGCCAGTTCCGGATCGCGCGGGCTCGCGCCCGCGGTGTCGATCAACACCAGGCGCTGCCCGGCAAGTCCGGCCAGCAGTTCGGGCAACTCGGAGATGTCGTAAACCGTGTGCGCCGTGACGCCCAACAAGCGCCCCAGCATGTGCATCTGCTCGTGCGCACCGATGCGCACGGCATCCGCGGACACCAGCGCGATGCGGCGCGGACCGTGCCGCAGCACCCAGCGGGCCGCGAGCTTGGCGATCAGCGTGGTCTTGCCGGCGCCGGCGGGACCGGCGAAGGCGATGCGTCCGCCCTCTTCGAGCCAGCGGTCACCCGTGACCTGCACCGTCCGGGCAATCGTTGCCAGCGCGAAGCGGCGCGCGGCGGAGAAGTTGAGGTCGTTCGGGATCTTGCGGGCGAGCGACTGCGACAGCTCGTTCGAGAGTCCGAGCCGCGCGAGTTCTTTGAGCATCGCGGCCTGCAGCGGCGAGCGGCGCGACATGTCGTTCCAGGTGAGGGTCGCGAGCTGCGCTTCGAGCATGCGGCGCATGCCCTTCACTTCTTCCGCGAGCGAAGCCTCGCCGGCCGGCGCCTGGCGCGGCGGCGGCACATCGTCCTCGTGCGAGCCGAACTGCGCGGCTTCCGGCGACAACTGCGACGAGGCGCGTTTGAATTTGGTGAAATCGACGCTGCGGACCCGCGTGTCGTTTATTCCATGGGCCGGCGGCTGCGGCGCGGTGCGCGTTGGGGCGATCGGCTCGACGGTGGCGCGCTGCGAATCGAAATCGATCGCGGCCACCACTTCCACTTCGTCGCCGACCTTGCCCGACGACAGGATCACCGCGTCGGGCCCGAGGGCCTCGCGGACCTGGGTGAGCGCGCTGCGCATGTCTTTCGCCAGATATCTCTGTATTTTCATGTTCCTACCTATCTACCCACCGCGGTCACCATGCGGACCTTGCGGTTGTCCGGCACTTCGTTCCAGGCCAGCACGTGTAATCCCGGGACGCTCACCCGGAAGAACCGGGCCAGCGCCGCGCGCAGCGTGGGCGGCGTCAGCAATACCGCCGGTTCGCCGCCACGTTCTTGACGCTGCACCGCGTCTGCTAGACCTCGTTGCAAGCGCTCTGCCAGCCCCGGCTCCAAACCCGGATTTCCACCCGCATTTGTGAGTCCGTTTGACAGAAGTCGCTCTAGTTCTGGCTCAAGTGTGATGACGGGCAACTCGTCGGCCAGTCCGACGATGTCCTGGACGATCTGCCGGCCCAGGGCAACCCTTACCTGGCCGATCAGGATCTGCGGATCCGTCGACCGCGGACCGGCTTCCGCCAGCGCTTCGACGATCGCGCGGACGTTGCGGATCGGCACCCGCTCGGCCAGCAGGCCCTGCATGACGCGCACGACCACGGCCAGCGGCAGCACTTTCGGCACCAGTTCCTCGACCAGCTTCGGCGCCGTCTTGGCGAGGGTCTTCAGCAGCTGCTCGGCCTCTTCGTGGCCGAACAATTCATGGGAGTGCGTTTGAATGAGATGCGAGAGATGCGTCGCGATGACGGTGGCCGCGTCGACCACGGTGTAGCCGAGCGACTGCGCGTGTTCGCGCAGCGAAGGCTCGATCCAGACGGCCTCCATGCCGAAGGCCGGATCGCGCGAGGCGATGCCGTTCAGCGGGCCGAACACGCGGCCCGGGTTGATCGCGAGCTCGCGATCGGGATGCACCACGCTCTCGCCGATCGACACGCCGGCCAGCCGGATGCGGTAGGCGTTCGGGCCGAGCTCGAGGTTGTCCCTGATGTGCACGGCCTGCACGAGGAAGCCGAGTTCCTGCGTGAGCTTGCGGCGGATGCCGCGAATGCGGGCCAACAAGTCGCCGCCCTTGGTGCGATCGACGAGCGGCACCAGCCGATAGCCGACCTCGAGACCGATGACGTCGACCGGACGGACGTCTTCCCACGACAGTTCCTGCACCTCGGTCGACGGTGGCGGTGGCGGCGGCTCAGGCGCGGCAATGGCCGCGGCTTCATCCGCTTCGCGCTTCTTCACCAGGCGCCACGCGCCATAACCACACAGCGCCGCGATCGACAGGAAGGCGATGTTCGGCATGCCGGGAATGAGGCCCATGATGCCCAGCACCGCCGCCGCGACGCCGAGCGCCTTCGGCTGACCAAACAATTGTTTGCCGAGCTCGTTGCCCATGTCCTGTTCGCGCGAGATTCGCGTCACGATAATGGCGACGGCCACCGACAACAGCAGTCCTGGAATCTGCGCGACGAGACCGTCACCGATCGTGAGCAGCGTGTAGGTCTTGGTGGCCTCGCCCATCGGCAGGTCGTGCATCATCGTGCCGATCAGCAGGCCGCCGATGATGTTGATGACCATGATGAGGATGCCCGCGACGGCGTCGCCGCGGACGAACTTGCTGGCGCCGTCCATCGAGCCGTAGAAATCCGATTCGGCGCGCACTTCGGCGCGGCGCGCGCGCGCCTCGTCCTGCGTGATGATGCCGGCGTTCAGATCGGCATCGATCGCCATCTGTTTGCCCGGCATGGCATCCAATGCGAAGCGCGCGGACACTTCCGACACGCGGCCGGCGCCCTTGGTCACGACCACGAAATTGATGATGGTGAGGACGATGAACACCACCGCGCCCACCGCGAAATTGCCGCCGATCACGAACTCGCCGAACGCGGCGATCACCTTGCCTGCCGCGTGGGAGCCTTCGTGGCCATGCAGCAGCACGACGCGGGTCGACGCGACGTTCAGCGCCAGGCGCAGGATCGTCACCAGCAACAGGACGGTCGGAAAGATCGCGAATTCGAGCGGCCGCTTCACGTTGAAGACCGCCATCACGATGATCAGCGACAACGCGATGTTGAACGTGAACAGGATGTCCAGCACCACCGGCGGCAGCGGCAGGATCATCATCGCGAGGATCGAGATGAGACCGACCGGGACGCCGATGCCGATACGCAGCAGCGAACCGAGCGGAGAAGTATTGGTCTGGGCTTCTGCCATGGTAGTTAGTACTCGGTCACTCGAACTGCGGCGCCGGCGGCGGCTTCGCGCCCCGCTCGATGGACGCCTTGAGTTGATACACGTAGGTCAGGACCTGGGCGACCGTCACGTACAACGCGGCCGGCACTTCGCGGCCGAGGTCGACGGTGCGGAACAAGGCGCGCGCCAGCGGCGGCGCTTCGACGACGGGCACGCCGTTTTCGCCGGCAATTTCGCGGATGCGCGCCGCGGTCAGATCCGTGCCCTTGGCCACCACGATCGGCGCGCGCATCTTCTGGTCGTCGTATTTGAGGGCCACGGCGTAGTGCGTTGGGTTGGTGACCACCACGTCCGCCTTCGGCACTTCCTGCATCATGCGGCCGCGCGCCAGGGCGCGTTGCGCCTCGCGAATGCGGCCGCGGGTCTCGGGCGAGCCTTCGCTTTCCTTGTATTCCTCGCGCACTTCCTCGCGCGTCATCTTGAGATCGCGGCCGTGTTGCCAGAGCTGGAACGGCACGTCGAAGGCGGCGATCGCCACCAGCCCGAAGCACAACACGAGCAGGGAATAACCGGCGAGCGCGGCGGCGTGCGCGATCGCGCCGTTCAGCGGCTCGGTCGACAGGCCCAGCATCTGCGGCGTCATGCCCTTGAGCAGCACCCAGGCAATCAGCGCGATCACGAAAACCTTGGCGAGGCCCTTGCCGAGCTCGACCGAGCCGCGTGCCGAAAACATGCGCCCGAGGCCGCTGGCGGGGTTCAACCGCGAGAACTGCGGCACCATCGCCTGCGTCGAGAAGTTCCAGCCGCCGATCGCCAGCGGCGCGGCCAGCGCCGCGACGAAAGTCGCGCCGAGAATGGGCAGGACGATCAGCAGCGCCTGTGAGCCCGCGTTCATCAACGCCGGCCAGATGACGTTTTCTCCAACGGCCGTGGTCGGATCGATCGACAGGCCCGAACGCATCATTTCGGCGAGACGGCCGGCGGCGCCGCGGCCGAGTGTGTAGACCGCGGTCGCGGCCGCGATACACACGGCGGCCATCGACAGCTCGATGGACCGGGGTACCTGGCCCTTCTTGCGCGCCTCCTCGAGGCGCTTGGGAGTTGCGCTTTCTGTGCGTTCCTGACCGCCCTCTGCCATGGCCTAACGACCTCCGCCCAGGTTGCGCAGGAATTCGAAGCCGCTCGCCAGTAGTTCGGTGAAACTGATCTGCAAGGGCCCGATGCCCGCGAGCACGACCAGGAGGCCGACGACCAGCGATACGGGGAAGCCGACCGCGAAGAGATTGAGCGAAGGCGCGGCGCGGCTGACGACACCGAACGCGAGGTTGGTGATCAGCAGCGCGGTGACGCCCGGCAGTGCGATTCCGATCGCACCGGAGAACAAGGTTCCGCCCCACAGGATCAGCGCCCACAGGCCTTCCTGGCCGAGGCCGGTCGTGCCGATCGGCAGGGTGTACAGCCCGCCCACCAGCATCTCGAGCAGCGCGAGGTGGCCGCCGAGCGCCAGGAACGTGAGCGTCGCCAAGATCACGTACAGCTGGCCGAGCGCCGGCGTGCTGCTGCCGCGCAGCGGATCGATGTTGAAGGCGAAGGAAAGACCCATGCTGTTGGCCAGCAACTGCCCGGCCAGCGCCAGCGCGTCGAAGATCACCTGCAATGCGAATCCGAAGGCCACGCCGATCAGCAATTGCTGGAGCAGGACCACGAAGCCTTGCGGTGAAAACGGCGCGATCGCCGGCGTCGGAATCAGCGGCACCACCAGCGCGGTGATCGCGACGGCCAGGATGATGCGGGTGCGCGCCGGCACGAACCGCGCGCCGAACATCGGCGCCACCATCAGGCACGCGCCGATGCGCGCGAAGGGGAAGAACCCCTGCGCCACATAGGCCTCGAGCTGTCCGGTGGTGAGCGCGATGGACACGGGTTACCCGATGAGACCGGGAATGCTCTCGATGAGCCCGCGCGTGTATTCGACCAGGCTCTTGATCATCCACGGGCCCGTGAACGCCAGCACCGCGGCCATGGCCAAAAGCTTCGGGATGAACGACAGCGTCATCTCGTTGATCTGCGTCGCGGCCTGGAAGATGCCGACGATCAGGCCGACCGCGAGCGCGGTGAGCAGCAGCGGCGCGGCCAGCATCAGCGTCATTTCCAATGCGTGGCGGCCCACGGTGACGACCATTTCGGGACTCATGAGGTTCTACCTACCTGAAGAAACTTTGTGCGAGCGTGCCCATCACCAGCGCCCAGCCGTCGATGAGCACGAACAACATGATCTTGAATGGCAGCGATATCAGGACCGGTGACAACATCATCATGCCCATCGACATGAGCACGCTCGCGACCACCAGATCGATGATCACGAACGGGATGAACAGCAGGAAGCCGATCTGGAACGCGGTCTTCAGTTCGCTGGTCACGAATGCCGGCACCAGGATGTTGATCGGCACGTCGTTCGGCGTGGCGAAGCCCTTGCCGCCCGAGATGCGCACGAACGTCGCGATGTCCGACTCGCGCGTCTGCTCGAGCATGAAACCCTTGAGCGGCACGAGCGCGCGTTTGAGCGCGACATCCGCTTCGATGGTGCCGGCCAGATACGGCTGCGCGGCGTCGACGTTCACCTTGTCGACCACCGGCGCCATCACGAACAGCGTGAGGAACAACGCGAGGCCGACCAGCACCTGGTTCGGCGGCGTCTGGCCCGCGCCGATCGCCTGGCGCAGGATCGCGAGCACGATCACGATGCGCGTGAAGGCCGTCATCATCAGCAGGATGGCGGGCAGCAGCGACAGCACCGTCATCAGGATCAGGACTTGCAGCGTCAGCGAATACGTCTGTCCGCCGCCCGGCTCCGTGGTCACGGTGATGGCCGGCAAACTACCGGGCGCGTTGGCGGCCGCATCGGCCGCCAGCGGCGCGAACAGCAGCGCCAGCAGAGCGAGAATGCGGCCGTACTTGCGGAATACGGTCATTTGCCCAGGCTCTTCATCAGCAGGTCTTTGAAATTCGGCAGTTTCGGGGCCGTGGATGGCGGCGCCGGCGGCGCCTCGGTGTTCGCGCCGGCCGGGAACACATGCAGCGGGCGCACGTTGCCCTGCGCCACGCCGATCAGGATGTCGGTGTCGCCGACGCGCAGCAGCACGCAGCGCTCTTTCGGCCCCAGCACCTGGTTGCTCAGGACCTGGATGCGGTCGCGGCCACCGCCGACGGCGCCGAAGCCGCGCATGCGCTTGCCGAGCCAGGCGAGGCCCGCGATCAGCGCGACGATGACGACCAGCGCCAGCGTGACCTCGGCGAGACCGCCGCCGGTCGAGTGCGCGGCGCCCGCGGCGGGCGCGGCGAAAAGAGGAGCGTCCAAGGCCGGCGTCCTTACTTGAGCTTCTTGATGCGTTCGGCGGGGCTGACGACGTCGGTGATGCGGATGCCGAACTTCTCGTTCACCACCACCACTTCGCCGTGCGCCACGAGCGTGCCGTTGACGAACACGTCGAACGGTTCACCGGCGGCGCGATCGAGCTCGACGACGCTGCCCTGGTTGAGCTGCAGCAGGTTGCGGATCGGGATGCGGGTCCGGCCCACTTCCATGGACAACGTGACGGGGACGTCGAGGATGGTCTCGAGGTTCACGTCGGCGTTGGCGTTGTCGACTTCTTCCGCTTGGACGGGGGCTTTCGCGTTCATTTTCGAATTTCCTTGGAAACAGTTCTTCAGGTTGTCTTGCGCAGCAGGCGCGCATCGACCGCGTTGGTGCGCGGCCGGCGTACGCGTTGCTCGAAACGCACGGACTGGTGGCCGCGCGATACGCCATAGCTGCCGCGGAACAGCGGCACGCCTTCGGCCAGCACGGTGGCCTTGCCGGAGAAATCACACGGAATCACGTCGCCCGGTTTGAGATTGACCAGTTGCGACAGGGTCACGCTGGCGTGACCCAACATCGTCGACAGCTCGATCTCGGCGTCCTGGATGTCTTCCTTGAGCGAATTCAGCCAGCGATCGTCCTGCGGCGCGTCGACGCCGCTGGCGCCCGCCTCGAGCACGTCCTTGACCGGTTCGAGCATCGACAGCGGGATCACGATCTGCAGATCGCCGCCACCGCCCTCGAGCGCGAGCTGGAAGCCGCAGATCACCACCGGTTCGGACGGCGAGCAGATCTGCACGAAACTGGGATTGACCTCGGACTTCACATGTTCGACGTCGATGGCCGCGACCGGAGCCCAGGCCTCACGCATGTCGTTGAACGCCGAGCGCAGCAACATCTGGATCACGCGCATTTCCGTCGGCGCGAATTCACGCGCTTCGGCGGACTGCTGGCGGCCGGTGCCGCCGAAGAAGTTGTCGACCACGCAGAACACCAGTTTCGGGTCGAGCGCGATCAGCGCGGTGCCGCGCAGCGGATTCACGCGCACTACATTGAGATTGCTGGGCAGCGCCAGCGACTGCGCGTAGTCGGAAAACTTGGCGCTGCGCAGCGGCATCACCGCGATCTCCAGCGGCCGGCGCAGCAGGTTGTAGAGACTCACGCGCAGCGAACGCGCCAGGCGCTCGTTGATCAGCTCGAATGCCGGCATGCGCAGGCGCATGGCGCCCGCGTCATTCTGGAAATCGTACGGGCGCACCTCGCCGTTGATCGGCGATCCTTCGGTGTTGACGTCGCCGGAATCGACGGCGTTCAACAGCGCGTTGACTTCTTCCTGGTTGAGGACTTCCTGCGCGGCCATGGGTTACTGCATCACGAAGGCGGTGAAGTACAGCGCCTCGATCTTCTCGGGTTCGCCGCCGGCGCCCTTGACGACGGTGCGCACGGCTTCGAGCGACTCCGTCTGCAGCTTCTCCTTGCCTTCGCGCGTGGAGATCGTGTCGTACTTCTGGTTGCTCAGCAGCATCAGCAGGTCGTTGCGGATGCGCGGGTCGTTGTTCTTGAGCAGTTCCTGGATGTGCGGATCGCGCGTCATGACGCTGACCGTCACCTGCAGGAACCGCACCGCGGCTTCCGCCTCGAAATTCACCACGAACGGCGGATCGAGGTTGACGTAGATAGGAGGAACCACCACCACTTCTTCTTTCTTGGCGCCGGCCTTGTGGTCGTCGCCGCCCTTCAGGAGAAGGAACGCGGCGCCGCTGCCGCAAAGCAGGACGACGCCAATGATGATGAACAGCAGCTTCTTGCTCTTGGGCGCGCCTTCCTCGCCCTCTTCGCCTTCAACCGCTTCGTCGTCCAGAATCTCTTCTTCGTCGGCCATGACATCCTCGACTCACGCCGGAGGCGTGTTTGTGGTCTGGATGTGCAACCCTCATGCCACGGATTTCCTGTGACATGGATCACGAAAGAGGGGCGAAAAGCGCCGGAAAACCGGCGGTGGGATGAAGAAAAAGGGGACAGATCTATTTTTCGAGGCCGCCTCGAAAAATAGATCTGTCCCCTTTTTCTTCATCATTTCCGCTAGGCGTAGATATCGAGCAGCGACGTGCTGATGACCTTGGCGCCGGCCACTTCCGTGTCGTCCGCCACCGCGCCAATGGCGGCCCGGCCCGAGGACTTCTCGGAGCGGTTCTGCCCGCCCGACTGCTGCGAAACGCTGGCGTTCGTGAGCTGCAGGCCCTGGGCGCCCAGCAGCTCGCGCAGCCGCGGCAGCGATGCTTCGAGCACGTTGCGGGTTTCCTGGTTCGCCGCCCCGAAATGCACGCTGGCTTCGCCGTCGCGCACGCTGATCTGGATGTCGAGCGGGCCTAAGTCCACCGGCACGAGCTTGAGCGATGCGGTCGATTCTCCGTCACGCGCCATCAGCACGAGCCGGTGCGCGAGCGCATCCGCCCAGCGCGGATCGTGGACCGGGGTCGACAGGCGCGGCCCGATGGCGGGCGCGACGTCGTGACCACGCTTGGCGGACAGATCGCCGAGCGCACTCATCCAGTTGTCGGCGGACGGCTTGTCTCTCTCGGTGGATTCACTCTTCGTCGACAGCGCCGCGGCGAACGCGGTGACCGGATTCTGCGCCACCGCGACGAGGTCGGGTTTGATACCCGTGGGCGCGATCGCGGATGCGGTGGGCGGCGTCACGACGTCGACCGGCATGAGCTGCTCGGGCACCAGTGCCTGGCGGATGAGCGAGACCGGCGTCGGTCGCGCGGCCCCGGCGTCGGCACTTCCGCCCTGCGGCGCATCGCCGGGGTTGTTAGACCCGGCCTGCGGCGCGAACACGCTCGGGGGCATGATCAACGCCAGCAGGTCGGAGACGGCTTCCGCGTCGCTCGCGGACAACTCGTCGGTATTCAGCAACTCTTCGGGTAATTCAACTTCGACTTCGCCCTTGGCTTTGATGGGCGCATCGGCCCCGCCCTCGCCGCCCTCGGGCAGCAACGTGGCGGCGTCATCAAGAATCTTGAGCATGTCCGCGGGCGAGACTTCCGTCGGCAGCGGCGCGGCGGTCGTGGCCGTCCCCGCGGCCGTCTTCGGCGGGGCCGGATTTTTGACCAGCAGCAGTTGCGCCAGCGGCTGGGCCGGCAACGTGTCGATGAGCACCGGCTCGAGCGGCGCCACCGCGCCGGCCAGCAGGTTCTGGAAATCCGTGGGACTTTGACCCGGCGCAGCCGCCGCGGGGGCGTTGCTGCCGGACACGGGCATGGGAGACACGGGCGTCTCGGTCAATACGGTCTTGGCGCTCATCATGGTCTACCTCTCGGCCTTGTGCGCGGCACCGCGCTGGGCCAGTTCGTCACTTTCGCGTTGGTCGCGCCGGTCTTCTTCGCGGCGCGCTTCGGTTTGCCAGCGGTCCGCCAGCGTCTGCACGACCTGCGCGCGTTGCGCAGCCTCGCGCCAGGAATTGAGTTGTACATCGCGCGCCGCGCGGGCCGCGGCCAGCACCTGGCGCTGCGCCACCAGCGCCTCGCCGAGCCGTGCCAGGAAGGCCTGGAATTCGCGCACGCCGGAAATATCCACGCCGCCCGCGCCGCGTTGGGCGAGCTGCTCTTCGTATTCGTTGCGATACCGCTCGAGCGCCACGAGCTTCTGTTCGGCCTCGATGGCGTCGCGCTCCGCTTCCGCGAGGCGGGAGGCCAGGTCGCGCTCGTTGCGCGTGGCCACTTGCTGGACGAGATCGAGCTGTTCGCCGCGGCTCATGTCACCGCTCCGTGACCCTGGGCATCGGCTTCGGCGAACAGCTGCGCCAGCGCGCGCACGCTGTCGGCGTGTCCGACGCGCTCCTTGATGCCCTGCTGCAGGAACTTCTGCATCTTCGGCCACATCGCGATCGCGGCATCCACGCGCGGATCGCTGCCGCGCTGGTAAGCGCCGATGTTGATGAGGTCGCGATGTTGTTGATAGGTGGAAAGCATGTGGCGAAACCGCCGCGCGAGATCCATGTGGTCCTGCGGAATGACGTCCTGCATCACGCGGCTGACCGACGCCTCGACGTCGATGGCCGGATACTGCCCGGCCTCCGCGATGCGCCGCGAGAGGACGATGTGCCCATCGAGAATGGCGCGCGCCGCGTCGGCGATCGGATCCTGCGGGTCGTCGCCTTCGGTGAGCACCGTGTAGAACGCGGTGATCGACCCGCGATCGGTATTGCCATTGCCGGCGCGTTCGACCAGCGCCGGCATGCGCGCGAACACGGATGGCGGATAACCCTTGGTGGCCGGCGCTTCGCCGATGGCGAGGCCGATCTCGCGCTGCGCCTGCGCGAAACGCGTCAATGAATCCATGATCAGCAGCACGTTGTGGCCGCGATCGCGGAAATATTCGGCGACCGCCGTGGCCAGCCATGCGCCATGCAGCCGCATCAGCGGTGGATTGTCCGCCGGGGACGCGACGACCACCGCGCGCCGGCGGCCTTCCGGCCCCAGGATGCGCTCGACGAATTCCTTCACTTCGCGGCCGCGCTCGCCGATGAGCCCGACGACGATGATGTCGGCGCTGGTGTAGCGCGCCATCATGCCTAACAAGACGGATTTGCCGACGCCTGAGCCTGCGAACAGCCCGATGCGCTGCCCGCGTCCGACCGTCAGCAATGCATTGATGGAACGCACGCCGACATCGAGGGGCTGCTCGATGGGCTTGCGCATCAGCGGGTTGATGGATTGCCCGAGCAACTTCACGCGGTCGTCGCCGACCAGCGGCCCCAGGCCATCGAGCGGCGAACCGGTGCCATCGACGATACGGCCCAACATGCCGGGGCCGACCTTCACTGAACCTGCGCGTTGCCGCGGAATCACGCGCGCGCTGGGCGCGAGCCCATGCATGTCGCTGGTGGGCATCAGCAGCAGCCGGTCGCCGCCGAACCCGACGACTTCGGCTTCGACCCGCGAACCATCGGCGGCGAGCAAATCGCAGATGTCGCCGACGGCGGCCTGGCAACCGGTCGCTTCCAGGGCGAGCCCCACCATGCGGGTCAACGTGCCTTCGACCGCGGGTGGCAGCAACGCCTGCGCGCGCTTGGTCTGCAGCGCCAATCGCTCGCGCCACAGGCCGGCGCGATTCACGGTGAGCTGCGCCTGCGGAATCATGCCGGGCTCCCGGTGTCGACCGTGCCCTCGGCGTCGTCGGCATCGTCGGTGGTCGGGCCGCGCTCGCGCGCGGGGCCGCCTTCGCCCAGCAGAGTATTGACCGCTTCGGCGACGCGCGATTCGAGCCGCGCGTCGATGCTGGAGGTCGCGGTGGTGATGCGGCAGCCGCCGCGCGCCAGCAACGGGTCTTCCTTGAGAACCCATTCGGATTCGCCCGCGGGTGTCGCGAGTTTCTCGCGCACGATCGCCGCGTCATCCGGATGCAGGTGGACTTTCATGTCGCGCGTCGCGAGCGGCAGCAGCCCGACGGTGTGCCGGATGATGCCGATGATCTGTGCCGGGTCGATGCGCAGCTCGCGCCGCACCAGGTGCTTGGCGACGATCAGCGCGAGCCGGCTGAGCTCCTGCTCCATCGCCGTGTCGAGTTGATCGAGCGGCTTGGCCAGCGTGCCGAGAATCGCCTCGAGCGCGGCATATTTGACGTTTACGTCGTTGATGCGCGCCGCGAGCTCGGCTTCACCGCGGCGCACGCCTTCGGTGTGCCCGGCCGCGAGGCCCTGCTCCCAGGCGTCGCGTTCGACGGCTTCGAGGTGCATGACGTTGACGCCCGCCCCACGCCGCTGCACCAGCGGGCCTTCGACGGCCGGCAGGTCCCAGCGCGCAATGGCCGCGTCTTCCGCGGCGGCGGCAGGCTTGTTAGACATACGAGTCGCCACCGCCCGCGCCGAGCGAGATCGTGCCGGCATCGGCCAGCTTGCGGGCGGCGACCAGGATTTCCTTCTGCGCAGCCTCGACTTCGGACAACTTGACGGGGCCCTTGGCCTCCAGGTCGTCCTTCATCATCTCGGCCGCGCGCTGCGACATGTTCTTGAAGATCTTCGCCTTCAGCGTTTCGTCGGCGCCCTTGAGCGCGATCAACAGTTTGTCCGCCGGCACCTGGCGCAGCAGTTCCTGCATGCCGCGATCGTCGACCTTCTGCAGGTCGTCGAAGATGAACATCAGGTCCTGGATCTTCTGCGACAGCTGCTCGTCGACCTTGGCGAGATCGCCCATGATCAGGTTGCTCTGTTCGCCCTTGACGAGATTCATGATGGCCGCGGCCACTTTCGGGCCGCCCATCGTCGACGTCTTGCTGGAGCCCGAGCCGGAAAAACTCTTCTCGAGCATCTCGTCGAGCTCGGACAGCGCCGTGGGACGCACGCCTTCCATCGTCGCGACGCGGATCACGAGATCGGAGCGCATCACTTCGGGCAGGCAATTCAGGACCTCGGCGGCCTGCTCGGGCTCGAGATACGACAGGACGATCGAGATGATCTGCGGGTGCTCGTTGCGCACGAGCTCCGCGACCTGTTTGGATTCCATCCACTTGAGCGCTTCGAGGCCCTTGCGGCGGCTGGTGATCGGGATGCGGTCCATCAGCGTCACGGCCTTGTCTTCGCCGAGCGCGTTGACCAGCACCTTGCGGACGAAATCCTCGCCGCCCACGCCGACGCTGGTTTGTTTCTCCACGCCACTGCTGAAGTCGCTGAGCACCGCAGAGACTTCCTCGCGCGACACATTGGCGAGATCGGTCATGGCCTTGCCGAGCTGCTGGACTTCCTTGGCGCCCATGTGCCGCAGGATTTCCGCGGCCTCGGTTTCGCCCAACGTCAGCAGCAGGATCGCCGCACGTTCGACGCCCGAGCGTTTGGGCGCCGCTGGCGCGGCCGCCTTTTTCTCGGCGGCCGGCTTCGCGGCGCCTTTCGCGCCCTTCGCGGCGGCGGGTTTCTTGGCGGCGGGTTCAGCCATCGGTCGACACCCAGGTCTTCACGACCTGAGCCACCCGTTTCGGATCCTGCGAGACGAGGCCGCGCGCCTGCGCAACCTGCTGTTCATAGGCAAGACCGGGCGCTTCCGCGACGCCCGCCGCCGGGCCGAGCAGCAGCGGTTGCTGGCGCGCCTGCGCCAGCAGGCCCTTCGACAGCGGCTTCAACACGCTGAAGATGATGAGCAATACGACGGCGATGCCGCCTAACAACTTGGCGAGGTCCTGCACCCAGGCCTTCTCCCAGAACGGCTGCGTCTCGAGCTCGCCTTCGGGGACGGCGGGTGTACCCAGGAACGAGGAGTTGACGACGTTGACCGTGTCGCCGCGCGTCGCGTCGAAACCGACGGCATCCTTGACGAGCGCGGTGAGCCGCTCGACCTGGTCGGCCGGCAGCGGTGTTTCGGTCACCTTGCCGTCCGCCGCGGTGGTGCGCAGATTGTCGATCAGCACGGCCACCGACAGGCGCGTGACGCGCCCGGCCGGCGTGCGCGTGTAGGCCATCGTGCGGTCGATTTCATAGTTGCGCGTCGACTGCTTCGACTTGGAATCGGGGCCGTTCACCTCGGTTCCGGCCGCGTTGTTAGGCGCGGTGCCCGCGGCTCCCGCGGCATTCGCCCCACTCTGCGCCACCGCCGGCGTCGCACCGGGCGGCAACGCCACCCCAGGCTGCGGCGGTTGATTGGTGAGCGCGCCGGGCACACCGCCGGCGCCGCCGCCACCGTTCTTGGCGGCCTCTTCGGAACTCGATTCGCTGCGTACCACCTGGCTCTGCGGGTTGTACTGCTCGCGGGTCTGCTCGGTGGTCGCCATGTCGACCTGCGCGACGACCTGCGCGCGCACGCGTC
>Ga0193752_1001244_pt1 | contig 21548 bp, 16 predicted proteins | sample H1c1metaG_FD_144924 | JGI IMG/M metagenome (GOLD analysis project Ga0193752, IMG submission 144924) | Soil microbial communities from a riparian zone of the East river system, Colorado, United States - H1c1 | ecosystem: Environmental > Terrestrial > Soil > Riparian zone | place: USA: East River...
GCATAGCGCCATGAAAGCCTCGACGAACCGCAGCTTGTTCTGATTGACGCCCACGGGATCGAAGGCACTGACATCCAAAGCTCGCACTTCAACGTACTGAACGCCCGCGCGCGACAGTGCATGCGTGGGACGCTCACCGGAATTCGCCACTCGCTTCGGCCGAATGAAACTGTAGTACTCGTTCTCGATTTGCAGCAAATTGGCGTTGAGTTGACGGTACTCGGGACCTGACGCGCCATTCACCTTCACACCGATCTTTTCGTATTCGGCGCTTGGAATCGCAATCGCCTGAGAGAGATCGCGCAGATATTCATCCAGGCTATTGACCGAGATCTCGACGCCCGCTTGATTCTTGTTGCGATACCCTAAATCGCTCATGCGCAGCGAGGTGGCATACGGCTCATACAGTGTGCCGCGAGTAAGCTCTTTGAGCGTGTGCGGACGGCCTTCCAAAAAGGATTTGCACAACATCGGCGAGTTGCCGAACAAATACAGAATCAGCCAGCCGAACCGGCGGTAGTTGCGTAACAACGCGAAGTACCGGTCAGAAATAAAATCTTGCCCATCGTGACGTTCTTCCAGCAATTCAGCCAGTACCGGCCAGAATTTCTGTGGGAACGAATAGTTAAAGTGAACCCCGGAGATGGCTTGCATCATGCGTCCGTACCGGTGACCCAATCCTTCCCGATACACCTCTTTAAGACGCCCGATATTAGAGCGTCCGTAACGAGCGATCGGAATGCTCGCATCGCCGTTTAGCCCACCAGGCATGCTGGTCGCCCAGAGCAATTCATCGCCGAGATGGCGGTAGACGAACTGATGGAGATCGCAAAGATATTGCAGGAGCTGCCATGACTCGGTGAACGTGGGTGTGACGAGTTCGATCAGCGATTCCGAGTAATCGGTCGTGATGATGTCGTTGGTCAGCGCGGAACCGAGCGCCTTCGGATGACCGCTTTGCGCCAAGATGCCGTCCGGCAATACGCGCAGCGATTCCTTTTCGACGCCCTTCAGCCCGCCCCGCAAGACCTGAGGCTCACGCGCATTGACCAGCCCGGCGAGCCGACGCTCATAGACTCGATCGATGCCGCGTGCCGCCATGAAAAGCTTTCCAAAAGGTTGATGCGTACCGACGCATCCGCGAGGGTCGCGCAGTGTTGTCGAAGCACGGGGATGCGTCAACTTCAGCCCCGGTCGGGTAACATGTGGCCGTGCGCACACAGACGCAAGCCACCGAACAATTTACGCCTGAGCGTCGCAACCCGACCCTACTAGTGGCGATGTCGACCTTCCTGTTGGTATTGGGCGGTTTGGTAACTGCGCCGGTTTTTGCATCCGATCTGCTGCGTTGTGGGAGCAAAGTCATCAGCGAAGGCGATTTCCGCAACAAGCTGGGAGCGCTCTGCGGGACGCCCAACGACATTATGCTTGGCCCCATCCTGCAGCGGCCCTCCTATATGCACCAGGGTCGCGTCACCTCCTCCGGCGATCAGTTCGTGCAAGGAGAAGCTTGGACCTACCATTTCGGCCCGCAGCGTCTGATGCACCGCCTCCGATTCGTTAATGGCACGCTCGAATCCATTGAAACCCTTGGCCACGGACATCATTCCGTGGGCGCGGCCGATCGATGATCGGCGCCATGCCGAAAACGCCGATGCGATCGATACTGCATCTCGACATGGATGCTTTTTACGCGTCGGTGGAACAACGCGATGCGCCGCAACTGCGCGGACAACCGGTCATCGTCGGCGGATTGGGTGCTCGGGGTGTGGTGGCCACTGCAAGTTACGAAGCGCGCAAGTTTGGGGTGCACTCTGCCATGCCCACTGCGGAGGCGCGTAGTCGTTGCCCACACGGTGTGTACATTGCGCCGCGAATGTCGGTTTACAAAGAAGCGTCGGAACAAGTCTTCGAGATCATGCGACGCTACACACCGCTCGTGCAGGGGCTGTCGCTCGACGAGGCCTTCCTGGATGTCACCGCCAGCCAATCCATCTACGGGCCTGCCGCGAAAATCGCTTTCGATTTGAAGCAGCAGATCCGCCTGCGCACTCAGTTGACTGCATCCGTCGGCGTGGCGCCAAATAAATTAGTTGCCAAAATCGCGTCCGAATTGCGAAAGCCGGATGGGCTCCTTTTTATCGCCCCGCCGGATGTCAATGAGGTGCTTGATCCACTGTCGGTCTCGAAGTTATTCGGAGTGGGACCGAAGACTGCGGCCTCGCTGAATCGAATCGGTATTCATACACTCGGCGAGTTGCGCCAAGCAAGCGATGCGCAACTGCAGCCGATCTTCGGTCGCGACGCGTTTGTGATCCGTCAACGCGCGGCCGGCATCGACGATCGTCCGGTACTCGCTGAATGGGAAGAAAAACAGATCAGCACGGAAACCACTTTCAGCATCGACATCGACAATCCAAGGCTGCTGCATGCGGAATTGTCGCGCTTGGCCGATCGGACCTCTGCGCGCTTGCGCGCACGACAAGTCTCGGCGCATGGAATTGCGGTGAAGATTCGGCGTCACGATTTCAGCACGTTCACGCGGCAGCGACGCTGCGCACCCGCGACGCATGAAAGCAGTGCAATCGCCGATTTGGCGCAAGCGCTGTTCAATGAATGGCTCGCCGAGCATCCCGGCGCAGCGGTTCGGCTACTCGGTGTCGGCGCGTACGATTTAGGCCCAGTAGCCCAGATGACATTGTTCGACGATCCACCGCAACAATCTCATGCGAAGCTGGATGCTGCCGTAGACACCATTCGCGCAAAGTTCGGCTCGCAAGCCGTCATGCGAGGGAGCAGCTTGCACGGCGCCCGCTGAGACTTCCCTCGACAGAACGAAGCGGGAGACTTAGTAATTCGCCAAATTGCCACGCCGGCATTGCTGCTCGTGTTGCTTACAGCAACGCAACCACGTCTTTTTCAATGTCTTCGGGCTTGTCCGTTGGCGCATAGCGCTTCACGACATGGCCCTGCTTGTCGACTAGAAACTTCGTGAAATTCCATTTGATCGCATCGATGCCAAGAAACCCGCTCTTCTCGTCCTTCAAGTATTTATAAAGCGGATGCGCTTTGTCGCCGTTGACGTCGACCTTCGCGAACATCGGGAACGTGACGTCGTAAGTCAGCGAGCAGAAATTCTTGATTTCTTCATCGTTGCCCGGCTCCTGATGTCCAAACTGATCGCATGGAAAGCCCAACACATCGAAGCCGCTTGGATGCAGCTTGCGATGGAGCGCCTCGAGGCCAGTGTATTGCGGGGTGAAGCCGCACTTGCTCGCGACGTTCACGATCAGTAACGCCTTGCCCTTGTAGGCGTCGAGCTTTTGCGTGCTGCCGTCGATCGTTTTGGCCTCGAAGTCGTAAACGCTCATATCGCTCCCCACTCACAATTAAGAGAACAGTTAGTCGATGGAGATTACTCCTCAAAGACCGAGACCTTCAATCCTGCGCACGCTTCGAGGATTTCCTCGACGCTCAGCACTCCGATGCAGGGCATCGCGCCGCGTTCCATCATCGGCCGCCTGATCAGCTTCTTAGTCAAAGCAATCGCCGGTGCACAAGGCACGTACGGGCCATGGTTGTCATCGGCTACCAACGTCCATGTGACCTCCAGCGGTCGGCGTGACTGATCGAGACCGCGCACCGTTACGCGCATACCGCTGCGACGTGTCCCGACCCACTCAACCGCTTTCGCCAAACGATGCAACCAAGGAGCGATGTGCTCCAACTTACGAATCGCATGCAATCGCACAGACCATGAGAGCGCCCATAGGACCAACGTACCGATCGCCATTCCGGTACCGGCCCGAAATATCACGGAGCGGACGCCCGGATACTCGTTAGGAAATAGTTGCAGATCCGGCACGTCACAGTTCATGAGCCAACGCCGTCCGAGCGCACCGAATCTGGACCAGCGAGCGTCTTGCCAACCATAGACGCTCCGCCATGCTCCATCCTGCCAGCGTAGAAATGGCTTGCCCGCATACGCAAGCACAGCTTGTAGCGCCGCGATGCCCGGAGGCTTGGCGCCTGCGGTGATTGCATGATCAATCTCGAGAATTTGAGCGAATCGGTTGCGGTATCGATTCACGACGGCCGACGATAATGCGGGCACGGAACTCGCGCCCGCCACTACTATTACATCGTTGGCGATCGCGTCCGCATTCAACGCGCCAATACCTGTCACGAAATCGCGTCCATCGGCAATATCGACATTGTGACAAGCGGCCGAAATACAGGCCCGCGCCGCCGAGTAGTCTTGATGCTGAAACGGGCCGGCGGTATTGATCACCACGTTGACGCACAACGATCTGAGGTGGTTCGCGAATTCCGGATCGTGGTAGTCGAGCACTGCCGGCGCAGCGTTGTCGCCAATCCGCTTGGCAATCTCCGTCGCACGCTTACCGTCGCGGCCACCAATGAGTATTCGAACACCGGGTTCGCGTGCCAATACCTCAGCAATGCGCGCGCCGAAGTTTCCTGACCCTCCCAACACCAGAATCGTGGCTGACATTTATGCGATGAAACGATCTCTTTCGGCAATGCGGGGCACGTAACACGTCTCACGTCGACCGAACCATCGATAGCGATGCGTCGCGATGGTTCGGTAGCAGGCGTTGCGTATTCGCTTCGGTACGAGCGAGAGCACAAAAGCCAGCGCTCTCCACATCCAGCCCAACTGCCGCACGATCTCGACGACGGCATCCGTTTCAGTGAACGGCCGCCCACCGGAGAGCACGAGAAAAGTCATTGGATTATCGGCATCGATGCCGTGCTGCGTCAGTAACTGTGCGCCTCCGACGGATTGCATCGCGGCGAATTTGAACTGCCTGTGCGAATCTCGGCGCAAAACAAACTCAACCCATCCGCTGCACAGCGCGCACACACCATCGAACACGATAATCGTGTCGCCCTGAGACGTTGTGTGCTGCTGCGTCTTCACTGCGCTTCAACCAGCCATCCTCGATAGCGAATCAGCAATCCGATGAAAGGTAACGCTGCGCCCACATCAAAGCGATAGCGGCCGTCCTCTATATATTCTCGCGCCCAAGTGCCTTCGAACAGACACAACGGTAAGGGAATACCGAGATATCGAATGCCGCACAGCTGCCACTCGATTGAATCCTCGTGCGGCTGCAAGTCAAAGCTCATCGTCAGGGGACCCAAGCGCTCGCACAGGCGGCCGCGGGCATTCCATAACTTGGATCGCATCGGATGGCCGTTGAAATCGCGCGACCAGATCTCGGCCTCTGCGTCGGCGGCAATGGTGACGGAGACCGGTACATCGTTACCGGTTGGCGGCAGCGAGGCAACGGTGGCCATTAGGTCAACAAGCCAGCCGCTGCCGCGCTCGATATCGCAACGGCCACGCCAGACGCCGCGCGGGCGTCCATCGTGAACGCCACTTAGCGGCGCCGGCAATCGTGCGAAGCCGGCACCGAGGAGCCGCTGATAGAGAGGCCCGCTAATAAGGGCTACTTCTTAGCCTGGATCCAGCGATTAATCTTGGCGTCCAACACATCAAGCGGCAGCGATCCGTCTTTCAGAATCTGCGTATGGAAGTCCCGCACGTTGAATTTTCCGCCCAGCGCTTTTTCCGCGCGCGTCCGCAATTCGCGAAGCTTGAGTTGGCCGATTTTATAAGCCAAAGCTTGGCCAGGAATTGCAATGTATCGTTCGACTTCGGCAACGACATCGGATTCGCCGATCGCGGTGTTGTCGCGCATGTAGATAATCGCTTGCTCGCGCGTCCATCCCTTCGCATGCATCCCAGTGTCGACAACGAGACGAGCCGCACGCCAAGCCTCGGCCGTCAACGAGCCAAAGTATTGATAAGGATCTTGGTACATCCCAAGTTCCTTACCCAATGACTCCGAATACAAACCCCATCCCTCCATGTAGGCCGTATCGCCGCCGAAACGACGGAAGCGCGGCACGTCCGGCATCTCGTACTGCAAAGCAATCTGCATGTGATGACCGGGCAACGCCTCATGCAGGAAGATCGCCTCCATCATGAATGAGGGTCGTGACGGCAGAGCATAGGTATTTGCGTAGAACACGCCCGGTCGTTGTCCGTCAGGCGTGCCGGGCATATACGATCCGGTCGCGGCCGATGCTTCACGGAAAGGCTCGACGGGACGCACTTCAAACGTCATCTTAGGCATCGTGTCGAACAACTTCGGCAACGCTGTCTCGACGCGCTCACGAAGCGCGTTATAACCGGCAATCAATTCTTCGGGCTTTTTGAATTGGAATTGCGGATCGACTCGCAGCTGAGCGATGTATTCCTTCAGTGTGCCTTTGAAGCCCGTCGTTGTCTTGACTCGCTCCATCTCCGTTTGGATGCGCGCCATTTCTTTCAATCCGATGTCGTGGATCTGCTCCGGCGTCAAGGTCGTTGTCGTACTGACGCGCGCTAAGTACGCATACCACTTGTCACCCTGCGGCAAAGCGCTCATCCCGACGCTCGTGCGTGCATGCGACAGGTAGTCATTCTTCATGTAGTCGTGAAGACGTTTGTAGGCCGGCGTCACTTTGTCCCGAATGGCCACGGTATAGGCATCCGTCAGCCGCTTGCGATCGGCGTCGGAGATTTCCTTTGGAAAATTCTCGACCGGCTTGTAGAACAGGCTTTTCTTAGGGTCGTCGACGACGAAGCTCGTCATTTGCGGCAGCGATTTCTCGACCACGATGCGTGGTTGCACAATGCCTACTTGCACGCCGGCTTTCATGTTGGCAATGGCTTGATCGGCCCACACCACGAAGCCGTCGACGCGTTTAAGGAATGCATCGTAGTCGGCGGTCGTAGCAAATGGGTGAATGCTGCTGCCTGATCCCATTTGCGCGAAGAGCGCCGCGGTAGACTGGAACTGCGAAATCGGCAGCAACTCCGATTGGAACACCGCACCGGCGATTGATAATTCGCGGCCATCCTTGAAGACGTCGTAAGTGAGACGCGATGCGTCGTCCAATGAATCGGGCTCGATTTCACGGAGGCGCGCCAAGTAGTCACGCTCCACCGCCAACGAATCGGCCAACCATTGCTCGCTGATATCGTTGCTCAACCGATCGTTGTAGCGCCCATCGCCGATCGACGTGGCGAGCGTCGGATTCAGTTCCAGTATTTTTTCAAAATAGCTGTCGACCAGCTTATTCAGATTGCCCGATTCCGGCACGGCGACTGCCGTATCTGTTGACGCGCTTTGGTCACGTGTCCCGCAACCGGCTAGCGCGAACGACGCAAGCAAAATCCACGACGCGTTGCGTACAGTATTCATCGCCATCCCCATTTTTTGAGCCTCGAACTTCATTGCTTTTGACCCGTCGTCCACGCTGCGATTTTCTGTGACAACACGTCCATCGGCAGCGAACCGTCGCGAAGAATCTGACTGTGAAATTGCTTGATGTCGAACGCAGGTCCTAACGCGGCCTGCGCTTGCCGGCGTAGTTCCAGCAATCGCAATTGTCCCACCTTGTACCCTAATGCTTGCCCTGGATTCGCAATGTAGCGTTCAACTTCCGATTCGGCATCTGTCGGCGCCATGTACGAATTGTCGAGCAGGTACTGGATGGCCTGCTCGCGACTCCACTGTAATGTATGCAGGCCCGTATCCACCACCAACCGCATCGCCCGCAACATTTCATCGTTCAAGTGTCCGAAATATTGGTATGGATCGGTGAACATGCCGATCTCGCGCCCCAATGCTTCCGTGTAGAGAGCCCAACCTTCTGTGTACGCGGTGTAGCCGACAAAGAAACGCCGAAACTTCGGCATGCTGTCGATTTCTTGTTGAATGGCGATCTGAAAATGATGCCCCGGCGCCGCTTCATGGAGAGACAACGTTGTGATACCGAACCGCGGCTGGGCCTTCAAGTTATAGGTATTGACGTAAAAAATGCCGGGTCTCGTGCCATCCGCCGAGGGTGGTTGATAGAAAGCGCCGGCGGAAGCCTGGGCGCGAAACTCCTCGACGGGTCGAATTTCGTAGTCGGCCTTGGGAAAGTCTACGAACAACGCCGGTAGCTTTGCGGCGATCGTCGCCTTCAACGCACGATGCGCGCTCAGCAGCTCATCAGCCGATGCGAAATACTGCTTTGGATCGTTTTCAAGGTGCTTGAAGAACGCTTGCAGGTCGCCCGGGATGCCGAGTCGCGCCTGCGTCTTCGTCATCTCGCCGCGAATGCGCGCAACTTCCGCGAGACCGATGCGATGAATCTCGGCAGCATCGAGGGCGGTGGTCGTGAAATGGTTCACCAAGTACTGATACCACTCCTTGCCTCCCGGCAACGCAGTCCAGGCGACCGTCTGACGCGTAAGCGGTAAGTACTCGTCGCGCACGAAATCATGAAGGCGCTTGTAATCGGGTACGATTTGTCGCGTGATCGCTTCGCGATACGCGCGCGTCAGTCGCGTCCGGTCACTAGCGGAAATGCCTTCGGGAAATTTCTCGACGGGTTTGTAGAAAATACTTTTCGTGGGATCGGCGACGATCATCGAGTCCAGTTGAGGCAACACTTTGCGCATCACTGCTTGCGGTTGCACGATGTTCGCTTTGGCCCCCGCACGCATGTTGGCAATGGCTTGAGTGACCCAAGGAGAGAATCGACTCATCCTGCGCAGAAAGTTTTCATAGTCGCGCACGGTCGCAAAGGGTTGCGCGCTCTCGCCGCCGCCGAACTCAGCCAAAATGGTTGGAATACCGCCCAATTGATCTAAGGGCAGCAAGTCCGACGGAAAACGCGCAGCGGCGATCGCGTCGTTGCATTCATACACCAGGATCGCGTGCGTCATACGCGCAGCGGGCGACAATGCCGCCGCATCGATCGCTTGCGCGGCACGCAGGTAGTTCTGTACTAACGCCAATGTTTTCGCGCGCTGCGCGGCGCCGATGTCGATGAGAAGCTGGTCGTTGTACCTGGGGTCGCCGATGTACGTCGCCGCAATCGGACTGAGCCGCAACGAATCTTCGAAGTAGGCGTCGACTAACTTAGCAAGCGCCGCGTCGGCCGCCCCCGCGCCGGTAGACGGAGCGGTCGAACAACCCACAACGAAGCAAACCGCTAACAGGGAAAGGAGCGCCCCACTCAGCCTGTATAAGGAATGTCTAACGCGAAGCCCGGAAATCGGAAAGATGCTCATGACGACATTACAGCCTAAGGACGGGACAGCGTTTTAGCGCAAATTCGAAACGGCGTCGATCAGCGGCCACCGCCGCCCCGCGCGAGCAAACGGTCTGCTAATCTCGCGCCGGGAAACTTCGCAATCCACTCCGCGTTTCATAGCCCAAAGGGGGCCCTATGCTCGTAGGCTCAAGTGTCCGGCGCGTTGCTATCGTAGGCAGTTCCCGCATCCCGTTCGCTCGCTCGATGGGCGCCTATGCCGAATGCAGTAATCAAGACATGCTGACGGCCGCGCTCAAAAGCTTGGTCAACAAGTTCGGGTTGCACGGGGAGCGCCTGGGCGATGTTTTGGGCGGTGCAGTCCTCAAACATTCCCAAGATTTCAATTTGGTCCGCGAATCGGTCCTCGGCAGCGGCTTGGCACCAGAAACGCCCGGGCTCGATCTGCAGCGCGCCTGCGGTACAAGCCTCGAAGCGGCAATTCGCATCGGCAATCAGATCGCGCTCGGGCAAATCGATTCCGGTATCGCCTGTGGCGTCGACACCGCGAGCGACGTGCCGATCGTCTATCCGCATTCGTACCGAAAACTTCTACTGCGCAGTTCGCGCGGCAAATCGACGATGGATAGGATCAAGCCCTGGTTCGGCCTCAGACCGAAGCACTTCAAACCGACCTTGCCGGGTGTCGTGGAGCCGAGAACCGGTTTATCGATGGGACAGGCTTGCGAGCAAATGGCGACGGTTTGGCAGATCTCGCGCCAAGCGCAAGATCAACTGGCGTTCGATAGCCATCGGCATGCGGTGGCCGCCTACGACGCCGGATTTTTCAAGGATCTAGTGCAGGAATATCAAGGCCTCAAGATGGACAACAACTTACGCCGCGATAGCAGCCTCGAGAAACTCGCCAAGCTCAAGCCGTCATTCGATAAGAGCAGCGCAGGCACGCTCACTGCCGGCAACTCGACGCCGATGACAGATGGCGCCGCGTCGGTGCTGTTGAGCAGCGAGCAATGGGCGCGCGATCGCAAGCTGCCGATCCTGGCGTACCTCACGTACGGCAAAGTCGCCGCCGTGGATTTCGTGGATAAGGAAGGATTGTTGATGGCGCCGGCGTATGCCATCCCGCGCATGCTGGACGACGCGAATCTCAGCTTGCAGGACTTCGACTACTACGAAATTCACGAGGCATTCGCCGCGCAAGTGCTGTGCACGCTGAAGGCCTGGGAGTCACGCGAATACTGCCGCGATAAGCTAGGCCGCAATGAACCGCTGGGCTCGATCGATCGAGCGAAACTCAACATCAAAGGCAGCAGTGTTGCGCTCGGTCATCCCTTTGCCGCAACGGGCGCTCGCATTTTAGGAACGCTTGCCAAGACATTGGCGGAGCAAGGCGGCAAACGCGGCCTCATCTCTGTTTGCACTGCTGGCGGTATGGGCGTAACGGCCATCGTCGAACGTCAATAGAATCTAATTGCGCTTACGCGCGTTCGCCGCAAAGTCCAAGTTGAATCATGAACTCCGTTGCTACTCATCCTGCGCCTCGCTCGACTGCAAATATCGGTGTGTTGTTGGCGAATCTCGGCACGCCTGACGCGCCCACACCGAAAGCCGTCCGTCGCTTTCTCGCCGAATTTCTTTCCGACCCTCGCGTCATCGACTACCCGCGCCTGCTGTGGCTGCCGATTCTCTACGGCGTGATCTTGCAAATTCGGCCGCGCAGAAGCGCGCACGCTTATCAGCAGATCTGGACGGCAGATGGCTCGCCTCTGCTGATCGAATCGAGAAAGCTCGCCGCCACACTTCAAGCGGCGGCCGGTACCGATTACAAAATCGCGTTAGGCATGACTTACGGCACTCCGTCGATTGCGTCAGCTTTACGCGAACTGCGCGATGCAAACGTCGAACGCATTGTGGTGATTCCGCTCTATCCGCAATACTCGCTTACCACAACGGCTTCGGTATTCGATCGTGTCGAGGCGGAGTTGAAGTCATGGCGTACGCAGCCGGCGGTTCGTCGTGTCGAGCACTACCACAGCGAGCCTAAGTATCTCGATGCCTTGGCCGAGAGTGTGCGCGAACATTGGAAGACCCATCCGCGCAAACATTTGCTGTTTTCGTTTCACGGCATTCCGCAACGTTACGTCGACAATGGCGACCCCTACTTCGACCATTGCATGGCAACGGCGCGCGGCGCGATAGAACGCCTGCAGCTCGCCGACTCCGAATGGACCGTCGCGTTTCAATCAAGGGTGACTCGCGAGCGGTGGCTGGAACCTTACACGGATCGAACACTGGCACGCTTCGCAGCCACCGGCCCGAAAGATGTCGCCGTCATCTGTCCCGCGTTCGCCACGGATTGCTTGGAAACGCTCGAGGAAATCGCCCTTCGCAATCGTGAGGACTTCCTAAAGGCGGGCGGCGCGAGCTTTGACTATATTCCTTGCCTCAATGCTCACGCCTCGCACGTGGACATGTTTTTGCATTTGCTGCAGCAAGGGCGCTAGTCCGCCGTCACTTGATCAATGCGACAACGGAGCTAGTCATGAAAGGTATTCAATTCCTGCTGGTGTGCATCGGAAGCATGCTGTGCTCGTTCGCCATTGCGGCGCAGCCGGCTGCAGCCGCGTCCGACGCCCAGACGCTGGCCAACAAGATTCAGGGGGAGGTCGCTGAAATTCGCGGTTTGAAGTTCAAGCGGTCGATCAAAGCGAGCAAACAGACACCAGAGGAGTTCGGCAGGTATCTGGACGGGCAAATCAAGGAAGGCGTACCCGAAGCGGTCAGTCAGCACTACGGCAAGATCGTGCAGAAGCTAGGGTTGTATCGCGGTCCCGAGATCAAAGACTTCGCGAGCACCATGAAATCGGTCATGACGTCGCAGGCCGGCGCCTACTACGACCCCAAGACGAAAACCTTTTACGTGCTGCTTGAAGGCCTGCCGGAGGTCATGCTCGGCATGTTCTTTGCGCATGAATTGCACCATGGTCTGCAAGATCAGTACTTCGATTTAGAGAAGTACATGGGGATGAATCAAGTCAAACAGACATTGGACAGCGATCAACGGATGGCGCGGCAAGCGGTCGTTGAAGGCGAAGCGACTTACATCATGAATCTCTGGGGTATCAAATCCATGACGCAAGGCATGCCCCCGCGTGAGTTGATGGCGCCGATTGTCCGCATGCAGAGTCAAATGGACATGGCGCAAATGCAGCAGATGATGCAATCGCCGCAAATGGAGGAACTGGGCGGTGATATCAAGAAATCCATCGACGCCACGGCCGAGATCCCGGCTTTCATCCTTGAATCGTTGCTCGGCGCGTACCTCAAAGGCATGAACTTCGTCTTCGACGTCGAAGCAGGCGGCTGGAGCGCCGTCGACAAGTTGTACCGCGACGCACCGCCGGAATCGACCGAACAAATCCTGCATCCGGAAAAATGGTCAGCTGGAGAAAAACCAGTGGCGATCGAATGGCCGGCCTTTTCGATCCCTGAACTCAAAAATTGGGAAGTACTGGATAACGATGCACTCGGCGAATTGCTGTGGCGTGTCGTGTTCAAAGAACATGGCATCGACGCGACCAGCGCCAATGACGCAGCCGCGGGCTGGAATGGCGATCGTTACGCGGTATTGAAAGATAAAACCAGCAACGCGTTATTGCTGCTGTGGCGCACGTCGTGGGATTCCGCGGCAGATGCAAAGGAATTCGCGGATGCCTATCGAAAGGTACTATCGATCAAATATGAAGGCAAAAAGGAAGCCACGCGCCTCGTGCAGAGCGGCACAACTGTTTCCATCGTCGAGGGCGGTAGTGAAGCCACGATCGATGCGTTGCTAAAATTCGTCGATCGCGCGCAAGAGCGCAAGCGCTAATGCTCGGTCGCTTTCTAGAAATCAGCATTCATACGCCGGACATTCAGGATTCGCTGGCGTTCTACGAAGGCCTAGGCTTTGTGCAGGCCACCGTCGGCGACACTTGGTCGCATCAATATGCAGTCGTGACAGATGGACATCTTTTCATCGGCTTGCATGGGCGGCCGTGCCCGCCTATCGCGCTGACTTACGTGCAACCGGAACTCGCGCGCCACGCTGAAAAGCTGCTTTCACTAGGTATCGTGTTCGAGCGTGAGCAGCTGGATAGCGATGCGTTCAACGAAGCCAGTTTTTCCGACCCGCTGGGTCTGCATGTCAATGTGCTCGAAGCGCGCACATTCTCGCCGCCGGATCTGCCGCTCAACTATCAATCCACGTGCGGCTATTTTGCGGAGCTCGGTGTTCCGGTCCGTGAGTTCGACATCGGTCGTGATTTCTGGGAAGCGCTGGGATTCGTGGGCTTAGAGCCCACGACGGATCCCTTCGCGCGCTTATCGCTCACGAGCAACCTGGTGAATTTGGGTCTCTATAAAAGCCGTGCGCTGCGCCAGTCAGTCTTAACTTTCGAAGATACGGACATGCCTGAGCGTCTTGCGCGATTGCGCGAACGAAAGTTTCGGCTCACGGACGAGATGCCCGATAGCTTGGACGCTGCGCGGAACGCCGTGCTGATAGCTCCGGAAGGCACTCGCTTGCTACTGCTGTCTGCAGACGATTGAAAACTTCACGCGTAGTTCGTCCAGTACCTGCAATGCGCCGAGCGCAACGCTAAACGGCGTCATCCCAAATTCAGTTTGTTTGATCTTGAACTCGCCAGTGACCGTGAGTTGTTTGCCGGCTTCGACCATTTTTGTCGGTACGATGACATCCCTCGCCGTGCCCTTGAGCGACACTCGCACCGTCAGCGTCGGCGCAGCTCTCGTGCCGCTCACGGACATCGAGCGCAGCGAGATCGTCGGGTAATGCTCCAAGTCCAACACGTCAGGGCGGATCAAGTTGCGACGCGTTCCATCGCGAGCATCCTGGGGTACTTCCGCGGCGAAATCTTCCCCTTCGCGAGCACGTGCCGCGGGGTCGTCGACTTGCAGGCTCGCGACGGGCAGGGTGAGTTCGAACATCGAGTTCGACAGGTTGCTCTGCAGATACAACGCGCCATGCACTTCTTTTGAGCTGAGCACATGATTGTGCCCAAGCCTCGCCATTGCACCGCCCTTGTAAACCAAGATATGAACATCGCTGGCGGCGCCGTCTATTTTGTAGACCGTTGCTCCAGAGATGTCTCCCTGCATGGGTGCTGCGGGTTGCGGCGCGCTCTCTTTTACGGGTGCTCGGCACCCAACGCTTAAGAGCGAAATACAGGTAACCATTGCGAAACGAGTCATCAACGTGAAATTTAAAGTCGAAGTGGCGTTCATGGTCGGCTTAGGGTTCAAGTTGCATTGGCGACGTGCCTGAAGTGTAGCGTACTGGCGCGACGCTGAAGCATCACCACGTCATCTGTACAATGTATTGCGGCCTGTTGCCGCTGAAACCAAAATTGGATCGCAACCGAATTGACGATTGAAGGCACTCACTTTTTTTGGCGAGAGATGGCATGAGCAAATTCAAGATCGCAATCATTGGGCTTTTGCTGCTCGCGGGTGGACTGGCGGTAGCAGCTGCCGTGTGGAAAACAGACCCCGAACAAAGCACGCTGTCGTTTGTCGGCAAGCAATCTGGCGCAGACTTCGAAGCTGTTTTCCGGTCGTTCACAGCCGACATCCAATTCGATCCGAAGGCTCTCGCCACTAGTAGGTTCAGCGTGAACATCGACGTCAAATCGGTGAACAGCAAGGACCAGGAACGCGATGAGATCATCCGCGGGCCCGATTTATTCGCCGTCGAGAAGTTTCCCACTGCTCGCTACGTGGCCGATGTGTTCACCGACAACGGCGACGGTAAATTTTCCGCAACCGGCAAGCTCACGATTCGCGACGTCACACGCAACGTCCCCATCGAATTCACATTGCAAAGCGACGCCACCGGCGCTTGGCTCAGAGGCAGCGCCGCGCTCAACCGCCTCGACTTCGGCGTCGGCCAAGGCGAATGGAAGGACACTGAGTTGGTTGCGGACGCTGCGCGTGTGCGGTTTTCACTACGACTCACTCACTGAAGCGGTTAGCGGTTAGTGAGCGGCGGGTAGGAAGCAGAAGATAGTGCACCGTATGACCAGTCTATTCTTCACTACCCGCTGCTCACTGCCCGCTACCCGCTTCTTCGAGACTGAGTGCGCCGTCTCACTACCCGCGCGACTCGCATCACAACTCCCGTCGCACAAATTCAAATCTCTACGGCACTTGCCTAATACGCGAAGTGCCTCTTCCGAATCTAGCGATGGAAGCGACTCGCGTCACATCTGTTTGCCCTGTTGCTTTCTAGTATCGAGCCGTCACAGCGGATATCGATAGCGAACATTTGGCGAGCGACATTCGGAGCTTCAAGATGCAGCGCATTACTCGAACCGAAGACATGAATCGTGCAACGACCGGCGCACCCGCACGCCGATGGTTGCCGGCGCATGCGCCAATTCCTTCCGCTGCTCCGATGCTGAAGCCGTTTAGTCCCGCCACGTGGGGACGCGTCGCTCCTAGCCGCTGAGAATCGCCGAACCGGCTTCTCAGAGCTTTCGCACGGCTATTTGAGGGTTGCCACAGCCCTCGGCGCAGACTATAAAAACGCAGTCACGCTCGTGGCCGCCAAATAAGTCTGGATGTATGCCTGACCCGACTCCCGCTCCCTTCGATCTAGATCTGCTCTCAGAACCCCAAATCACTGCATTGGTCGCCGAAGGCGATCCCATTCCGTTACGAGCTTACTTTGGCGACGCGCTGTTCGACGAATTGCGCGAACTGGCTCAACGCGTCCTCAAGCAACGCGCGCCGTTGAAGGAACGTGTCTACCTCCTGCCCGGCATTATGGGCTCGACACTGCGGCTAGGCATGAAAGCCAGCCATTCGCGCAAGATCTGGTTGGAGCCAGAGGCCATCGCGGGCGGGGCCTTGCTAGACCTCGCCTTGCCCAGCAAACCTGATTCGCAGCCGGGCGCTGTGATGTTGTCGGGCTATCTCAAGTTGAAGCTGCACTTGATGGTGGCCGGCTTCGACGCTGTCTTTCATCCTTTCGATTGGCGCAAGAGCACGTTAGTCGCCGGCAAACTGCTGTTACAGCGCATAGCAAAGGATCGCGCCAAGCACGTCTCGATCGTGGGTCATAGCCTCGGCGGATTGGTGGCACGGGCGGCACTTGCAGCCGATCAAAAACATCGCATCGCACGGGTGGTGCAACTCGGTGCGCCGAACTACGGCTCGTACGCGATGGTGCAAGTACTTCGCGGCGTGTACCCCACGGTTCGCAAGGTTGCTGCACTGGACCCCGCACATTCCGTCGAACAACTTGTGCGTCACGTGTTCCGCACTCTGCCCAGTTTCTACGAATTATTGCCTGCGCCCGAACATCTCGCGGACTTGGACATGATGAATCTGGATCACTGGCCGGGGGATTTGCTCGGACCTGATGCGACGCTTTTGAAAGCCGCAAAGAAGGCGCGCACGCAATGGGGTCCCGCTCAGGAACATTGCTATCACATCATTGGCGTGGACCAAGAAACAGTAACGCGCGTGCGCTCATCGCGCAGCGGTCTCGAATATGGAATGACGCATGATGGAGACGGCACCGTGCCACGCGCGCTCGCAGAATGGCCAGCTGCCTTCACCTACTTCGTGCCGGAACGCCATGGCAACTTGAGTAGCAATACAACCGTTTGTCTTGCGATTGCAGATCTACTGAAGCAGGGCCGCACTCGCCGGCTGTTGGAGGAGTGGCAAGCGCCCGGGAAACAAGTGACACGCTGGGTGAGCGACAAAGAACTTCGCAGCGACAAAATCGGCAGCAGTGCCGGCAAAGTAAGTTGGCAAGCGTTGCCGCTGGATGAGCGACGTCGAATTCTGGAACCTGTTGTGTCTCCCGTGTTTCAGGGGCTTGGACGCGCTTGGCCTTGAGTCCGCTTCGACGCATTACGCGTTAATAGTGGTGGGTGGTTCGGGACTCGAGATTCGAGACTCGAGACTCGTCAAAACCTAGACTTCTGCCGACTGCCTAGTCGCAATTTACGAATCAACAATCCCGAATCTCGAGTCACGAATCCCGAGTCCCGACCCTCAACCTTCGACTTGCCACCGACTTCCCACCGTACAGTGACCTCGATCACACTCTGACGCAGATTCGTGCGCGGCGAACGCGCATAAGAATCAGGTAACGGCCAACGCCCGCATTTCTTTAGCGACTCGCGAATGATTTGCGACACATCTCACGTCGCATCAATTCGAATTAACAGAAAGTGTCAGCAACGGATTTGACCAGGGCTCGGACAGGGTGCCATCGACGGATCGATTTCACCCGCACAGCCCGGTCTACCGCCCAAATCCTCATCGGACGAGGAACTGCCTGGCTCGCTCTACGATCGAGCCAGGCAGTTCGGGCACACCCCCGCCGCCGATGCCTGCGTCACATTCGCACGCTTCACTGAAGTCTTCTCAGCGAACTATTCGCGCGACGTTCGTCGCGGTTCTCGCATCGCGAGTGTCGGATTTTTTTACGCTCTATCAGACGTAATGAGCTCGTGGCTTAACAATAGCTCTCTTTAAGGGGTTTTTCGCTGAAATTCTGCGACCGTCGTCGCGTGTTTGCGTGCTTCACGGCGCTCAAGCCGTTAACCGTTTTGTCGATACGAGGATCAACTGGGTTTGTGTCCGCCGATGTCAGGTCCAGTGTCATCAAGCAACCGCTTGAAGACGTCCGGACAGCGGCAAGCGGGTATCGACGTGCAGGCAATTCTCTCCGACCTATCGCCCACACAATCGCGTTTCACGAATGCAGTGATCATCGGCATTCTCGGCATTGTGTTAACTGCCTGCGGCGGCGGTGGCGGCGAGAGCGCGCCGGCAGCAGCGGCTCCGCCCACTCAATCGGCCATCGTGACGCGTCCTGTTGCCCAATCGGACATCGAAATCGCGCAGGCCCTGTATTTAGACAATCAACGCAAGCCTGCGAACTTCCTGAGCGACGCTGCGCCGTCGGGCTTGGGCGCCGTCGCCACGTTGCACCTGAAGAATTCCGACGTCGGCCTCGGTGGCGCCTCGCAGTACGAACTCTGCACCGACGACTTCAATCAAGCACTCGCATGGTCGGAGACTGCGGCGAACTCCAACGGCAACCACGATGTGCTCGTCGCCAACGACACAACTGCTCGCTACTTCGAGTTCAGCCGCACCCGTAACTCAACGCCTGCGCTGTACGTGCGCTCGCGCATCTACAAGTGCGCGTATCTCGACCGCGCCAACGTGAACCTGCAAGACACGGCCTCTGCGACACGCGCTGCGGGCCAGCTCGCGCTCAATCAAGTGAACGCCACAGAGCTCCGCACGCTGAGCGAATACTTCTGGCACTTCACAACCTTCAACAATGCAGGACACGCTGTCCTACTGAGCTCGAGCACAACGGGGCAGAACTTGTCGCACACGCTGTACATCGCGAGCATGACACGTGCGGCGGTGGGCCAAACATGCGACGAAGTGGAAGTGAAGACGTGGACGCACAGCGCGACCAGCACCGGCGCGCTGCAGCTGACAGTCGAGGAAGCTTGGAGCTACGGCGTACGCCGCAACGGAGGTCTGATCGAATATTGCGCGCTTAGCTAATGGGTTTTATTAGGACGCAACGCGGACAGGTTCAAATCCTTGAAGGTGTCCTGGTCGGCCTTGATGCGGAACTTCACGAATACGCCCTGCGACGTATAACGGCTCGCGGCGAAATCGCTATCGTCGAAACCCGTGTGGTTGTAGCCAACCGAGATCCACATATTGCGCGCAATCGTCACGCCGACATCGATGCCGACAGCCATGTCGCTCACGTTGCTGTTCCAGGAATCGAGACGCGTGCCGTGGAGACCGATATCGAAGCGCTGAGTGAGCTCGCGACGCACGTCAAAGCCGACGAGGCTCGAGATGCCCGAATAGCGCTCGCCGTCGAAAGTACTGACGACATAGCGACCGCCCAACTGCAGGCCGATCTGAGTACGCGTGTCCATTTGCCAGTTGGCGTTGAAATTGTTGACGTAGCGGGACGACGTGTACTCCAACATCGCATCGCTGCGCGTGTCGTACTTGATGTCCAGCCGATCGAGCACGATGAAGCGACTATCGACCGGGCGATACGCCCAGGCCAGCCGCAGATCGCCCATCTTGCTGTCACCGAGCGCGCCGCGATCGCTTGAGAGGTACTGTGTCGCCATCGAGAACCCATGGCCGCGCACCGGTTCGCGGTAGAAGCCGCTGATCCAGGTCCAACGCTGCTCGCTATCCGAGTCGCGGTGTTCAGCGCGCGCCGTCACTGTCCAGAATTCGCTGCGATACATTGCGGCGATCGAGGCTGCCAAAAAATTCTCGTTCAAGGTGCCAACCAATGTGGTGCCCGACGCCATCGGTGCATTGCGATTGAACGGCGTCACGCCATTCGTCGCGACTTCGTCGTTGCCGGCTATCGTGCGGCTCTGATCGACGCCGAAGTCCATCGCCCAGCGATCGTTGATCTGCCAGCCCTGCGTTAAGCCGTAGTTTGCGAAGGTCCGTGCACCATATTCCGTGAACTGATGATTGGCGCTCGACGTAATGCGAGTACGCGCCCAAGGCGATGCGCGGAAGCCGATGCGCGTCATGTCGGAGTCGAACTGCGAGCCGTCTGCGTGTTCGTATTCCGCAAATACCGCTGTGTCCGGCGTCAATTTGTAATCCGCGCCGATCACGGAGCGCGACGGATAATCGACGCTCTGACTCGCCCCACTCACGCTCACGTCTTGGCCCGCGCTCAACGTTAGACGATCCTTCAACAAGCCGATACTGCCGTTCGCAAAAACCTGGTCGGACGTTGCATCGCCATTCGGCAAGCCCGCATCGGACACGTGGCGCATGCCGAGACCCAATGTCGTCGAATCCGTGTGGCGGCGAACTTCCGCGCTGGCCAATTCGCGCTCTGCAGCGGAATTCAACAACGCCTGTTGCTGCGCTTCAGCATTCACGGACCACAACTCGGAGATCTTTACACGACCGTCAACACCCACTTTGCGGGTGCCGGCTTCGGTGGAAAGCTGTTGGCCGAAACCGAAGCCGCTACCCTGTTCGCGGAAATACGCACTCGCTTCGACATGCTCGCTCACGTGCTTGATTTCGGTGAGGTACGAATCGGCTTCTGGCGCGCGAGCCAAGCTTTCCGATTCGCTGCGCGCCAATTCTGCGCGGAACTGCGTGCCGTCCGTGATCTGCACGCGCACGTCACCGGCCGCCACTTGCGTATCGCCTGCGGCCGCGCCTTCCTGAATGTAGGTCGCGCCGACCTCGGTGTGCGTGCCGAACTTGTACGAAGCGCGGCCGCCGGCAACGATTTGTTCTTTGCCGCCTTGCAGAACTTCGTAGTCGGCAATGATGAAGACTGGGTTGAAATCGCCGTCGCGGCTCGGAATCGGCTGCTTGAAGAATACCGTGCCGTCCAAGTAGTCGATCGTGTAATCGATAAAGCGAGTGAGCGTGCGGCTTTCCACCACCACTTCGGTGCGGAAACGATCGCGAACTTCGATGCGAATCTTGTCGGAGTTGATGATGAGGCTGCCGCTCGAGAGACGGTACAAGCCGGACGTACCGTCACCCCGCAGTTCGTCGGTCACGAGACCTTGGTCCGTGGTGGCGCCGAACACCGTGTAGCCGAAGCGCTCGCCCGCATAGTCGGAGCGCATACCGGTCAGCGTGCGGCTGTAGCGGCCCAGTTCCGTCACGTTAAGGCTGGTGTCGAAGTCGCCAAACAACGCCATGAACTGCTGGCGCTCGAGCTTGACATACAGCTTGCTGGACGATGGCGCCTCGAAGCGCTGCTCGCTGTTATCGCCATACACGGTGTAATAGCGATTCGGCTCTATGACTTGCAACACGCGGCGTTCGTCGACTTGCTTTTCACGCGCCGAGTCGTATGCCATCGTTAACAGAAAATCGCCTTTGATGCGGCCCTTGGCGAAGAAGGCAACGCGACCATCGTCGCTGTAACCGTCTTCGAGTTCGGCGACCGTGGCGGCTTCCATGTTCCCCGAGATCGAGCGATGCGCGGCAGTGCCTTCGGCCAAGCCCACTAGAATCCAATCGCGCGCCTGAGGTGCGAGCCACGCGCGCATTTCCTGTGTTTGACGTTCGCTGAAGCGCAGGCGCACCAGCACGCTGCCGGATTGTGTCGTCGGCTCCAGTTCCAATCGTGCGAAGCCGTCGTCATCGACTTGGAACAACGGCTCGCGCGGACCGATGCTCGTCACTTGATTCTCGCGCAACGAATCGACTTCCCATTGCGACCGATACGGAGGATCGATGCGGAACGCACCCTGCGTGCCCGGGCGCGCCGGCTTGCCGGCTGCATCGAACAAGCGCAGCACGAGCACCGGCTTGGTCGAGCCATCGGCCATCAGAATCGATTCTTCCTTGACGAG
>Ga0193752_1001245_pt1 | contig 21547 bp, 18 predicted proteins | sample H1c1metaG_FD_144924 | JGI IMG/M metagenome (GOLD analysis project Ga0193752, IMG submission 144924) | Soil microbial communities from a riparian zone of the East river system, Colorado, United States - H1c1 | ecosystem: Environmental > Terrestrial > Soil > Riparian zone | place: USA: East River...
TCCGCAAAGCCTTTGATCTTACAAAAGAAAATTATGATCTTGATTTAACGCTGGCCAATATTCCGCAGGATGATTCTGCTGTTTATGAAATGATCTGCCATGCTGATACCATTGGCGTATTTCAAATTGAAAGCCGTGCACAGATGTCCATGCTACCAAGATTAAAACCCCGTACATTTTATGACCTGGTTATAGAGGTTGCTATTGTAAGGCCCGGACCAATCCAGGGCGACATGGTGCATCCTTACTTACGCCGGCGTAATGGAGAAGAAGCGGTGGAATATCCATCAAAAGAACTGGAAGATATTTTAGGCCGCACATTGGGTGTTCCCTTATTCCAGGAGCAGGCAATGAAGATTGCTATTGTTGCAGCAGGCTTCACACCGGCAGAGGCAGACGGCTTGCGCCGAAGTATGGCAACATTCAAAGCAAAAGGTTTGGTCACGCAGTATGAAGAGAAGTTGATAAAAGGAATGATGAAGAACGGATACACTTTGGAATATGCCCAACGTGTTTTTAAACAGCTGGAAGGTTTTGGTAGCTATGGCTTTCCGGAGAGCCATGCTGCAAGCTTTGCATTACTGGTTTATGTTTCTTCCTGGATAAAATGGTATTACCCTGATGTGTTTTGCTGTGCCATCTTAAATAGCATGCCAATGGGTTTTTATCAACCGGCACAAATCATTAGTTGTGCCAGGAACCATGGAGTAGAAGTAAGGCCTGTTGATATTAATTATTCTTTTTGGGATAATACGCTTGAGGAAAGAGGAACTAAATTTTGTTTTCTTCGTCTTGGTTTCAGGCAGGTAAAAGGATTAAGACAGGAAGATGTGGAACTACTTATTGTAAACAGGAAAAACAAATTCGATAGCATCAATCAACTACGTGATATCAATCTTAGCGAGGCCACTTTAGAAAGATTGGCCGATGCAGATGCATTCAGATCCATCGGCCTTGATCGGCGGAAAGCCTTATGGGAAGTATCAACCAAAGACAGGCCTGTCGAAATATTTAAAGGCCAGCAATCTGCCGATGCAAAAGACGAAAATATTTCCTTACCGATTATGTTACAATCTGAACATGTCGTTCAGGATTATGCCGCAACTTCACTTTCTATAAAAGGCCACCCGGTAAGTTTCATACGTGAGAAGCTTGACCAGCTGAACATAACTCCAACAGGAAGATTATCTACTCTTAAAGATGGAGATAATGTAAAAATTTCGGGTCTTGTTTTAGTGCGGCAAAGGCCCGGCACTGCAGCAGGGATTTGTTTCATGACTATTGAGGACGAAACCGGAGTTGCCAACCTCGTTATTTGGGAAAGCCTCTTTGAAAAATTTCGCAAGGAAATCATCCAATCAAAGCTGATAATGGTCGAAGGTAAATTACAAATTGAAGGAGAAGTGATTCACGTCATTGTAAAAACCTGCTATAATTTTTCAAAACTCTTACGGCATCTTACAGCATCACAGGACGAAGATCCTCCGGTCCTAACCTTAGCATATCCTGATGAAAAATCCATTCCTTCGGGATTAGACAAAAGAAGCCAACCCAAGGAGACTGCTCAAAAGAGGATTTTTCCGGAAGCAAGAAATTTTAAGTGATACATTTTTGATGCTCAATAATAAAATCAAGCTTATGTTAAAGCTCGGCGGTAGCTAGTTTTACTAAGGAGCAGAAAATGTAGAAAGATATGGTAAGTTTTCTTTGAAAAAGTGAGTAGGGAAATGTAATTTCAAAGTGAATTTAATTAACTCTCATGGCAAATTTATCAAGACCTTCAGTTTCTGAAATGGATGAAATTCTAGGCACCCCCTTTAAAGTTTTGGATGATGGCTTTATTAGAGTAATTGACTATATGGGTTCTGATGAATCTATTGTTCAAGCGGCAAGAGTATCGTATGGAAAGGGGACAAAAAAATTAAACGAAGATCGAGGCTTGATTAGGTATTTAATGAGGCATAATCATACTACGCCGTTTGAAATGTGTGAAATTAAGTTGCATATAAGAGTTCCCATGGATTGTTGGCGCCAATGGATTAGGCATCGAACTGCTAATGTTAATGAATATTCGACACGGTATTCTGTTGCTATTGATTCCTTTCAAAAAACCAACCCATTGGAATGGAGATTACAATCGAAAGATAATAAACAAGGGAGTGAATCTTTCATGGACAACATTACTGGTGAAATTTTATCCAAAGAAGAGGAGATTCTTCACACACAAATAAAAAATGTTTATGATAAAAGAATCGAATTGGGAGTTGCAAGAGAACAGGCTCGTAAGGATTTAGCTTTGTCAACCTACACAGAAGCTTATTGGAAAGTTGACCTACATAATTTATTTCATTTCCTAAAGTTGAGAATGGACAGTCATGCGCAGTTTGAAATAAGATCTTATGCAAATATCTTAGGAGAGCAAATTGTAAAAAAATGGTGCCCGCTTGCTTGGGAAGCTTTTGTTGATTATAAATTCAACTCTACTTCGTTTTCTGATAAAGAGCTTAAGATTTTGGTTAGCCTTCAGCTGGGAAAAGATAAAATTGAGATACAGAAAATACTTCAGCAACTTAATTTTTACTTAAATAATGATCTATCAAAACCTTCAAGAGAATTAACTGAACTCGAGAACAAGTTAAGAAATCATGGTTTCATTATTCCTTGGCTTGATTCGTAAATATTTGAGTTATTAGGCCTCTTTTTTTGGTTTGGATATATGTTTTTCGAGCCTGAATAAATAGAAAACTAAGAAAATAACTAAGAATCCTGCGGTAATAAAACCAACAAGATAAATATTGTTACTTTGGAAATAATATTCGTCAGAATTTGAAATATCCTTAATTCTTACATTTTTTATTGAACTTAAAAAAGTGGTATCGGAGAGATTTTTTATATGCTCACTTTGTGATATTTTTTCAGCGGTAGTAATAATTTTTGTTCCTTTTGATGCAAATTCCAACATTGTCACAAGGAGTGTAGAAAATAGTATTGATATAAAAAGATATTTTGAAATATTAATATCAAGCATTGACGAAATCTTTTTGTCATCAATATATTCGTCAGTTTTCCCGAATAATATTGGTTGTAAAATTCTTTTATAATAGTTATAAAATGTAAATGTTATGATAAGCGGGAGCGGCGATATAAACAAATATTCTATGAACTTAAAAGGGCTTATTTCATGAGAATTCTTGTCCATATAGGCCGTTACAAAAGCGTGAAGTAACGCGAAATAAAGTAGAAAAAGAATGCTTGCACAAATCAAAAGAATAAAAATAGCCTCTACCGTTTCATCAATCCAATGATAAGGAGTCTTAAGTCGGAACAATTGCCTTTCCTTCCTTAATAATTCTAAAACAGACCTTCTCACAGCAAGTTGAGCATCAACTTGGTTTATTTTTCGAGTGTAGTCATCCAATATGCTTTTACTACTTGGTTTTTGAACAGTTAAATTCTTGTCGACTTCAGCTTTTTCTATATTTTGATTCGCATCTAGTTCTGGTAAAAGCTCTAAAATTTTTTCGCCAAGTTCCACAAAGAGATTTGGTTTATAAATAACAATCTCATCATCATTAATATTTTTGCCAATTGCATTTTGCGTAAATCTGGTTACATATATTATGGGAATTGATTCGAAAACATTCTTCAAATTTCTACCAAGTTGAAGCCCTAAAGTATTATCAACTTTTCCATCTAAAGAAATATCAACAATGAATAAAATGGGATTTATATCAATCTTCTGAAACAATTCAGAAACTTTTTTTGCAAATTCCTCTCCTGTAATCTGAGCTATTATGATATCTTCAATGGATTTCCGGAATTCTTTAAATTGATCAAGTAATGGATAACATTTCAGATTCAATTTGCTAATTGAATCGACAATTTTTTTCCACTCTTGTTGTTGATCGTCTATTACTACAACTCTATTTTCCATTGATATCCATTTTTAGGGTTAAAGTAGTTATAAATTTGTTTTCGACAGTTTCATCAGGTACGCCAATAATTTCGCCATCATAAATGTTTCTTACCAGATTTTGTATCATCTTTAAGCCATAACCTTTATTTTCATTTATCCCTTTTGAATAATAATTAGAAACCTTTATTTCTAAGACGTCGTCTACATTTGATATCTGCCAGGTTACTTCTACTTGAGCGTCATTCTTATTTCTCTTTTTAATGTTACGTAATATCTCGAAGAAAATGATTTCTATTATTTTCGGATGAAGAGAAGTTGATATATCCTCATAAGGAATAAATATATTATTAAAATAGTCCTCGTTATTACTGTCTTCAAGTTTTGAAGTAGCGACTGATTTGGAAATATTCCTTATTGCTGATTCTAATTCTTCGGCTGAAATAATTTTAAGTGTTATACCAATCGAGTTTAATTCGTCATATACATTCGCAATATTTCCTGCATTCTTGGCGAGCACCTCGGCGATTCGGTATTCATTTAATGATACATTAAATAAGAGGTCATATTCAGAAAGTAGGTTACCAATGTTCGGAGGGTCTGAAGTCTCATTTTCAAATGTTGGAGTAAATTTATTTCTATCTGCATCTGAAAGAAAGCTACCAAAGAATTGAATTTGATCATCTTTGTATCTTATTATCTCCTTGTATGTGTCTTCTAGGTACTCAATATTCATAGCGGTGCCATGACTTAGCAATCTATACTGGCTTGTTATCGATTTTTCGAACAAAGAATTTCGATAACTATCATTTTCATAATGGTGCTTAAAAAATTTTGAGAGATACTTTTTCAACAAAAGAAGGTATCTTATTTTTTCTGATTGAAAATTTGTGGGGTTATTGGAGGCGATCACAATTACAGCTTGGGGCTTCACAGTTATTTCACTTAGTACGTTTCCTGTATCTGGATCTGTGTTTTTTAGATATTCCATATTAGTTATCCGGTAAAAAAGAACATGTTTTTTTGAAGAAAAATAACGACTCCCTTCCAGATAATTCTCAAAAAAGCCCTTCTTAAATTCTTTAGTCATTGGATCATACTCATCAACGAACTCAGTAATTGTATCACCGGCAATAACTTTATAGTATGGCTTCATAGATTTCCATTTGCCATCCCCGGTATTTATAAACTCAAATATGTTTTGCGGCCCTCCACCATCTCTTAATTTAAGCCCCTTAATAATATATGGGACAAGTGTTTTGTTATTCTCATAATCTAAGGAAAAAAGTTCTGGAGTATCTGAATATATTGTGACATTGTTAGCGGTAACATTATTACTTTCATCAAGCGGCCCATAGATAACAAATGTGTGAGCTTCTGCATCATAATCTTTATTTCTTACCTGAAGAATGTTCAATAACCTGTTATTAATGAACTTCATTTTATATTCCAAACTCCAGTCATGAGGTGAAATGCCTTTTTCGTCACCGTCTAAAAACCACATTAATGTTATAAAATGAAAAAACGATTCACTGACATTAAACTCTTTACCGTTTATTGATAAAGGCAGTTTGGGTATTCTTTCTGGTAGGGTCAATTCACTGCCAGAAACTATAGTTGCATTTTTGGGAAATATTCTTGATTCGAATTCAATATTTAGAAATTCAAGAAGCGGGTAAAAGGCAATTTTACCACTTGAGGTACCTAAAATCCTGTTCAGAATTCTATCTAAAAAAGCACTTTTTTCATCAAGGTTATATTCTTTGCTTTCATCATGAAGTCTTTTTTTATTAGCTAGTTCTTCATCTAGATATTCAGAAAAACTAAGCTGCCTGATTTTTTCAAGTAATTTATCTGAATATTTTTTTAATATTCCTGTATTCTCCAGCTTTATAATTCTGATTAACTGCTTAAAGCTAGCAGGAATTAAGTTTTCGTCAAGCTTTTCATACCACTTACTTAGTTTATTTTCAAAGTATATAGCCTTTGTTTCATTATTAATTGTGATCTCTTTGATAAGAATGGCTACGTAGTATTGGAAATCTGTTCGTGTTTTAAATATAGTTTCTATATTTTTAAGAGCTCGTGCACTATAAATAATGGACAATAGATCATTTACGGTTATTGGAATATCTTCCTGTGTCAATAAGTATTGTTGCTCTTTGTTAATTTTTTTGAAAAGCGGAAAATAATTCCCCAGGATAATTGATACAACCGCTGTAATAAATCTCTTGTCCAGGTTTGGACTTTGTAAGATCAGTGCAAGCTTTTTGCGATCTTTTGACGCCAAAATGTTAGTTAATTCTTGCTTGTCTTTCAAAATCTTAAAGAGATTATCTAGTATGATCTTAACATGTTTTTCACGATCTCTTATCAAGGTATTTCGCTGATCGGTTTTCTCAACTGATTTATAATAATTAAGGAGCTTGTTATAATTTTCTTCCCGGAGAAGAAAGTTGCTTTTCAAATAAGAAATTCGCTTCAGATAAAGTTTTACTGTACGAAATCGGGAGTCAGTAATTGCAATACGAAGCCGAATCGGGGAAAGCTCTAGGTTAAGCTTATGCTGCAAGAATTTAAAAACTCGTTTCCTGATTATATAGTTGTTAACAAAAGGGGGTTGGCTAATAACTTTAACTAGGCAAAATCTGATTTCTGTATAGCTGTACGGATTTTTTCCATCAAAAATATCTCGAAACATTTTGTCAACTTCTTTGAACATGAATATGGGAGAATCATCCTCCCTTTTTGCCAAAATTTCTGAAAGATGCGTATGTAGATATTCTTCAATTAGGAACTTTAAAGCCATCAAGTGCTTAAATGGATTTTCCCAGAATGAGTTGAAAGCCGATTTGAGATATATTTTTTCATAATCACTCCCTTCACTAATCCGGTCATCATAACCGTGGAATGTTTGTTCACCTAGTCCTGGTAGATCAGATTTTCTATTAAACTTTTGAATGCCCTTATATAAAGTGTATTCTGTAGGATCCAGATTGGCAATTTTGGCTAATTCCGCATAATTGCCTTGATGTATACATATCGGGCACCTTAGGTGCGAAGAGATAACAGTCGGAACACTAAACTGTCGAAAGGTATAAAAAGCTGGAGCATTTTGTTCGCCTATTTTTAATTGTCCAATGGTGGATTCAATTTCATTATATACGACAGACGTAATTCGACTGATCATGCATATAATTAAATTTGTTTGCTTTTCATTACCGCATGATTTAATGTATTGATCGATAGAGTAGAATGTTCTCGCTGTGGAGATCTGATCATCTACATATACAACTAAGGATGCATTTTTTAGGATATCTCCATAAAATTCCTTAAAATTTGAAATGTAGTCGCTTTCAGCATTATAGAGAATGACATTAGCTGTATTTCTAAATAGATACTCATTAACGTAATGTACAAATTTTGAATTGTACTTCCCGTCAGGAGAAATAATGCATGCTTTACGCTCTGCAATATAAGGACCTAGATCCCTTTTCTTTTTTATCAACCAATCCCTTATTCCCTCTTCATGCTTTTGCAAAAAAATAGTAGGTTCAATGAAATGAATATTGTCTCTTTTGTCAATTCTAAAGTGACCATAGTGATAGTAGTCAAATTTAAACGAATACAACGAATCTTTATTCAACTCAACAGGGTACTTTACTGGTTCCCCAAAAATTAATAGTGGTGTTACAGAGGCTTTATCGGTCTCAACTAATGGAGGCTCTGTTTTAGATTTAAAGCATAATTCGCAATCTCCGATTTCATACCATTTGGTAAATACCTGCAAAAAGAAAAACTGTGAAAAATCCCCTTCGTCTGCATCTTTTATATTGATTAGATTTAGTGAAGTATTTTGAGGCCTTAGCCAATTGTTAGCTAGAAGCATTGTACAATCTTCAAATTTTTTTTCTGCTTTCAGGAATTGATCATATTCCTCATCGGCTACATTAATTACATTAATAAACGTTTTAAAGATATTTTCAGGTGGGACTTTGTATTTTTCTTGGAGTGCAGTTTTAATTTTAACGGAAGTAGAGAAGGTAGAACTAATTGGAATAATTACCAGATGTAATGAATCGGGTTCAATATTTTGATACATCAGTTCATCGCTGTCATAATCTTTAAAAATGTTTAAGACAATTTCCTTGCCCTTGCCTAAATGGTTTTCAAGGTATTTTTTTAATTTAAATACTAAAAGCTCACTATACTTGGCGTAACCTAACAGTGTTATTTTATTAAAACCAAGCACTTCTTTATTTGAAGCGTGAAAAATATGTTCTTTTAAATAATATGCAATTTGTACTGCAAGGTGCGTAACAGTGTTGCTAACTTGAAACAACCTTTTGGCGTAATAAAAATCCCTGATATGAATTTTAGAGCCAAGCCTGAAATGACCATTTGCTAGCTTGTATCCCTGGAAATTTGGGTCGCCTGACTTTTCATCTATTTCTGTGTTTAAACAGGTCAATAAGAAATAACTATATAGTTTCTTTCCTTTGTAGTCTAATATTGAATCAAACTCCTTCACCTTATACGTACCCTTGTAAAACAATGTACTTTTGCCAATATTATATTTAGAGGATGATTCTGCTCCAGCAATATTGACCGTTAGAGGTTCCTCAAAAGGACAAGACAAATATCTTCTGTTAAATTCTAATACTACTTCAATTTCTGAATTAAAAAAAAGAAAAGGTTTAAAATATGCATGGTCCCAATAGTAGAAAAGAATGGGAAACTTTAATGCACTTTTTCTTTCGGCACTTCTGTATTGAGCCTCTACCCAATGTAGCAAATCTAAAGATGGGATAATTACAATTAAATCCTGAAAAAGGGTATTTTCTTGCAATGATGCCAGAAGGCGGTACACATCCCCAGGGTTTCTTATAATTGGTGATTGTTCTGTGATATACAGAACGAGTATATCGGTGCTTCTTTGGGAAAATAAATCAGGTGATTTTTCTTTGAGTTTTTTAATTATATTCTCGTTAACCAGGTTTGCAGAAGCAAATTGTGCTTCATCGCAATTGATGGTAATAAGTTTGGGCGATGTATCGATCGGTGTTTTGATTTCTAGATAACTGGTAAAGTCACCTTTAGAATAATATAAAATTTCCTGCTCTTGCCCTTCTAAATATATTTCTTTCGCTTCTTCTTTAATAATCCTTGGGGCTGCGACTTTTTCTTTAATAAAGAGAGGTAAAATAATATTGTAAGCTGTTCCATTCCCTTGGCTAATGGTACTTTGTTCATGCGAAAAAGAGTCATATAGGATAGATTTTTCATTGTCTGTGGTAGAAACAGAAAAAAAGCCATTATTGCGAATCATTTGGTCGCTAAAAAAAAGTAAACCATAATTATTTCGGTACTTTTCGATGCTTAAATGTGGGGTGTTTTCACTTGCTTTATAAAGGTCTTTTAAACTGAATCCTGTTTTCTTTTCCAGTTTTCCATCGTAGGTTTCCAATATTCCTTTTGTACTAATATCAAAGATGTTAATATCTATAAACTCTGCTGCCTGCTTATCGCTTCCTATGAAATTCTCTATGACGGATTCAATATAACTAATTACAGGATTGCCACTTCCTGCCTTTAGTCCTAAAATATCTTCTGAATCATAAATACGGAATTGAATTACACCCTTGCCTTCGGTGCTATGGAGTTTTATATTACTTATAAGCTCACGCATAGCCATTTCAAGTCTTTCACATAGATCAAAAAGGTATTGAAAAGTTTGTCTTAATGAACTTAGAAAATCTGCGGAATTATGGCGATCCTCTTCACGGAATTTTACTAACTTATTGTAGAGCGTAAATGAAAAAAAAAGCAAAAAGAAAGCTGTCTTACCCTTGAGCCTGCTATCCATTGACTTTATTTCCCGGAAATATTCTGAAACCCTGTTTAATCCTCTAAAAGGTTCAGCCTGTGACTTAAGAAATTTAGCAGAAAACCTTTTATCGGTTCTGAAGTAGTCTCCCTTATCTTCTAAGAGATAAAATGCTCTAAGCTCACCTAGGCAACGTGCATAACACAGCAATACGAAGTGAAAAATATTGTACCCTCTCTTCAATAAAAAATTATTTGCCAGTGTTTCATAAAAAAAATTGTTTAACTCGCTAGCGTTAGTTGTTGAAACATCACAATCTTTGAATATTTCAGTTATGGCCTGATCAAATTCGGTTTCTTTTATTTTCCATAAAAAATCCTTATCAAAAAGGATTCTTTCAGTTCTTAGATCAGTTTTATCAATATATAATACTGGCAAAAAGCTTACACGTGGATATTTATACTGGATTGACGAAAGTTCTTTAGTCTCTGACTGATTATGTTGTTTGGTAAAAAAATTAATGTCTCCCGCTGTAAATTTTGCAAAATTGATGTAGCTATAAATTTTTGCTTTAAGAGCAGAATAGCGCTTCTCATCCTTACTGCTCAATGTTCTAACGTCTTCAACGAAGTCGAATGTGATTCTAATATGAGGGCTTTGTTTAGTGATAAGAAGAAGAATACTGAATGCAGTTAATTCTATTTGTTTTGTAGCAGCAAAGAGTTTGATGCTAATACTCCCTTTGAGCTTTTCCTCTTTTAGTCGGGTCAATATTATTGACAATGAATTTGAAAATTCAAATCCGACGTATCTCGAATTCACGAAAATGTATTCTACTTCAAAGTCGGGCTGGAGTAAAGACAGCAAGATTTCTGGAACAATTTTATTATTTATTTTAATTTGCATGGATTGTCGGGAATCAATGATGTTTGGGATTTGCAGAGCAACTATATAGCAATGTTAATACGCATAATGCTTTTACAATATAGGTATTTGTTTTTGAATATTAAAAATATATCAAACAAAATAATGTAGGAGCCTACGCCATAGTGTAACATTACACGCCATTAATTCAAAATCGTTTTTAATGGCCGTGTAATTTTGGTGTGGTTTAATTCTGTTATGAGCTATCCTTCAGTATATGCGATTATAAGAACATAATTCTACAAGTTTAAAATACAGTTTGCATCTCTCAGTCGCAATTGTTTCCTAATTATTCATATTATTCGCTTTCACCGGCATTTGCCTGTAATTTTGCATCATGCAAATACTAATCCTCAAATCAAAGATTCACCGGGCTATCATTACCGAAGCCAACCTCAATTATGTCGGAAGCCTTACACTTGACGAAGACCTGATGGATGCAGCCAATCTTATCGAAAATGAAAAGATCCAGGTCGTAAACGTAAACAATGGAGAACGTTTGGAAACATATATCATCAAAGGCCAGCGGGGTAGTGGTATCGTTTGCTTAAATGGACCGGCTGCAAGAAAAGGTGCTCAAGGTGATATCGTAATCGTTATTTCTTATGCCTTAATGGATTTTGAAGAAGCAAAGAAATTTAAACCAACTATTGTTTTTCCCACAGAAGGGAATAAGTTATAAACTTTTCCGTAAAGAATAGAATTTCGAACTGCTAATATATAGGAGTGGAGACAAGAAATTTATTCGGAATAAACCCACCATCTTTTTTCCTCAATCAGTGCTGTCTTTGTTTTATGTAGTGGTCCCATTTTAACCTGCATTGCACCTGCGAAAATTGGAAGGTTTGCCACTCCAAATAATAAGTCTATATCATCTCCGGAAACCCTACCAAAACCAAACTTTAAAAAAGATAAAACTGTGTCAGACACACCCACAGAAAATTTTAATAAAAATGAAAAAAAGCAAAGACAACAAACCGCCCCGCCCGGTGTCCCAAAATCGGTACACAGCACTGAGCGAAGTCGAAGTGTGATTATCTTAACTCAGAGCGAAGTCGAAGAGTTTTTCATATCAGCCAATTACCCGGTCACCGAAGCACAAAAATTCTTTTTATACAACAAGGGTAGGGGATGGATGCTCCGGGATAATGTACCCATTAAAGATTGGCAGGCCTTGGCTCACAAATGGATGCTGGGTATTGGCAAAACCAATCCCAAAAAAAAGCAGTCCGATGAAACCGCTCCCAATGCCGAAGAATTATTAAACATGTTTATAGCCGGCGAGAAGATCTTCAACCTGATCACTGCAGATCATTTCCACCAACTGCAACTCGAATTAACTGAAACAATAATCCAAGAAGCCTGGAACGCAAGAGTAAATCAGCTAACCGGTACCAACCAGCATTCATTAAATCAACTATGGGATGCATACTTGAAAGGCAATGAAAACAATGAACTGATACAAAAAGACAAACCCAATCTCATTAACCTGGCTAAACGAATTGCTGTATTAAAACATTTTCAACAACGTGACCGATAACATCAAAAGCATGATTACAATAAACCTGATGGAATTTACCGATTATGAGTTTAAGGATATCTATACCTATCTGATGACAAACAATGAAACCTCATTCCGTATCACCATGCCCCGGGATCCCGAACTACAACAGGGAGATAAGATGTCAATTGTAACAGAGTATTACGATGCACTGTATTTCGGTCAAAAGCTTTCGGAATTATCAAACGATTTCTGTTATAACGTTCCATCCGAATATTGTCCCACACCATTCGCCTATGAGATCATCACCACCGACATGGAAAAACTTGCCGACACCTTGTTTTACCTAGTAAGAGGAATTGTACTTGATACCGAAACAACAGAAATCATGGAAAAATATTGGGACGACAAGGAACAATTCTGGGCCCAATACTGCAGCGATAAAATTGTACCGGTCTGTCATGGACTCTTACACATCATGGAAAACAATTTACAAGAATAATAACCCGTTAAATCAAAATCAATGAACATCAAAAACTACACATCCACAGTCGACTAGCCGCTCAATGGCGAAGATCGAAGAACTCCTTGTAGAGATCGGCGCCACCAACGTCAACAAGCAATACGAAAACAAAGTATGCACCGGCATCACCTTCCTGCTCTATGATCAGCAGTTACTGCAGACTTTATCATTCCATCTGAAAGCCCAGGTTGAAGAATGTTTTCAGGTTCTCTGGAAAGATGTAAAGCGCCCCCGCCCGGACACAAAATCCACCCTGCAGCACCAGGCCAACAAAACCGCCTGGAAGATCCTTTCCGACTGGACCGAAATCCAATGCAGCATGATCCTCCTCGTCCAGGCCAAACCCCTACAAATGTTTCTACCCTTCATGTACGACATGAAAACATCCGAAACATTATTTGATAAGGTAACAAACGGGAAGCTAAATCTCCTGCCCGGATAAATAAAATTGTGAATTGTCTGGTCTCTCTTTATATTGATAATCACCAGAAAAATGTACTAGAGGTGGAGTATATTTACGTGTTAAGCACAACGATGAAAATACTGTCATACAACGAATTTCTTACTTCTACATGTAATACTTCTCCTGGAGAATTACACTTCTCTAATTTGACGGAGGCAGAAAAAACTGAAAAGATTGAAAATAGTATTAGAGGGGACGTTCACCTAATCTGGAAAAAATTAATCTTACCAATAAATAATCTATTAGAAAGTTGCCCTTATTGTAAAAATAAAACAACTCGGATTCATAAGAAAACAATATCATTTCCGGGGTTTGAAACCCAAGTACATCTTTTTAAGTGCAAATGTGGATGGTGGGGAATTGGAGAATATGGAACCACAAAGAATATTAATTTCTTGCATTCTGATTCACGTAATAAAATAATTGCGGGAATTTTAAAAAGTTATGAGATAGATTCAAATAAAATACCTGTAAATACATTAAATGAAGTTTTGGCAAAAGACAATAGTAACTTATTCAAAATACACCCTACAAAATTGGAAGAAATCGTTCAACATGTTTTCTCTTCATATTACAATTGCGAAGTCATTCACTGTGGAAAATCACATGATGGGGGAATTGATTTAATGCTAATTAATTCAGAAAAGCCAACACTTATTCAAGTTAAAAGAAGAACTAAGCCTGATCATATTGAAAGTGTATCAACTGTTAGAGACTTGCTCGGTGCTATGTTTATAAACGACACGCAAAAAGGTATGATTGTATCAACAGCAAATAGATTTTCGAGACCATCTAATAAAATAGCAAATTTTTTAATAGAAAGAGGAAAAGTCGAAGTTTTTGAGTTGGTAGATTTCAAGAAGTTTTGCGAAATGCTAACTTTGGTAAACACTTACAAAATGAAAGAAAGTTGGGAAAAACTGATAGAAGATATTTAAATACTTTATGTGTCTACTTGCATAGCTGCCAGAGGTGAGAGAAACAGCAAAATTCAAAAAAAGAAACTCATATGACTAAAGCGGAAATTTCCGGCATTGCACCATTCTTTATCGTAAAGAACGTTCCTGGAGCGCTGGCATTTTATCGTGACCGTCTCGGGTTTGATATCGCTTTTCAAGGTCCTGCAGAAGATGATATCTTCTTCGGCATTGTACAGCGTGGAGCGGCGATGATCATACTGAAGGATGTCGGGGTCGAGCCGGTGCCGAACTACACGAGAGATATCAAAAAAGGCATTGCCCGGTGGGATGCTTACCTGTATGTCCCGGATCCCGATGCTCTTGCGGAAGAATTCTCGTCACGCAATGTCGAATTCTTTCAACCACTCAGGGACGATTATGATGCGGATGGTTTGCGGGGATTTGAAGTCAAAGACGCTGACGGCTATTTGTTGTTCTTTGGACGTACCCGGGATTGATGCATTTTCAACTAATCAATAAAAAAGCAATGAAAAAAATATCAATTAGTTTAGCCTGCTTATTTCTGGCAATTCTCAGTTGCGGACAAACAGTAAGCAATACATCAATAAGTTGCCTCAATAAAGCAGATGCTGAAAAAATACTAGGCCAGCCTGCAACACTAACAGAAAATACTACTGAAGAAAAAGATAATGCAGTTAAATACAGGTGTACCTATACCGCAACAAAAAGTGAAGCTACCACCGGCAAAACCGGTCATCTTTATTATATGTTTGAGAAATACGTGAGTCAAGCCTCTGCAAAAGTTGTCTATGCCGGCATTTTAGCTCAAAATCGCAATATGCCCAATTTCAAAACGCTAAACAGTATCGGTGACGAAGCATTACGGCATACTGATAATGAGAATTTCGATATGATAATCGTAAGAAAAGACGATAAAATATTACGCTTGAAAGTGAATAAGTTAACTGCCTTAACCTCCATAAAAAACTTACAGATTATCGCAGAAGAAATAACTGCTAAGCTATAACGAATCTAAAATCTCTTCCTGGGTAGCGTCCACGGCTAACACTAAAGCCAACCTCCAACACCAGGCAAACAAACCACTTGGAACATCCTTTCCGACTGGACCGAAATCCAATGCAGCATGATCCTCCTTGGCCAGGCCAAACCCCTGCAAATGTTTCGGCCTTTCATATACGACATGAAAAGCAATGAAACGCTGTTTGACAAGGTAACTTGCGGAAAAGTAAGCCTGCTATTACCTGGTTAACTAGGATTGCATGTAAATAGCGATTTTGAAATGTCATCCATCATTGTCCATTTGGGATCATTGTCGCAATTGAGTACTTTTAATTGGCGATAATGTAAGAGTATTTGCAATATTATTCAACAATTTACTAAATCAAATTTTCGAATCAAATGTCACAGGCAAATGAATTAGATTGGAAAAAATACGAAGCAATCACCAAATACATTTATGAGACTTTAGGCAGAACATCGGGAGTTAAAGTAGACGGATTTGGACCTAATTGTAAGCTTCTTGGAAAATCTGGTGTATCACATCAAATTGATGTACTGACATCTCATACCGATGGGTCTCACTCATATCAAACAGCAATTGAATGTAAATACTGGAATAAAAAAATAAACAAAGACACTGTAATGAAAGTATCTGCTATAATTGAAGATACAGGAGTTAAAAAAGGAATAATTGTTTCTAAGAGTGGATTTACATCAGATGGCCAAGAGTTTGCCAGGCATAAGAACATTGGGCTTGTTCAATTAAAGGAATCAGGCGAAAAGACTCCAGATGGCCAACCAGAAAAAATTGATATTGGGATTTTGGAATTAAAGGCAAGCTGCACCATACATAGGCCTGAAATATTAAGCACCGTTATAGATTACGTTGAGAGAGATAATACATATAGTGAAGAAATCAATATCTATAGTACTTCGATTAAACTGCCAAGTGGACAACAAGTTCCATTTAGTAGTTATACAAGGGTATTTCAAGATGAATTACATAGTCAATATAAATTGAGGATTTGGTGAATAAGGGGATTATTAGGCAGGAGGGAAAATCTGGTCGTGCTGTCAAATACATGTTGAAAAAATAATTGGCCGGTAATGGGCCGAATTGGCCGGTGATTGGCCGGTAATGGGCCGGTAATGGGCCGAATTGGCTGAAGAATGAATTTATTGATTTTGTACCCGGACTACAGTATTTCATAGCATCATTGTTGTGTCACTCCCTTGTACCACATACCATTGGGCAACAAGCATCCTTTAAAGCCGCCAGGTCGCCTTACTCAGTGCTGCAGCATCGTTCCTCGCCTTGCACTTCCGTAGGCCACCTTGCGGCAATCAACATCACGTTTTCAATTGTCACTTCCGGCAGTACTTGTCCAGTCGCAGCGGCGGCACAGCCAACCACTTGCGCCCGGCCAACAACTGCCGATCCCTCCGCACCTGGCTGCACATGGTTATCGCTCCGGCCATTGAACATTCCTTTGCAGCCAGCTTCGACATTCACGCCCGGACACAGGGCACGGCTATCCCGCCAAAATACAGGGGCGGGCTTTGCGGTGTTGCAGGCAGTTTTTTATGTCATGGTTTTTGCATCCGACACACTTGCACTACTTTATTTTTTTCAAATGTTTCGTAACGGATAAAATAGTATTTGCAAAAAAATAAACAAGTGCAGCCAGCGCCACGAAGCAAAAACCCACGCCATAAAAAACTGCCTGAAGCTACTTTACATAACGTGGCCTTATGGTATTTTTTACCCCGGCTTATGCAAGCATGCTCGACAAAAAATCCCATAAGCACATTATGTAAAATAGCCAACACCACATGCAACAAAAAAATAATCCCACGCCAACATTGCCAGGCTAATTATTTTTTTGTTGCAGCCGTGCCAAAGACAGCCAGCGCTTCTCCCAAGCGGTACCCCGATGGGGCGTTCTGTTTTGCCATCTCACTCCGTTCGGTCAATGGCATCGCCTACCGGCAGTAAGGTGGCAAAGCCGTATTTTATTTTTAAAAAAAAGGAGGAAGATAAAAAACTATCGCAGCCGCCGCCAGGTCCCTGAATTTTGAAGTGTATCCCTGGCGGCCTTGATTTGCAAAAAAAACATAAACGATTGCCCGGTAGTGGTATTTAAATTTTAGGGTTATGCAGGGCAATCATTTATATTTTTTTCGCCCAACCAACCCTCTGCTAACCTAAAGAGTGGCTGTAAAAAGAGTGCAGTATATTTTTTTACTTTAACGGTTTTAAAAGTAGCAGGTATATAAAATAAAAGAGCCCCCATTTCGGAGGACTCTTTACTCTGCAGGTCACCACAACAAACAGAGGTTATTTTTTTAACCGCTTAATAAGTAGCTTGAGCAGGAGGGTGACAATAAAACTGACCACAGCACCAAGGGCTGCAAGAACTCCCGTTTTCAGAAGATCTGCACTATTGATATTTACAAGGACCGTTAATAATGTTCCTCCGATAGTTCCCGCCTTGGTTCCGCTGTCAAAATATTGCTGATTCATGTTATTCTCCTTTTACTGTAGCCTGGCTGATACCACCAGCAACAGTTCCTGCAACAGCCAGGTATCCCGCAATCTTTATAACAACTGCCGGCAGACTAACAGGCGCTGCCAGAACAGTTGTTCCGATTGCAGCAACCGCAAGGCCTATATTCCGGATCTTCTTAAAGAAGGGTGGAGTGGGTGACTTTATTCTTTGTTTAATTTTCATATTGCAGGCTTAGATTAAAAATGGGTTTCGGTTAGCTAATAAAGCTTAGTAATGCTGAGGTCAGTGCCTCGATTATTCCGCTGTACATGTTGCGAATTTTTAATGGTCAAAAAAATGGGTTTCGTTAACTCAAAAAGATTGATAAGGCTGAGTTGATGGCCTCTATTATGCCGTTTAGCATCTTGCTCTGGTTTTAAGGTTTAAAAATTGGGTTTAAATTACCGGACTGCTCTATTGAACGATCAGGCTGATAAAAAGATCAATAAGACCTGACATCATGTGAATTAGATTTAATGGTTAAAAAAACTTGTTTCTTTTGGTCAATCACAGGAAACACAATAGCCGTAATTTTCTTTAAAGCTTTGCGGGATTCTAAACCTTTGCCTTCTGCAGTTAAAAGAGAAACCGGGGCGATACAGCCCTTCAATTCTTTAATGGCATCATTGGCCGCATGTATCAATATTAATTGACGGTTGGGCACATTATTTAATTGTAGATGCCATTTATGTTTTGGGCTGTATCGCTTCACCAGTTCATAAGTTCCTTCCGGGACGCATGAAATGCGAGACAGGTTGTTGTGCCAGGGTAACTCAATCGAGTTGCACAATATGTTTCCGTTCAGGAAAATGCTTCCATTCGTACCATTCGGAAAATATGTTCTGATCAATTCCAGTTTCATTGTTTCAAAGGGTTAAGGATTAAATACCTGAAACCTTAACCAGGTTCAGGGCATTAAATGCACCGTTTTTCAAAGGATACATTTGCCCGTTTACTTCCTGATAAAATTCAATACCAAGAGCCAGGAACAAAGGATGGGTACTGTTGGCGGTTACAGCATTGGCCAGGTTGATAACTGCCGCCGCTACATTGTTCCATGGAAGGATTGCGGTTTCATTAGTATCCACCACAAAACTTTCGTTCTCAAAATCAATCTCAGCGCCACCTGAAATAATCTTGAAATGTGTAGTACCTCCCGGTGCAGCGATCATGTTTGCCGGGATGAATACCGGCAGGTCAACTGTCAACGCACCGGTAACACGATTAATAGCGGCAGTGTAAGGGGCGTAAATTGTCCTTCCCAGTTTTCCGTTCTTGTTAAAGTCGAAGCCTTCCAGTAATTCTGCCTCACCGTCAATTACATTTCGTAACCCACGGGGGTTTGTAGCATCAGCCTGGATTACTTTAACCATTTTCGAAGACAGCCGGCCTACCATTCGGTTGTCGCTTGCATTCTGCAGAAGGCCTCGGATTGCAGTGCGGAGTGTTTTACCAGCTTTGCCGGCATTTCCAAACTCCGCACCGTTTTCACGGGTCCTTACAAAATTTGGATCGTTTGCGATACGGTCTGCAGAAATACCTCCTTTGCCTTTAGCCAGGAATCCGTCCTGCGATTTGTAAAATGTGATATCACCAATGGTACCTTCCAGTTTGATAATACCTTTTTGTTTTGCCATTTTTAAAGGGTTTAAAGATTAATTATTATCATGCAAAAACAGCTATTCTGTACAGTTAGAGCTCTCAAGCTTTTTGTATTTTTGCAATCATCACCACAATGATAAAATGAGAATTCAAACAAAAAAAGCAACGGTTCCGAACGTGCAGGGTTATGCAGCAAATGATCCCAAATCGCATAGTCATTTATGCAAAAGACATCATGAATATCACCGGCCGTAGAGAACGGGCCGCCAGGAAGCTGCTTGCCAAAATCCGAAAGAAATACAAAAAGAAGAGAGGGGAGTTTATTTCAATTGATGAGTTCTGCGAATTCACATCATTAAAGAAGGAAAGTGTCTGGGAATTTTTATCTAACTAAATGAAATATTGTACATTTCATATCCATTTCATCAGCTTAAACCTGATATTTCAGATATGAAATATCAATTACTAATTAATAGTTTATCAGAAATATATTACTGATTGTAAGGTAATTAGAGGTATGATTAACTATTTTTTTAATAATTCAGAATTATATTACCGATATGATATCATTTTTGATATTAAAGTGGTATTTTTGTAAAAATCGGTAATATACTTCTGATGAATAAAACGGAAATAGGACATATCATCCAAAAAAGGAGAGATTCTCTCTCTCTAAAGCAGGAAGATCTTTCAGAAATGACAGGAATTACTTCTAAAACGATTTACCTTATTGAGAATGGTAAAGGGAATCCGTCTATTGATACGCTTCAAAAATTATTGGAAGTTTTGGGATTGGAAATAGTTATTGATATCAAAAAAATGGGTGAATGAAAGGACTGGTTTATAATAATGGTTTGTTGTCAGGAACTATCGAAAAGAATGATAGTGGAAAATATATTTTCCGTTACAATGACGACTATTTTGCAGATACACAAAAACCAGCTATCAGTTTAACATTACCCAAAACACAACAGGAATATCAGGCTGAAAAATTGTTCCCTTTTTTTTATGGACTTCTTTCAGAGGGTATTAATAAGGATATACAATGCAGGTTATATAAGATTGATGAGAATGATGATTTTACAAGACTTTTATTAACAGCTGGGTATGATACCATAGGATCTATCACAGTAAAACCGGAAGACGATGAATTGTTTGGGATGCTATACTGAAGTAAAAGAAGGCTATTGTTTAGCATGCAGGAAAAAATTGTTTGATAAAGCAAAGGTTCCGGCGGTACTGCTATTTGACGCACCCAAAGCAGATAATCTTGCTGAGTTCCAGGAACACACAAAACGCTTATCCATTTCCGGTGTACAACTTAAATACTCAGCTCGTTTGGAAGATGGTGATCTTAAGCTTTATGAAAAGAATGGTCAATATATTTTAAAACCAATTCCACCGGCAAAGCAGTTGATCAATCTTGACGATGCACCGGAAAACGAGCATCTCACCATGCAAATAGCAGAACAGCTTTTTAATATAAATACGGCTGCCAATGCTTTGATACGATTTAAAGATGGACAACCAGCGTATATTACAAGGCGCTTTGACGTGAAGCCTGATGGAAGTAAATATATGCAGGAAGATTTTGCACAATTGACCAATAGAACAAAGCATACTCATGGAGAAACCTTTAAGTATGATGGTAGCTATGAAGAAATTGGGTTGTTGATAAAAAAGTTTGTACCGGCTGCGGCACCAGCTCTTGAAAAATTCTTTCAGTTAGTCGTTTTTAATTACGTCATTTCAAACGGCGATGCTCATTTAAAAAACTTTTCTCTTTTGCGAAATGATACAGGAGAGTATCAGTTAACGCCGGCCTATGATTTAATGAGTACTGTTATACATACGCCTCAGGAATCTGATACAGCCCTCGACTTATATGAAGGGGATATAAAATCAGAATTTTATTCAACCTATGGATATTATGACCGTCAAAACTTTATGGAATTGGCCAGGCGTTTAGGTATAATAGAAAAAAGAGCTGAAAGAATAATAGATCAATTTCCTGCCGGTAAAGAACAGATAAATGAAATCGTACAGAAATCATTCTTATCCCAGGAAGTTAAAAACATCTACATAGCTTCCTTCGTTGATAAAGTAAAACGGATACAATAATGTCTTGTCCTGAAATAGCTATACACAAAACAAAGTGTATATGGAATCAACTCAGTTAACGGATTATGCTCCAAGAGCCAATCGGCAATCGCATTATGACAAGCGCTTAATTTTAAAGATCGTAAAGGAGGTTGAAGAAGGATTGCCTAGAAAAGAGGCCGTTAGAATTTATGAATTAGGTAAA
>Ga0193752_1001247_pt1 | contig 21541 bp, 13 predicted proteins | sample H1c1metaG_FD_144924 | JGI IMG/M metagenome (GOLD analysis project Ga0193752, IMG submission 144924) | Soil microbial communities from a riparian zone of the East river system, Colorado, United States - H1c1 | ecosystem: Environmental > Terrestrial > Soil > Riparian zone | place: USA: East River...
CCAGCGCATTTGATATCGATGCGTAGCATCGAAGCATTTCCGAACGAGTCGCAGTGCTCCCATGACTCCGGATTTAACCATCCACGAAGAGCTACCCTGTCTTATCTATCTATATTCCAGCTATATTTCAGGTACGCAACCAAAAACCAACGTGCGGCCAGTAGCTCAAAAGCTCCGCGAGCCTCCGCGTGTGTTGGATTTCTCTTAGCGGACCTGCAAAACCATCCCATGCCCACAACCCTATAGAATTAGTAATTAACAATGGAGGCACACCATCCAGTGGCCCCGATGCGTAGCATCGAAGCATTCCCGAACGAGTCGCAGTGCTCCTATGACTCCGGATTGAACCATCCACGAACAGCTACCCTGTCTTAATCTATATTCCAGATACGCAACCAAAAACCAACGTGCGGCCAGTAGCTCAAAAGCTCCGCGAGCCTCCGCGTGTGTTGAATTTCTCTTAGCGGACCTGCAAAACCATCCCATACCCACAACCCTGATTCCGAATGGTGACTATCGTTTTTTGCCGTTGTCGAAGTGCTGTATCGACGCCAGCAAGACTACAGCAGTAGCCATGACGACCAGCGCAATGAACGATCCTCTCAGCGTGGCAGCTCCTGCGATGAAGCCGATCGCCGGAGGACCCACCAGGAAACCCATAAATCCCAATGACGACACAGCCGTGATCGCTGTGCCGGGTGTCATGGTACGCGATTTACCTGCCGCACTGTAGGCCATCGGCACGACGGAGGAGACACCCAGGCCAACCAATGTGAACGCTACCAGTACGGGACCATACTGCGGATAGCAAACGGCCAATAGCAGGCCCGTTGTCGCCAGCAATCCGCTCAGTTGAAGGGTTCGCTTCAATCCAAAGCGCACAGCAAGGGCATCGGCCATGAATCGCATGGTGGTCATCGCGACCATAAACAGCGTGTAGCCCATGGCCGTCTGTTCGCCGGTAACGCGCACTACCTTGCTCATATAAATGCCGCTCCAGTCGAACATCGCACCTTCGACCATCATCGAACAAAAGGCAATGAGTCCAAGACCCAGTAGTGCCTTGTCGGGCATCGCCAGCAACGATTGCTTTTCCTGGCTCGCCCGGTCGCGCGGCTTAAGATAACGCGTGGCCCAGGCGAGCACCGGCACGAACACCGATGCAATGCCGACAAAGTGCCACCAGGGAGATATCTCGTGACTGATCATCCACGCGCCGACGGCTGCACCGGCAAACCCGGCCAGACTCCATAAGCCATGGAACGTGGCCAGCAATCTTTTGCCATATGCCTCTTCGACGGCAACGGCCTGTGTATTCATGGAGATGTTTAACATATTGGCAAAGAAGCCGAAAACGAGAAGGCTGGCCGCAACGTGGACCCTGGACGACGAAAGGCCGATGCACACCAATGCAATCCCGTAGCCGATCGACGAGAGTATAACCACCTTTTTGCTCGACGATCGGGCGATGAGCCAACCGGAGAATGGAAGGGAGATGAAAAATCCCAGCGGCAACGCAAAAAGAATCGTACCCAGGGCCGACTCACTCAGTTGCAACTGCGCCTGAATAGTCGGGATGCGAGAGGCCCAACTCGCAAAGCAAAGGCCGTGCAGCAGGAAGAAGGCGCTTACGCCGAGGCGATTGGCGCGTAGCGAAACCGTTGGCAGATCGCCTTCCGTTTTGTGCCCGGACTGAATTATTCTTTCTACATGAGCAGACGGAACGGTTGCCGCTGTGGCCGTATTGGCGACATGTTCGCCGGCAGGGTCATTGGTTACGCACATATTGCAATGTTATGCAATAAATATATCATGATATGACGATAACTGCAATAATTTGAGATGTTATATTAGAAAAAATGCCTTAACTGGCTGAAAATTTGTTCATAAATGCATAATATTGCAAATGCTGAAAGAAGAGCGGTTCCAGTACATTCTCCGGAAACTATCGGAGGATCAGAAAGTAATGCTGAGCGCCCTCAGCAAAGACCTCGACGTCTCGTCGTACACCGTGCGACGAGATTTGAAAGAGTTGACTGATCGCGGCCTGCTCCAGGCCGTACGGGGCGGGGCGGTGCCACATTCCCCCACGCCTCATCACTTTCACGACAGACTCGGCTACAAACAGGAAGAAAAGAAGATCATCGCCAGCAAGGCGGCCGCCCTCCTGCAGGACGGGCAGGTCGTGGTATTCGACAGCGGCACCACGGCGCTGGCCATTGCGAGCATCCTGCCGCCGGAGTTGCGCATTACGGTAGTGACCAATAGCTTCCCCGTTGCTAGTGTCTTGCAAGCCCATCCGTACATTGAAGTACTCTTTGCCGGCGGTCGACTTTACAAGAGTGCGTTCACAACGACCGGACACGATACTATTCGCTTTTTCCGGAACATCCGGGCCGACCTCTACTTCATGGGTATATGCAGCATCCACCGCACCATCGGCGTTACTACCATTAACTACGAAGAGGCGGAAGTGAAGAAAGCGATCGTCGAGGTGTCAAAACGAGTTGTTGCGATCACGCCGCACGAACGGATGGATACGGCTGAGGCATTTTTCATTTGTCCCCTGGAAATGGTCGATGCCATCATTACCGACGATGAGGGCGCTACCGTCGCGAAAGAATTGCTTAGCGAAACGGGGATCACGGTGCTATAGCGCAGCACGAGGCGGGCGCCCTGTCGACTGTCGCAAGATTACCCAATCGTTGAATTTTGTCGACAACCGGTCAGTGCATCTGGGATTGCCTGAATTGAGAATTGCCTGCTCCAAGCGTGCCCGTCCGCCAATCTGTATCCTTAGCAAACCTGGCTTTTCGTTTGCGGGGGCAACGGCAGACTTATCCATCCGCCCAATGCTGACACACCAACCTGACGTCCAACTGCCCATCCGGGCTGTGGTACAACTTAGGCACGCCTTAGCGTTCCGCGCGATACTCACCGCGCTCGGCCTTTGCCTCACGCCGTTTGCCTTCAGTGCGCAACTGATCGTGTGTCTCGTTGGTGGCGAAGTGGCGCACAACGGCACGCCTATCCGGGTTGGCAGTGAACTAACGTACAACGACGATCTTGAACTTCAGTTTTCGTCTGTTGACGACGTGGTCGTTGTCGTAAGCCCCGAAAAGGGCCGGTACATGATTACCGCGCGAAAGTCGCAGGTCATTGATGGGGCAGTCAGGGTACTGGTACGCGAGAACTTTATGCCATGCCCGATCCTAAGGCCGGCCAGTGATGACCCGGCGCCGGCAGCGGATATCAAAGACATGTTACGGGATGGCCGCATCTCCCTCCTCGATTCGATCATCCTGCCCTTAAGCGCCACGTACACGAACGCCTACCGCGATCAATACTTCCTGGTCAGCTACAACTATGATGACGAAAAGATCACGCGCAAGATCGCCATCGATCCTGCTTTCCCCTATCTGATTTTATCCACCAGTCTGTTCCGGTTGTCCGGTGAATTCATCGACCCCTCAGAAGTCCGGAATATCGAGTTGTTCCTATACAGTGCCGCACAAGACCGGGCGCAAAAGATCAGCGATCTGAAGATCACCTCCCTCCTCAGCGAAACAACCGTGCAGGAGTTACGGGTGCTCGTAGGCGGCATTCGCACATACACGAACGACGACGAATCGCTGCTGTTGCAGGAAGTGAAGTCGCACATCGAAGAATTCTATGGCCAAATAGGAGATGTAACCTTGCAGCGCTATCTGCGGATGATGGCAGTCCGGTAGCAATTATTAGTTGGTAATGAGTAATTAGTAATTGTCCTTTCATAAGTCGGTGGGAAACTCTTAGACTGGTTCATAACATCGATGGATTTCTCCGGCCGATGTAAACTATCCTACCGCATCCCTCCGGACATTTTTGTTCGATCGCGGACGACGCGCTACCCCCTACCCGTCAAATATCCTCCCATTCGCATCATTTTTTCTGGCACCATAATTATACTACGGTTAGGAAATTATTAAAGCTAGCCTGATGAAGAAGTATCGGCTTGGAGAATTTGAAGAGGTTGTCCTGCTTACTGTAGGCATCCTCTACGACAATGCCTATGGCGTTTCCGTAAAAAAGGAAATCGAGCAGCGGCTCAAGCGCAAAGTGAGCGTAGGTGCTTTGCAAAGCGCGTTGCGCCGGCTGGAGGAGAAAGGCTACCTGAAAACACACGAAGGTGAAGAAACACAGGAACGTGCCGGACGCCCCAAATGCTATTTCACGCTCACCGCGCTCGGCAAACGCGCACTGGCGCACACCAAGACTACCCGCGACAGTCTCTGGAACGCGCTCCCCGACATCGCCCTGAACCCCAAATTCAACACCTGGTAACATGCAGAATCCCCCGCGAATCTGGATGAAGTTCTTTCACTGGTTTTGTCATCCCGACATAGCCCGATACGTAGAAGGTGATCTCACCGAATTGTACCGGGAGCGCATCGGCGAAAAAGGCAGGCGCTATGCGAACGTCAGGTTTGCAGTCGACGTGTTACTGCTCCTCAGGCCCAACATCATCAAACCACTTTCCGGAAGTCAATTCACAAACAACCGCATTATGTTCAAAAGCTACTTCACTATCGGCTGGAGAAATCTCCTGAGAAACAAAGGCTACTCTATTATCAACATCGGCGGACTCGCCATCGGGATGACCGTCGCGATCCTCATAGGTCTATGGGTGCACAACGAAGTGTCTTACGACAAGAACTTCGTCAACTTCCGGCAAATCGCCCAGGTGATGCAAAACCAGGTACTGGATGGTCAGGTGGAAACCTGGAGAAGCCAGGCCATGTACCTCGGTCCCGAACTGCGTAACAATTATGGAAAGAATTTCGAACGGGTGGTGATCGGAACATTCGCAGATAATCATACGCTTGCCGTCGGTTCCAAGACGGCTACAGTTTCAGGAAGTTTCATGGAACCCGATATTGCCGACATGCTATCCCTGAACATGATTTCAGGATCGCGTAGCGGTCTGAAGGACATAAACGGGGCTATGCTATCGCAATCTGCAGCCCGTGCGCTTTTTGGTGCCGAAGAAGCCATCAATAAGATCATACGCGTTGATCAGGAATTCGATGTCGCCGTAGTTGGCGTGTATGAAGACCTGCCCGACAATTGTTCCTTCAGCAACCTCGATGTCGTCCTCTCCTGGCAAATCATCAACCAGGCCATGGAACAACGTACTGGCTGGGGTAACAGTTGGTTTCAATGTCTGGTACAACTGCGCGGCGACTTAACGATGGAGTCAGTTTCGGCCGCCATTAAAGACGCAAAAATGAAACGGGTCATGGCCGACGCCAATAATGCGCGATTCAAACCCGAACTGTTTCTCCATCCCATGAGCCGGTGGCATTTGTATTCTTCCTTTGAGAACGGCCTTCCTGCAGGCGGTCAGATTCGGTACGTTTACATGTTCGGATTGATTGGCACTTTTGTTTTGGTCCTGGCATGCATCAACTTTATGAATCTCAGTACGGCGCGATCCGAAAAGCGCGCAAAAGAGGTTGGCGTTCGAAAATCTGTTGGATCGCTGCGCCGGCAACTTATTGCGCAGTTCTTCACGGAATCCGTGCTCATGGCGCTGCTGGCCCTGGCCTTCGCCGTCGTGCTGGCGCAACTCGCCCTGCCATGGTTCAACAGTGTGGCCGGCAAAAACCTCTCCATCCATTGGAACTCGCCGGGATTCTACCTGACGTGCCTGGCCTTTTCCGTCTTAACGGGCGTGATCTCGGGTACCTATCCCGCGATCATCCTATCTTCCTTCAAACCAGTGAGCGTTTTAAAAGGCGCGAGAGTTGCAGGACGAAACGCCTTCCTGCCGAGGAAAGTATTGGTCGTTGTGCAGTTCACCGTTTCCATTAGCCTCATCGTTGTGACGGTAGTCATCTTTAACCAGGTACAGTTTGCGCAGCAGCGCCCTATTGGCTATACGATCCACGACATTGTTTCCGTACCCATAAGGGATAATATGATCATGAAGCACTACGACGCGCTTCGCGACGAACTGCTTAACACGGGCGTTGTGGAAGAAGTAGCCGCAACGGAAGGGTCCATGACCAGCACCTACACCACCAACGGCGGATTCTCCTGGCAGGGGAAAGATCCCGATCGCACGGAATCATTTGTGACCCTGGGTGTAACGCACGAGTTCGGCAAGACCATCGGCTGGACGATGGAAGAAGGAAGGGATTTCTCGCGGAACATCGTGAGCGATTCATCCGGCTTCATCATCAATGAAGCCGCCGTAAAATACCTGGGATTTCAAGACCCCATCGGAGAAACGATCAAATGGAGCTCAAACGGTGAATGGAAGATTATCGGCGTCGTGAAAGACATGGTTACGCAATCGCCCTTCAGTTCCGTGAATCCCATGATATTCTTCCTCCGCTCGAATCGCATTTCCTGGATACGGTTTAATGCCGTGAACGTGAAGTTGAAACCCTCCGCGAGTATGACCGGGGCGATCGATAAGATCCGTCCCATTTTCACCAGGTATGATCCCGAAAAAACATTCTCTTATGCTTTCGCCGATCAGGAGTTCGGCAAAAAATTCGACGACGAGCGACGCATCGCCAACCTCGCCTTTGTCACCACGTTACTGGCAATATTCATCAGTTGCCTGGGACTCTTCGGACTGTCATCCTACATGGCGGCACAGCGTACACGCGAGATAGGAATACGAAAGGTAATGGGTGCTTCAACGGCACAACTATGGAAACTGCTGTCGAAGGACTTTGTGGTGCTCGTCGCTATTTCGTGCTTGATCGCCGTGCCGATATCCAGCTACTTCATGCGCGACTGGCTGACGCAGTATGAATATCGTATAGGGATATCGTGGTATGTCTATGCGCTCGCCTGCGGAGGAGCACTCGCCGTATCTTTGATCACCGTAAGTTTTCAGTCGTTGAAGGCCGCGTGGGGGAACCCGGTGAATGCGTTGAGAACAGAATAGCACTAGTAATTAGGCGGATGTATGGCTGTAATTTGCTAAGATGTATGGCTGTAGTTTGCTAATTTGATAGCCGCTCTTCGTATTTGTCGCACCCTGCAATTGATCCCATAGGGATCCCACATCGAAAGCCCGCGCATTTGGATATCCACGCGTGTCGACGGGGCGTTTTGTGTGAAACGCGCGTTATCACGACACGCAAACACAAAACCAATTTGGTTCGTATGAAATCGATTTGATCAACGCGCGTGCGTTGCGTGCGATGATAATTTGGAATTTCATTGAACGTCCGCACGTCGCACGCGCGCGCATGGATGACGCCCGGGGCTTTCGATGTGGGATCCCTATGGGATCAAATACAGGGTGCGACAAAACTATCCAATCGCTTTCTAGCCAATCGCTTTCTAGCCTATGCGCTTCACCGACTTCCGGTACTTGAGTTCCGGCTTCAAAAGAACATGCTTGGACTTGATCTCTTTGTTGGCCAGCATGAAGAAGAGATGCTTCACCGCGAGCCGGCAGATTTCGCGTGTAGGCTGCGTAACGCATGTTAACGGCGTGGCCAGGTAATCGAGATACGGATGGTCATCGAATGTAATGAGCGACATGTCATCCGGAATCTCCAGCCCCTCTTCGCGGAGCGCTTTCATGCAGCCCATGGCAATGGTGTTGCTTAATGCGAACACAGCCGTTGGCCTTTCGCGCGACTGCAACAACAGTTTCGCTTCCTTATATCCATTCTGAATACTGAACTCATTGCCAACAATCAGATACTCGCCGTGGCCGGCGGCAATCATGGCATCTTTGAATCCCTGAATCCGCAGCTTGTTGGGAACTGATTCCTGAACGCCCTGGATGCAGGCAATCCTGACGTGACCATTTTCGATCAAGTGTTTCGTTGCCATGAACGCGCCGTCGTAATTATCGGTCGAAACGTACGGAATGTCCACGCCCTCGAAGTACCGGTCGATACATACGATCGGACGGCCCTGGTCATACATTTTCTTGATGGACGTCCAGTTCTGTGTGCACGGCGCAAAGATGAGGCCTTCGATGTTTCTCGATTCCATCTGCCGCAGTTCGTCGTTCTCTATTTCTACGTTCTCGTCGCTGTCGCCGATAATGGTCGCATAACCGCGATTTCTTACTTCGCTGTTGATTTCACTGGCGATGTCGGCGAAGAAAGGGTTGCTCAATGAAGGAATGATCAGGGCGATCGTATTGCTTTTCCCGGACTTCAGGTTTGCGGCAAACTGATTAGGTACATAGTTCAGCTTTCGCGCTGTGTCCCTGATTTTGATTTGTGATTTTTCACTGATCCTGAATTCCTCTCCTTTTCCATTGAGGACGCGCGACACAGTCGTAATGGACACACCCGCCTTTTTGGCGATGTCGACGATGCTTACTTTATGATTGGCCATTGGTGGTAGCACAAACGTTTATCTGATGGTATTCAAAGATAATCGTTCAACGCCTTATTAGGTCGCTATTACGAACAATAAATTGAACATTGCAAAATTTGCGCAAACGTTTATTTGAACCGTCCGACTCATAACGCTACCGCTCAACCGCTGCACCGTAACTGCAATTATGTGATATTCAAATATTTAACTTTAACAAATTTCCTCTGTTGTGATTTTTAGAACAAACGTTTGTGCACATGACTTTCTTTTTTCTAGTATTGCACCTATCAAACTACAACACGATCCTATGAATGGACATGTACCAACCAAACGCGTGGCCCGACCGCTTTTCCAAAGTTTGCCGCTCATCCTGGCGGCGCACCTGGTAATCGCCGCCGCCATCAGCAACGTCGCCTTCGCGGCGCCACAACAATCGATCATCGTTACCGGCACCATATCATCCGAGGATGAAGCCGGTGGACTTCCCGGCGTAAGCGTCATCGTGAAGGGTACCACTATGGGTACCGTTACCGATTACAACGGCAAGTATACGCTTGAAGTACCCAGCCGTGAATCGGTTTTGGTTTTCAGCTCTATCGGACACGAATCGCAGGAAGTAACCGTTGGCGATCAGACCGCCGTTAACCTCGTGCTCAAGCCCAGCCTCACTTCGCTGCAGGAAGTAGTCGTCGTGGGATACGGCACCCAACAGAAAGTCAGTATGACGAGCGCAGTCGGACAGGTGAAGACCGAAGACCTGGTTCGCCGCCCGGTCACTACCCTTCAGCAAGCGCTGCAGGGAACGGTTCCTGGTCTGACAGTGCTTGACAATGGCGGTAGCCCCGGCTCTCCTAATCAACAGATGGTGATCCGCGGAGCCAATACCTTGTACACTCCTCCGGGTCAGCAAGCCACCGGCGCGTCCGACATCGGCAACAACCAACCACTGGTGATCGTCGACGGAATTGAACAATCCCTCCAGACGATAAACCCCGCCGATATCGAATCGATCTCTGTTCTGAAAGATGCCAGCTCGTCTGCCATCTACGGTTCTCGGGCAAACAACGGCGTCGTGCTGATCACTACCAAGCGCGCAAAAGATGGCCGCGTGACCGTGAACTACAGCGGATATTATGCCATTCAAAAGGCCATCAGCAAGCCGGAGCACATGGACATCGGAAGTTACATGAATCTGCAAAACATCGCCCGCGTAAACATGGGCTCCCAACCAATATATACCGATCAGCAGATCGCCACGTACGTGGAAGGCTCCCAAGCCAATCCGCTCAAATATCCCTTGCCTTTCGACTGGCATAATGTGATGTTCGACAACGCTCCCATGTTTAACAACACGCTCGCCGTGAGTGGTGGTTCGGAAAATTTCAAGGCCAGGATGAGTCTCCGGAATCAAAACCAGGATGGCATCATTGCCAATACGAACTCTATACTGAATGATATCCGGATCAATACCGACTTCAAGGCATCAAAAAAAATCAGCTTTGCCGCCGATATGAACTATCGCCAGCAAAACACGCTGGAACCCAGCGGCACCAATGCAACGGATCCGCTGCAGCCGAGTGGTATCAATGAAATATTCAGGCAGCTCATGCAGAATTCCATCTGGGCTGTACCCCGTTATCCCAACGGTGACTACGGCGGCGGAACCCAGGGAAATAATCCCTTATTGCTGGCTGAGAAGGGCGGCACCAACCGAACCATTACCAACTACCTCACGGGTAGCATTACCGGAAGCTGGCAAATCGTGAACGGGCTTAAGTTCAGCACACAGGTGGCCTTCAGGACCAACGATGTCGTGGGCAAATATTTTGTCAACACCTGGGAAGCACGCGATTCAACCGTCGTGAAAAAATCAAATCTGATCAACAAGGACACCGAAACGAGAAAAAATCTGCGTGAGATTACGGTGAACAGCTTGCTGAACTACGATGTTAATTTCGGTGACCACGGCATCAAACTACTGGGGGGCTATTCGCAAATAGCGAATGAATACTCGACGCTCTGGGCATCGCGACAAGGATTCTATAACAATGACGTAACGTCCATCGGTCAGGGTCAGAACGATGCTACGAAAGACAATGGTGGCAGCGACTCACAGTGGGGACTTCGCTCCTACTTCGCGCGCGGAAGCTACTCGTTCAAGGATAAATACCTGCTGGAAGTAAATGGACGATATGATGGTTCATCGCGTTTCACCGGTGACAATCAATACAGTTTCTTCCCGTCGTTCTCCGCAGGATGGAGACTATCTGAAGAAAATTTTTGGAACGGTCTCAAGGACGTCGTGTCCGATTTAAAACTTCGCGGATCGTGGGGACGCACCGGCAACAACACCAACGTCGCTCTGTACAGTTTCTATCCCCAGTTGAATCCCGTGACGTATGGTTTCGGAGGCACGGTCGTTCAAGGTTACGAACAGCAAAAGATCGCCGATCCAAATATCACCTGGGAGACGGCAACGCAGACGGACATTGGTCTTGACGCTGAGTTCATGGAAGGCAAGTTTACTTTCACGATGGACTATTACGACAAAACCAACCGTGACATTCTGCTCGCACTTCCGGTGCCCGGCGCCTTGGGATTGCTGCCTGGCACTCAAAATGCAGGCGTTGTACAAAACAAAGGCTGGGAATTCCAGGCAGGATCAAACCATCATTGGAATCAGTTTACGTTGCGGGCCAATCTCAACTTCGCCATCAACAATAATAAAGTGCTCGGCCTTGCGGGTACAGGACCTGTTATTACCGGCAACGACATCGATCCACGGTTCATTATCACGGAAGGATTACCCATGAATGGATTCTGGGGTTATCAGACGGATGGCCTTTACCAGACCAATGACGAAGCTTCCGCGGATCCTGTATTTATGCGGGCAGCCAAAGCCGGCGACGTGAGAATGGTCGACCTCGACGGCGACGGCGATATCGATCCAAACGATATGACGTTCCTCGGCAATTCGCTTCCCAAGTATACCTACGGCGGTTCTATCAACCTGGGCTACAAAGCATTCAGCCTGAACATCATGTTGCAGGGCGCCGCTGATTACTATATGCGAATAGCCAGAGCGTTGGGCGAGCAAGGAAACTTTGAAGGTTTCACGCCCGACATCTACACGAACAACTACTGGACGCCGGAACACACGGACGCGCGATTCCCCAGGCCGACCAAACAAGACCTGCGCAACCAGGCCTCCACCGATCGCATGTTAGTGGATGCCTCATACCTGCGATCGGTGAACATCCAACTCTCCTATCAGCTGCCATCCGCACTGACGCAGAAGGCGTTCATTCAGAATGCGAGCGTTTTTGTATCGGGCACCAACCTGATTACTTTTTCCAAACTCAATGAATGGAACCTTGATCCGGAATCTACTTCCGGCTGGCAAAATTACTATCCGCAAACATCTCTCTATACGCTGGGCCTGAACCTGCAATTCTAACCGGCCATGTTTGACCTATAAAAACGAAGACAAAATGAAAAGAATATATAAGCCCCTTCTGCTAACCTTTATGGCGCTTGCCTGCGCTGCATGCGAGGACCTGCTGGACACACCCCCTACGGACAGGATATCGACGGAGATATTCTGGAAAACAGAAAGAGATGCACAACTGGCCGCCAACGCCGTGTATACGCACCTTTCGGAAACCGCCTCTCACTATGCCAGCTGGGACGGCATGACCGACATTGGCTATACAAACCAGCCTCAGTCGCCTGAATCATTCATTCTCCAGGGACAGTTCGATCAGCTGAATAGTCGTGTGGCGAATGATTGGAAAACCTATTATTCAGGCATTCGTTCCGCTAATGCGTTCCTCGACAACGTTGATCAGATCGAGACCACCAACACGGCATTGATCAACCGGCTGAAAGGCGAAGTGAGAACACTCAGGGCTTTCTATTACCTGTACCTGGCTTTTCTCTATGGCGATGTTCCTCTCGTAACCACAGAAATCACGCTTGCCGAAAGCCAGGAATTGGCCAGAACACCGGTTAATGAAGTATGGGATTTCATTTCGGCTGAGCTCACAGACGCCGCCGCTCTTCTGCCTGCGATTCAGGCCGAGAAAGGACGTGTGACGAAAGGCACAGCATTGGCGCTGAAGGCGCGCGCACTGCTATATGCCGGACGCTATCAGGAGGCTGCCGACGCTTCAAAGGCGGTAATGGACCTGAAAGTGTACAGCATCATGCCTTCGTATAAAGACTTGTTCTCTTACACGCAGGAGAACAACGCTGAAATCATCCTCGACATCCAGTTCGTAAAAGGCACGCTTCCCAATGACGTCTTCAGCGTCCTGGCTCAACGCAGCGTGAACGGTCGCAACCTGTTCGTACCTACCAAGAATCTGGTAGACGCATACGAAATGACCAACGGCCTGGCTATCACCGACCCCGCCAGCGGGTTCGACCCCCAGTCCCCATATGCCAATCGCGATCCAAGGCTTAAGCTCTCCGTCTATGTTGAAGGTGACTTGCTCACCAATGGCAAAGTATTCGATCCGAAACCGACGAGCACTACGGGCGATGCGGTTGGATCAACTTTCCTGGTGTCACCTACTGGCTTCAACGTGAAAAAATACATTCATGCTGACGACCTCGCAGCACCAACCAATTCAGGCATCAACTTCATCCTGATGCGGTACGCCGAAGTTCAGCTCATCTATGCCGAGGCAAAGATTGCGCTCAACCAGATCGATCAGTCTGTTTACGACGCCATCAATGTTGTAAGGCAACGCGCGGACGTGAACCTTCCCGCCATTGTTTCAGGCAAAACACAGGAGGAGTTGCAGCAAATCGTTCGTCACGAACGGATGATAGAACTGGCCTTCGAAGGGCAGCGATTCTTTGACATCCGCCGGTGGCAAATCGCGGAAGATGTTATGCCCGGCAAAGTGTATGGTATGACTTACAAAGATCCAAATGGTAACCTTCAGACGGTGGAAGTTCCGGCGTGGACCAATAGCTGGGTCGATCGCAATTACCTGTGGCCGGTGCCGCAGGGTGAACGCGACTTAAACGACCAACTTGGTCAGAATCCAAACTGGTAATCATCTACGAGGCCATTCACCATGCATTTTCGACCGAGAACCATCCTGCTGATCTGTCTGTTTTTATTAAGCGCCAAGGCCAATAGCCAGACCGTGGCGCCCGAAAGTCCGGTTGCCAGGGTCCAGGCCGTGTCTTCCTATCTCGAGCCACACGAAGTCGTGGTAGGAGGCAAACTGGGTGAATTTATCAGCGCCGATCGCCGGGGCAGAATCAGCGAGTTGCCGAAATGGAAGGATGGTCAGCTGATCACGATGTTTGGTAAAGCGGCAAAGGATCACCACGACAAGATGGACTGGTACGGTGAACACGGTGGCAAGTGGTTGTACATGGCGTCGCACGCTGCGAAACACAGTGGCGATAAGGAAATGGAAGCTACCGTTTTGCGCACGGCGGATTACTTCGTGCAGCAACAGGACGCTGACGGATACCTTGGCAACTACGGTCCGGCTGTACGCCTGACAAACGACGCCATATCGCATAAACGGTCATGGGATGTATGGAATCTCAGCTACATGGTACTGGGTTTGTTGCAGACCAACCGGTACTATCCTAACCCCGCGTACCTGAAAGCCGCGACCTCCATCGGCGATCTGTTCGTTAAAATGTTCGGAGACGGAAAGCACAACATCACCGAATATGGAACACGTCGCGGGGTCTCAGCAACAGTCATCCTGGATCCCTTGGCCGAGCTGTACAAAGCGACACGCGACACACGCTATCTCAATCTGGCAGAAACCGTTCTTAAAGAGGCAGAGGCTAATCCGGACCATCGCATCATTACGGCGGGTCTGAATAACCTCGACATGGAGAACGTGGGCGACGGTAAGATCTATCAGATTATCTGGAACGTAACGGGGATTGTCAAGTTATATGAGGTGACGGCCAATCCAGCCTACCTCAAGGCGGCCACCAACATCTGGCAGAACATCACTGACCATCACCTGAATATAACGGGCGGACCCTGGGGAGGAATCGGAAAGCACATGGAGTGTTTCAACCGAAAAAATTACTGGAGCCCCTATGGTATGGTGGAGACGTGCAGTACGATGTCATGGATTCAGCTTAACAAGGAACTGTTGCGAATAACCGGCGACGCGCGGTATGCCCAGGAGATTGAAAAGTCGGCATACAACGCCCTGCCTGGAGCGCGTTTTCCCAACGGCCTTGACTGGTCCTATCACTCTTTCAACAATGGAAGCTGGTCCGTCGCCAACTTCAACGACTGTTGTCCGTCAAGTGGTGCGATGGCGTTGGAAGAGCTTCCCGCGCTGATCTACAGCCGGCGGAATAATGGCATAGCACTCAACCTCTTTACGGAGAGTGAAGCGACTATAAAAAGCGGAAAGAATACGATCAAGCTGGTCCAGAAAACGCAATATCCCTTCGATGGAAGCATCAGGCTCGCCGTGAGTTCCGCCCGTAAGGAAGCTTTTCCGCTCATGATTCGCATACCGGACTGGGCAAGCGACGCCGCCATCAGGATCAATGGCCAGCCCCTTGAACAGTCCCTGACTCCCGGCACGTATGTTACCATCAACCGGACCTGGGGCAGTAAGGATCTCGTGGAGATCGCCTTCCCGGTGTCGGTGCGCATAGCCACGAAGTTGGAAGAACTTGACGGGCCGCAGAATGCCGGCGAGATCTATCATGCAAAATGGTTTGCGGTAACCCGCGGTCCGCTGGTCTATTCGGTTGACGGCCTCATTGAAGGTGATCAGCGCGAGCCGAATCTCAACATGGATGTGAAGGACGCAATCCAACAACTGCAGGAATCGGTGCCCGCCCCTTCTGAGGCCCCGGCTTACGTTTGGAGAGTTTCAGGGCAGCCCGAACTGCGTTTTGTGCCCTACTATGCGGCAGGCGGTATGAAGAAAGGTGGATGGCGTCTTACCTGGCTGCTGTCGGGAATAGATAAGTGACAACGTAAAAAGCATTGGAGCATGAGCAAGATCCTGGTAATCGGAAGTTCGAATACTGATTTGATAACAAAGGTTAAGCGATTTCCATTGGCTGGAGAGACGATAACCGGCCGTTTTTTTCTGCAGGCTATGGGCGGAAAAGGCGCCAATCAGGCCCTCGCCGCGCGACGGTCAGGAGGCGACGTCAGGTTTGTCACGTGTTTGGGAAGCGACTCCAACGGACGCAGTGCCATACAATACTATGCCGACGAAGGCCTTGATGTTTCGCGTGCCCTGGAAGTTAACGATGCCCCTACTGGTACTGCCGTGATTCTCGTAAATGACGAAGGTGAAAATATTATCGTATTGAATCCCGGAGCAAATCATCGGATATCTCCCACCCATATCTCGAACCTGGCTGACGACATCCGGACGGCGTCTATCGTGATGTTGCAGATGGAGATTCCCCTGGAAACAGTGATCCGCGTGTGTGAGGTCGCCAACGAACACAACGTCCCCGTAATGCTGAATGTCGCGCCGGCCACGGAGATCGACACCAAACTTGTGCGGCGCGTAGCGTACATAGTAGTGAATGAAACGGAGATCGAGGCCATCACCAGGCAACGCATTGAAGACGTTGGTGAAGACGGCGTCATCGATCAGCTGTTAACCATGGGCGCCACTACTGTCATCCTTACACTCGGCAGAAAAGGGTGTATCGTAAAGAGCGTCTCCTTTCGGCATGCTGTTCCGGCCTTTGAGGTAGAGACCGTTGATAGCACGGCTGCTGGCGACACATTTTGCGGAGCTATGGTAGCACAGTTAAGCAAAGGAAGGGATCTGGTCGACGCTATTCGTTTTGCTACGGCCGCCGCAGCCATATGCGTGACCCGCATGGGTGCGCAACCGTCCATTCCCAGCGAAGTGGAAGTCGATAACTTTCTTACGGACTGCAGCGCCCATGCAAACGGGCAGTACAAAAAAATTAACTCGGGTTCAATTTTCTAAACACATGACGGAGATGTCTGTTGCCTTTTCCTGTTCACCAGAACACCACGGTGGAATCACCTCTCGTCACTTAGCAAAAATCATTCTATTATGTATTTTCGCCACGCTGGCAGCTTGCTCCCGGCCTGCCGGAAACCAAAAGGACCATTCCAGCGACACGGTCGTTCTTACCAAGGCCGTGTTGCGTGATAAGATAAAAGGGGCCTGGGCCGCACAGACGATTGGCGTTACTTTCGGCGGGCCGATCGAGTTTCAGTACAATTCAACCATGGTTCAGGACAACCAGATCATCGACTGGACGGACTCCACCCTGGCCAACGCATTTGCCAGGAAGCCTGGATTGTATGACGATATCTACATGGATCTTACTTTCATGCAAGTGATCCAGGACCATGGCATCGATGCAACGGCACGACAATACGCCGCGGCCATCGGCCGGTCAAACTACAAATTGTGGTTTGCCAACCAGTCGGCCCGTTATAATATTCAAAATGGCCTGGAGCCTCCGGCATCGGGTCACTGGTTAAACAATCCGTGTGCCGACGATATAGATTTTCAAATTGAGGCGGACTTCGCAGGACTGATGTCACCTGGCATGCCCAATGCTGCAGCTGAAATATGCGACCGGGTCGGTCACATCATGAACTATGGTGATGGGTACTACGGCGGAGTCTTCGTCGCTGCACTCTATGCCGAGGCGCTGGTCTCGAAGCATACCGACAGCATCGAAGCGATCATTCAACGCGCTCTGCTCATGATTCCCCGCGAGAGCCGGTTCGCTCAATGCATCACCGATGTGCTCGCCTGGCACCAGGAAGCGCCGAACGACTGGAAAGCAACCTGGTACAAGACGAACCGGAAATGGAGTACTGACATCGGCTCGCCGTTGGGAATATTCCGGCCGTTTAACATTGATGCCAAGATCAATTCTGCCTGGGTGGTGCTCGGACTGCTTTACGGCAACGGTGACTTTACACGCACATTCGAAATCACCACCCGCTGCGGCGACGATGCCGACTGCAATCCGGCGTCTGCTGGTGGCGTCCTCGCGGCCATGGTCGGGTACGATGCCATCCCGGATTTCTGGAAACAAGGCCTGGATAAAGTTTCAGACCTTGATTTTATGGGAACGTCTATTTCCCTGAATGAGGCATACGACATTTCGTTTCAACACGCGGAAAAAATGATCGTCAAATACGGCGGACAGGTCAGGGATGACAACGTCGTCGTCAAGCGGCAAGAACCGATCGCCGTTCCCTTCGAAGAGAGCTTTGCCGGGCACTATCCCAGCCAGCGCTTTACGCCGACCATTACCCGCTCAGAAATATCATTCGAATTCGAAGGCATCGGCTTTTCACTGGTGAGCCCTCCCAACCTGAAGGACTATGGCGACAAAAATTACGTCTTTGAAACCGAAGTATACATTGACGGAAAGCTCACCGAAAAGGTGAAATTACCCACGGCCGAAAACAACCGGCGCTTTACACCCTTCTGGAAATATCATCTTCCGAAGGCGAAGCACTCGGTGGTGATCAGGATTCTTAACCCGGTAGACTATGCACAGCCGGAGATCAACTACGGCATCGCGTACGACGACAAACCTCAGAAAGTAGAATTTTAAAAAGCAACTGACATGATATCGAGACGAATCCTGCTGGCCCTCCTCACGGCGTTCATGCTGCCGATCGCCTGTTTCTCCCAGAAGAAAAAAGGTGACCCTGCCAAACCGCCCAACGTCGTCTTCTTTCTGGTCGACGATCTTGGCTGGCGCGATGTGGGTTGCTTCGGAAGCGAATTCTATGAGACGCCGAACATCGATAAAATGGCAAAAGAGGGCGTAAAGTTTACCGATGCGTATTCTGCCTGCCATGTTTGCTCTCCCACACGTGCCAGTATCGTGACGGGCAAGTACCCGGCGCGCCTCAATCTAACGGATTGGCTACCCGGCAGGAACGACTTCGCCTACCAGAAACTATTGAATGTAGAGGTAAATCAGCAGTTGCCGTATGAAGAAACGACGATCGCGGAGGCTCTGAAAGCCAAGGGCTACAGCACCGCCATAGTGGGTAAGTGGCACCTCGGCGAGCCGCCATCGGATCCCACCAAACATGGCTTCGACATGCATATCCCTGCGGGCTGGAGCAAAGGCTGGCCACTCGCGTACGATGCACCGTTCAAGTTGCCCAACTACGACGGAAAGCCCGGTGAATACCTGACCGATCGATTAACGACCGATGCGCTTCAATACATCGAGGAGCATCGCGACCAACCCTTCTTCCTCTATTTCTCTCATTTCGCCGTGCATGATCCTATTGAGGGCCGGAAAGACCTCGTGGAAAAATACAAGAAGAAACTCGCCGCACGCGCGCCAGACAAACGTCCACCTTATATCCTGGAAGGTAACCCCGACAACGATCCGCTCACCATCGACGAACGCATCAGTCTTCTGAAAGACACGGCCTACAACGGTTTCAGCCAACTCCCGCGCGGAACCGTGAAGATAAAACAGCGACAGGATAACGTGGAGTTTGCCGCGATGGTGGAAGCGATGGACGAAAGCCTGGGTCGCGTGATGAATAAACTCAAGGAGCTCGGTATCGACGACAATACAATCGTGATCTTTTGCTCCGACAACGGAGGTATGTCGGCCGGGAACTTTGGCCGCCCCAGCAAGGTGCTCAACCCGAAGGCTCCCGACAAGAACTTCTCTACTTCTAACCTGCCTCTCAGAGGAGGAAAAGGCTGGCAATACGAAGGAGGTGTGCGCGTACCAATGATCATCAAATGGGCCGGCGTTAAGTCGCCCGGATCGACGTGTAGTGTCCCCGTTATAACGACGGATTTCTATCCATCAATCCTGGAAATGGCTGGCCTCCCGCTCATGCCCGAACAGCATAAAGACGGCAAGAGCTTCGCTCCTCTCCTGAAAGGTGCAAAGAAGCTCGAACGCGACGCGATCTATTGGCACTTTCCGCACTATAGCAATCACGGGATGCAAAGTCCTGGCGGTGCCGTCCGTGCCGGCAACTACAAATTGATTGAGTATTTCGAGAACGGAAACGTGCAGCTATTCGACCTGGAAAAAGACCTCGCCGAGTTGCACGATCTCTCAAAAGACAATCCCGCAAAGGTGAAAGAACTCCAGGGGATGCTGCATGCGTGGCAAAAAAGTGTCAACGCAAAAATGATGGATCCCAATCCCGGCTACGTGGCAGGAAGAGAACCGTGGAAGGGTTATAAGTACGACATTCCCGCCGGCGCAAAGAGCGGCAACCACTGAAAGAATTAGTATTTAGTCGTGAGTCCTAAGTCCTGAGTGGGTCCGGAGTATTTGTAGTTTCTAGTTGTGATTTTTGCTTCAGTACTATCAATACCTAAGATTCAATTCAGGACGCACGACTCGTTAGCACGGAGATTACCGCTTCAGGACTAAAGACTCGTAAAAATTAAACTTCTTCAAAATGTACATCGTCCAAGATTATGCAACGGCTGTTTTCTTCTGTGTCATCACCATGATATGCTGGGGCTCGTGGGGCAACACGCAAAAATTGGTTGGCAAGACCTGGCGTTACGAATTGTTCTACTGGGACTATGTAATCGGCATCCTGCTGTTCTCGCTCATCGCAGCGTTTACGTTGGGAAGCATCGGCGAAAATGGCCGCGGTTTTATCGAAGATCTTCAGCAGGCAGATGCTCGCAACATCGGAAGCGCCCTGATCGGTGGCATCGTATTTAATGCCGCCAACATTTTACTATCCACAGCCATTGCTATTGCGGGAATGTCGGTTGCCTTTCCCGTAGGCATCGGCATCGCCCTGGTGCTTGGTGTGATCATCAATTACGCCGGCTCCCAAAAGGGCGATCCGATGTGGTTGTTCATTGGGGTGGGGCTAATTACGATCGCCATCATCTTGAATTCGATTGCCTATAAAAAACTCGCGTCCGGAACGAATCAAAAAGTCTCGACGAAAGGCCTGGTAGTTTCCATTCTTGCGGGCGTCCTCATGTCGTTCTTCTACCGCTTCATTGCTTCAACGATGGATCTGGAGAATTTCAGCAATCCGGCAGCCGGACTGATGACGCCGTATACCGCAGTCGTTGTGTTCTCCTTCGGTATCTTCTTAAGCAACTTCATCTTCAACACGATCCTCCTGAAACGTCCCATCAGTGGAACACCCAGCAGCTATAAAGAATACTTCCGGGGCGGCTTCAAGACGCACCTGGTCGGTGTCCTGGGCGGTCTCATCTGGGGCCTTGGCAATTCCCTGAATCTCATTGCGGCGGGCAAGGCGGGTGCGGCGGTGTCTTACGGGCTCGGCCAGGGAGCTACATTGGTGGCCGCACTCTGGGGAGTGTTCATCTGGAAGGAATTCAAGCAAGCCCCGGAGGGAGTGTCGAGATTGATTGGTTTCATGTTGCTGTTGTTTCTCGCTGGTATTGTGTCCATCATATACGCAGGACAGTAGGCAATTAGCATGGATGGTAATGACGAGGTGTTGAATGTGTAAAATAGTATGCAGGTCGGCTAAGAGAAATCCAACACACGCGGAGGCTCGCGGAGCTTTTGAGCTACTGGCCGCACGTTGGTTTTTGGTTGCGTATCTGGAATATAGATTAAGACAGGGTAGCTGTTCGTGGATGGTTCAATCCGGAGTCATAGGAGCACTGCGACTCGTTCGGAAATGCTTCGATGCTACGCATCGAGGCCGCTGGATGGTGTGCCTCCATTGTTAATTACTAATTCTATAGGGTTGTGGGCATGGGATGGTTTTGCAGGTCCGCTAAGAGAAATCCAACACACGCGGAGGCTCGCGGAGCTTTTGAGCTACTGGCCGCACGTTGGTTTTTGGTTGCGTACCTGGAATATAGATTAAGGCAGGGTAGCTCTTCGTGGATGGTTAAATCCGGAGTCATGGGAGCACTGCGACTCGTTCGGAAATGCTTCGATGCTACGCATCGATATCAAATGCGCTGGATTGAAAACGACCGAGTTTCACAGCGACCAGATAGTGCATTTCTTTGATGACTGATTCAACGACCCTCGATGCGTAGCATCGAAGCACTCACGACAAGTCGCACGCTCCTATGACTCCGGATTTAACCATCCACGAAGAGCAACCCTGTCTTAATCTATATTCCAGGTACGCAACCAAAAACCAACGTGCGGCCAGTAGCTCAAAAGCTCCGCGAGCCTCCGCGTGTGTTGGACTTCTCTTAGCGGACCA